>SDBT01001665.1_pt1 | contig 39467 bp, 34 predicted proteins | sample 2277101 | NCBI WGS metagenome assembly SDBT01 (sample SAMN10404973, study PRJNA504765) | marine sediment metagenome | isolation source: marine sediment core GS10_PC15, 103 cmbsf | place: Arctic Ocean: Southern Knipovich Ridge | collected 2010 | reverse complement strand
CACATTTGCCATGTGGCGCAGTAAAACCATCTATGATGAGAACAAACACATGGCTTCCATTACTAACCATATTGTCAATCAGCCAGCTTTTGTAAATGGAGATTGACATTATAGGTCTATCGGTTAGTGGGGATTTTATTATTACCGATAGACGGGACTTTCCAGTCCCGTTAGATGAATTCGCCAATAGTATCAGGAATGTCCCGCCTATAGACGATAGACTGGACATTCCTGTCCAGTTCCTAATGACAGATTTCAATTCAGAAATGGTATAACATTACTGAAGCCAATTCAGAGCGATAGCAGCGTAAATCTTTGCTGCTTCGTGGAGATCAGCCACCGATATACTTTCATTGGCCTTATGAGCCATAGTCAGTTTTCCTGGCCCCAGGATTACCGTTGGGATATGGGCTTCTTCCATCAGACACCACATATCGCAGCAAGCTGAGAATCCTGAGACTTCCTGCTTTACTCCTTTAACCTGAGCGACACTATTCTTCACGACTTCCACAATCGGTTCGTCAAGCGAGGTTTTGCATGGCTTGATACCTATAATCTCCTGGACCGAGATGACCAGATCGGGATCCAGCGCCTTTTGCTTATCTATAACCGCCAGGATTTCGTTCCGGGCATCATTCAGTGTCTCTCCGGGGATCAATCTGCGATCCAGTGTGATGGTGCATTCATCTGGTATCACGTTACGGGCCTGACCACCACAAATTTGCGTGATGGCAAGACTGGCTCTGCCGCATAATGAATCCCGGCGTGTGGAAATATCCGCAGCGAGAGCATCCAACGCCTTTATCAGTACCGCCATTTTGGATATAGCGTTGATGCCTTCCTGCGGAGAACTCCCGTGAGCGGCCTTCCCGAAAATGGTTATTTCCATTCCCATGCCGCCTTTGTGTCCGATCATGGGGACAAGCTCCGTAGGCTCACCGATTATAGCGGCGTCAGCGGAGATCCCGCGTCTTGTTTCAGCCAGTGTGCCTCTGGCGCGTGTCTCTTCACAGCAGACCGCCTGCAATATCAACTGTCCGTTTAGAAGCGGCGCGTTACAAGCCAGCATCTCAAACGCTGTAAGCATACTAGCCAATGAACCCTTCGCATCGCAAGCTCCCAGACCGAGGAGTTCATTACCATCTCTGGTCAAGTTCAGAGGCGGGTATCTCCAGTTTTCTATATTTCCCGGCGGAACGGTGTCTGTGTGAGTGTTAAAGATCAGGACTTTGTCACCCACACCTGTAGAGGCTATCAGGTTTTGCCTACCCGGTGCGACTTCTGTAAACTTATAGCCTACACCGATCCTCTCAAGTCGATGGGCAATATATTCTGTAATTTTCTGCTCACTTTCGTAGCTGGGTATGCTCACCAGATCCGCAAGCAGTCTGGAGATATCTATTCCATCAATCTTACTCAGGAGTTCCCTCGCAGCCATAAAAAGAGTTTTCCTTCTGTCTGAATCAACCAGGCATCCAGCCGAGATCTCTGGATAACAGAGTTTTCTGTTGACCATGATATTATGATATGATAGAATAAGATTCGTGGAAGGTCAAGATCAAATTGTGACAAATCATAGCCATCGCCTTTTGTGCGAAATATAATTCACTTCTTTCGAGAGGCAGCAAAATGCCAGAATGTCATCTATGTGGATATGAATACGAAGATGGGGCAAGATATTGCGCTCAGTGCGGAGTCAGTGTGAATGCCAGCGAAACGACTGCTGAACTGACATCGCCGGAATGGGAAACTATTGAGGAACTCCTTGATCTAAGCAAGGTTCTAAGCTCAACTCTGGATCTGGACCTATTACTGCGGAAGATCGATGATTCTGCTGTCAAATTGACGAGCGGAGCCGCCGGCTCGATAATACTGTTTGATGAAGAGAAGAGAGCGCTCCGTTTCAGGAGTTCATCAGGTGAAAAAGCTGCTGTTGTAAGAACACTACCTGTGATGGATGGTATAGCCTGGTGGGTAGCGCAGCATGGAGAGATTGCCAGAGTCAATGATGTGACGAATGACAGCCGTTTTACAGGAACTATTGATAGAATCTCTGGCTTCAGAACGGATAATACCCTCTGTGTACCTGTGATGCTGGAAGATGAAATCATAGGCGTTATTGAGGTACTAAACAAGAAGAACAGGGCTAGTTTTACCGATGACGATGAGCAATTGCTTTCTGTTCTGGCAAGCCAGGCAGCGGTGGCAGTGAAAAACGCTAGATTAGCTACGGAACAGAGGAACTTCTTTACCCATGTCATCGAGATGCTAGTTACGGCGATAGAGGCTGCCCGTCCCATGTCCGAAGGTCATTGCTGGCAAGTTGCCAAATTGTCAACTGCTATGGGCCGAGGGCTTGGTATGGAAAACCAGGACTTGCAGGATCTGTATTATGCTGCTGTACTCCACGACCTGGGTGTATTGAGTCTGAGGAAGAGCGAGGATAGAGAAGAAGACCGGATTAGATCGCACCCGGCGATCGGCGCTGACATGGCAGAGACAATTTACATGCTGCAAAATGCAGGGCCTATAATACGTCATCACCATGAATACTTCGATGGCAGCGGTTACCCGGATGGCATCAGCGGGGAGGAGATTCCGCTTGGCGCGCGGATAATCTCCGTGGTGGAAGCATACGAAGAGGCCACCTCAGAAAGCGACCAAAACTCGGCAATCGCTTTTATACAGACAAACTCCGGGAAGTTGTTCGATCCGACAGTGGTGGAAGTGTTCCTGGAACTAATGGTTGTTGACGAAGACTAAGTGGTGTAATCGCTAAATACCATATGTATTGTCATTCCAGCGAAGGCTGGAATCCAGAAGGAAAAATCGACATATATAGAATATGTTATTAAGCGATTAAACCACTAAGTAGTATTAAGCGCTCTTGACTGCGTTATACATTGCCTTTATGTTCTCCAGAGGCACATCAGGATTGATAGTGTTTGCTGTGAATAGAACGAGTGAAGCATTACCGCTACAGACATCAACAGCATGATGCACTTTTGCTGTGATCTCCTCCGGAGTAAGCACAGGCAGTTCTGTCGTGACCGCCATAGGCCCAAATATCAGCAGTGGCTCACCATCTCGCGTGCGTCTCTTCACAAGCTCCTCAAGCACCATACCACACTCTGGCTGGAAGCCCTGCAAGCCCTTCACTCCCACATCTATCAGGAAGTCCAGCATGGGTCTTACATCACCATCGCAATGCCACACAGGCCGACACCCCACATCCAGAAGAGGTTCCAGCCCATAGCGAAGTTCAGGCGCATAATAGCGTTCTATGAAATCCAGAGGGATCATTGGGCCATGCTGACCGCATATATCTTCACCCAGCAGCACGGCAGGCGGATAGATTCCCTCCTCAACAGCGCGAGCCACCAGGCGGGATCGACACCGGCCCTGAGCGCCGCCGACCTCCATCAGCTTCCGCGCTTGGTCAGGATAAAGCCCCACAATGTAGAAAAAATTCTCATAGCCGAACTTCCCATACCACGTCACTCTAGCGCCAGCGCCCCATTGAGCTGGCATCCAGAGCATATCACCACATCGAGCTTGCATACTCGATAGTGACCGACGAAACTCCTCATAGGCCGTATGGAAATCAAATTGCGCTTCGATTTTCTCAGGTGTCGGCATAGCATCAATCTCAGCAACTGCTTGCTCAAGGGACATTCCGGTAATTGCTCTGGAATAACTGCTTTGATCCACACAGCGGAAATCATCCTGATTCCTGGGAACAAAGACACCGATCAAACCATCCATGTCCAGAAGTTCATAGGCCTGAATGGATACGCCCACGGGGTCTGCCCAATATTCATCCATTGTTGACCCGGCAAGTTCTATAATATATTCAGGACATGCAAGCCACCCACCCAGAATAGGAGTCCGATCAGGCTCCTCAAGTGCAAAAGCCGCCTCCAGCCTTTCACGATTTTTCATCAAAACCTCCTGTATATAAGGAAATAGTTCCCATAATTCTGGGATAGCACAATCGATGGGGACCACTCATAGGGCTTTGGGATTATTTACCAGCAAGCTGAGTTGCATATTCCAACGCCGATGCCAGGCTTCCCGGATCGGCAATTCCTTTCCCGGCTTTGTCGAAGGCGGTCCCGTGTGCAGTTGTACCGCATGGCACTGGCAAGCCCATAAAGAGCGTGCAGCCCTTCTCTTTGGGCTGCAATTTCCGCGCAATATTTGCCTGATCATGGTACATATAGACGATCCCATGGAAGTCGCCCTCTAAAGCGCGAACAAACACCATATCCGCAGGCACAGGGCCTTCCACATTCATTCCCTGTTCTTTGGCTTGCTGGATTGCAGGCTCGATCTCATCCATCTCCTCTCTGCCAAAGAGGCCACCTTCACCAGCATGAACGTTGAGCGCAGCCACTGCAATTCTGGGTTCGGAGATTCCCACCTGTTTCAATACCGCTTGTATCTGGTGTATATACCTGAGGATTCTATCTTTTTTGACGAACTCCACAATCTTCCTGAAAGCGATGTGTTCGGTCACCATCGTTGTCCAGATGGAATTGGCGACGCCGAACATAAATGTGTTCTGACTACCTGTGAACTCAGCCAGGTACTCCAGTTCGTCAGCATATTCGTAGCCAGCCAGGTGAAATGCCTCTTTATTGAGCGGCGCAGAGACGACTCCCTGAACGTGGCCCTCCATCGCCAATTCAAAAGCCTTTCTCATGCACAGAGCGGCGGCTTTTCCCATCGCCGGATTTAGCTTTCCAAAAGACACATGCTCAATATGAACGTCTTCGGGGCATAAAACATCTATATATGTTGGCTCAAAGCAAGCCTGAACTAGTTTCTGGATAGCTCTTACCTGTATCCCAATTCCCATCATCCGGGCAATATCCTCAATGACTTTCGGAACACCAATCACCACGGGTCTGCATATTTCATAGGCATTTCCATGTGCAAGCACCTTCACAATTAGTTCCGGACCGATGCCTGCGGCGTCTCCCATAGTAATCGCAATAACTGGTTTCGACATCTCTGCATACTCCTCACTCGTGTGGTCAAAAATGCAATATCGCACATTCCTGATGTCTATATCAATAGCTCTTTATTGAGACTTCGGCGCGCCAAAAGACGAGATGAATTCCTCGCTAATATTCTGCTTGCGCATGAACTGGACGATCTCGCTGTGCAGTTGTTTGACAACGTCGGGATGCTCATCAAAGACGTTTGTCTCTGCCAATGGATCCGCATCCAGATCGATGAGGGATGGCTCCCGCTGGCCACGCCAGACGGTGTAAATCCAGCGACCTGTCATTGCCTGAGCAAGCATGTTAGTTCCACAGATAGCCGTATCGCGGATGCTCTGCTTCTCGTCGCGGATCAAGGGCAGCAAAGACTCGCCAATCAGTTCAGACGGTTTCGGGATACCGAACGCGTCAAGGATCGTTGCCGTCATATCCCACGGCTGGACTATTGACTCGACACGCTTTCCTTCACTCATTCCGGGGAGATGCACCATCAGCGGAATACGGGCGACATTCTGGAATATGGGGAAGTAACGGATGGGTTCCTTCATTGGGCGTCCGGCAGACATTAACATGCCATCCGCTCCAACTGTGTTCGGCTTGCAGAGCAGACCGTTATCGCCCGGTGTGTCAAACATAGTGCCGTGATCGCTTGTAAATACGACCATAGTTTCATCCATGATGCCAAGACGCTCGACGGTGTCCAGGAGTTTCCCAATCCACGTATCAACCATAGTAGCCTCACCAGCATAACGGGCGCGAATATGCTGGATTTCCGGGTCGGTAATTCCAAACATCTTGCGCAGTCCGTAGGTCGGCGCTTCGAAAACGCGGCCTGTGTAGTCCGGATCATACATATCTATATAGTGCTGAGGAGGGTCCCAGGGTTCGTGAGGGTCGAAGGTATCGATCCAGAGGAAAAAATCGTCGCGTTTGTAGTTCCGCTCCAGCCACTTTATCGCCGTCGAATACGTCCCTGGCGCAAACCAATCTGTCTCCACCTGCCGATGGGCGCGGTTGATCAACACCTGATGCCACGTTCTCGCTCTGTATCGGATCAGTTCGTGTGGAACCGGCCACTCAAGCGGGACATTAGCATCGAGCCAATACGGATCAGCTTCCTGACCTCGGTTCAGATACCACGCTGTGTAGCCCTTATACAGATTGATGCCACCCGTAACGTTGTTTTGCGTATCGGTAATGAGCATGGACGGAATGTCCTTCTTCGCGAGGCGTTCAGGCAGCGTAGTTTCCTGTCTCTCTAATGCCTTCCAGCGATTGAAAGGCAGCCCAATATCTCCACGACCAAGCAGTGTATCACGACGGTTCGGTACTGTCGGGAAAGAGCCGATGTAGGCGTTCTCGAACAATACCGACTTCGACGCGAACTTGTCGAGATTCGGTGTGCGAATCCAATCGCTGCCGTAAACACCCAAATTGTCGCGCCTGAAAGTATCGGCTATCATGTAAATTACTTTCATTATTTATTCTCCTTGATGTTCAAAATGTAATAGTGTGTATCCTCATTTGATGTTAATAAGCACGACCGCTATCACTGCTATAATTATGCCTAAAATAGCAGGTTTCCGTAGTTTTTCGCGCCAGATAGTTACTCCTGCCAGTGCCGTCAGGATAATGCTCATTGAGCCGGCAATTGGGAACACCAACATGCCCGGCAATTTTGCGAGAGCCAGCAGCATGAAGTGACCTGCTAAAAGATTAAACACCCCAAGCATGATACCAGAAGGCACATCTGCAAGTTTTAATGGAACTTTCCTGACAACCGCGAAGGAAGTGGAGACTATTGCAGTCGTGCCGAAAAGGAATAGAAGATACATCTGTCGCTGCTCGGATGGACTAAGTTCACTAAATGCCTTGGACGCCAGACCTATGCCGCCAGCAACAAAAAACAACGCAATGATTACGGAACTTACGCGACGGCTCGCCCTGTTATTGCTTCCGCTATCGGATCTGATACTCAGTAGCGGCAGTGACACGCATACTGACACTATTCCCCCGATTTGGAAAGCATTTGGCTGCTCTTTCCAATAGAATATGGAGAAGAGAACAGGAATAAGCACGGACAGACGCGCAACAGACCAGGTGATGGAAATTCCGCTGCTCTTTACAGCATTTATCATGAAGAAATAGGACACGAAATAGGCAATGCCGCATAGAGTGCCTATAATCCAGGTAGCATTGCTAATTCCAAATTCGCCTTTGTATATCACCCAGACACCGGCCACAACCGCCGCGACAATATAGTTTATCGCGCCTACTGAAAACATATTGCGCCCTGATGCCTGATAGTGTTTTATTTGCAGAGCAAATAAACTCACAAATATAATGTGTAAAACAAGAAATAGCATGTTTACTAATGGTCACCCAGAATGGGTTTTTGCTTAATGATCATATTCTTGATCACCCCCATCCTAGCCTTCCCCCGTCAAGGGGGAAGTGATTTCAGACTTGATGCGGAGTATCCGTTTTTTTGTGAAAAATGCTGCTGTCAAGCAAACTATCAGTTCCTTCCCCCTTGACGGGGGAAGGCTAGGATGGGGGTGATCTGAAACCCAAACAGCTTACTTGGTCGACCACTAAAGCGGCGTTCCTGCCACTCCAATGGCACAATCAAGTTTATCCGGCATCCAGTTCAGCGATAATGCGTTTTATGTTCGCAACGCCTTTAGCCACACTGCCTTTAATATCGGCTGGATCAGAGACTTCAAGAGAGATGGCCCCATCATAGCCAGCTTCTTTGAGTATATGAAATACCTCACTCCATTGAGTATCACCTTCACCGCCAACGGATCTTTTAACGTACTCACCCGATGGAATCTTCCGCCAGCCTTCTTCCTCTTTCTGGGCTTCAGTTCTGATGTAGAAATCCTTGGCATGGACATGCACCACATGCTTCGCAAGTTTGCGCGTTGCCTCGACGTGATCCTCGCCGTAGACGGCACGAAAATTAGTGAAGTCCAGATTTACGCCAAAATTAGGGCGGTTCACAAGCTCCACGATCCTGGCTGTTTGTGCCGTTCTCCCAAGCATGCTTCCATGATTTTCGACTCCCACCGTGATACCCTTTTCCGCTGCTGCATCAGATACTTCGGCCATACCTCTGGCGATGCGCTCTATTATATCGTCCACATCAACTTCATCCCGTGATCTGCCCGGCAGAGAAGTCCGCGGATCAAGCCTTATGGTGTCTGTGCCCAGTATTTGAGCGGTCTCAAGCCTCGCTATGCTGGCTTCAATACAACGGCGATATTTTGCTTCATCATACACTGAGAAGTCGCTATCAAGCGTATAGCAGGAAACCTGCAAATTAAACTGATCGGCCAAATCCCTGGCTGCTCTTGCCTGTTCATTCTCGTCAAGGCCTTGCTTCCAGTATCGGCTTAGAGGCTCGATGCACTCCGATTCAGTCTCACCGCCAACAAACTGGATAACCTCCATCAGGTTGATCTCTCCAGACAAAAACATTGGGTTGAAACAATAACTACTTACTCCTGCCCTCATTTCTATCTCCTTAATTTTGCAGTCAACTGCCTTCCATCGTACCAAACCTATATCCCGTGCTCAATTCTTTTCTAAAACTATCACATCTTACCTACTGATAGAAGCCCATGATCACTTTTGCTCCAGTATCCAGGCAGATATGAGTTCCAACGCGATAGGTGACATAGTCTCCTCAATCCCTGAGTATTCAGAAGGTGATCCGGTCTGGGCTGTCTGAAATAAGTGATTCAGTCCCGGCAGTTCCTTTATCGTGTAATTCTCATTCCCATCAGATTCGAGAGCTTCCTTTATCTCCTTCAGATTCGGCTCTGGAGGAACCTGCATGTCCTTCTCACCAATGATGGCAAGCACCGGACACTTTACCTTTGATAAGGCGACCCTGGGATCGTAGGATAGATCGTATCGAAAACCCGGAGATAGAAATCCCTTGTATGAATCAAACTTCAGTGGATATGATAATTCCACTTTACGCCTATCCTCTTCACTGAGTTTCTCAACTTGCGGATTCAGTTCCTCAAAGACTTCACGCATCTTCTCTTCCACAATTTTGTCGTCTCTTTCTACCTTCAGTATATCGAATATACGCTGATTTACAGTGCGATTCAGGGCTATGGCTTCCTCGCTTGCTCCTTCTAACCCGTAGATGATCTCAGTCTGAAGATGAATGCCTTCTTCCAGCCTCACTCCTGCTCCCGCCATCAGCACAATATATGCCACATTTGGTGATTTTGCCGCAGCCAATGGCGCTACATCACCGCCGTAGCTGTGACCAATAAGACCAATCTTTTTGGGATCTATCTCAGAACGTGCTTTGAGGTACTGGACACCTGCCAGGGCATCCTCCGCAGAACTTTCCATAGTGACAGTGGAGAAGTCACCAGTTGATCCTCCCACACCTCGATCATCCACCCGGAGGACAGCAATACCTTGACGGGTTAAGTGATCCGCCAGAACCAGGAAGACGCGATGTCCCCAGATCAACTCGTCGCGATCATTAGGGCCTGAACCCGGAATAAGCAGAACAGCAGGGAATGGTTCCCCAGATTGGGGTAGAGTCAAAGTGCCTGCAAGCTCTACACCAGCCTCTTTATTCTCGTATACAACTTCCTCTTCTTTATATGGATAAGGCTTCTTCGGTTCCTGAGGACGCAAAGTCTTACGAACAGGCACTTCATCAACTCGCTTGAGTGTAAGCGGGAATGACATATCAGGAGGTTTCAATTCACCTTCTATTGTTGAGTTATCTACCAATTTCCCCTCATAAACAACGCTTAGTGATTTCACCTCGAAACGCACACTGCCATTCTCAAAGGCGACTTCATTTACGGGTATACCAAACGCATCCTGGTCAGGACTGTCCGTGAACCCCGTATAGGTTCCATCTTCGTTTATTTCTATTCGGAATACTACTCTAATTTCACCAAGTTTGCCCATCCAGTTGCCTTCGATGGTTTCACCGGGTTCTGCGTAACTCACAATAGCCATTAACGCTAGAATTACCAGATAGATAGTGATAAATACTACAGTCCTGAATGCTCTATTCATCAGTTTTCTCCTAGTTAGAACTCTCCAGCGATCAAACCAATTAGCTCTCATCATTCCATTAGCCGGAAAGTATCCAGAGCCACCCAACCATCTTCATCAGACTCTTCAACAGCGAAGCGAACTCGCGGCAAGCCGGTGGCAGGATCGATTAAACCCGCGTGGAGCATGACCTCTCCTGGCTCAAAGCAGTCCGGTATGGATACCATCTCATGCACAAAAACATCTCCCGGCAGCCATTCCAGGATATTTGCTGCGGACTCAAAGATATGGCTTCGATTGCCCTGCGTCAGGCGAAGAGCGAATGTATACGGGCGATATATGGGCGCAACGCCCACGTTCTCTATCCAGCACCCATACTCCAGCGACGATCCTCTTTTAACTCTACTATTGGCCTGAAATTGCCGAATCACAAACCGGTATCCTATATCATTGCAGAAGTCTCGCAGGAGCGGCATCCATGCCTCAGGCAGCGCAGTGGATTTGGGCATAAACACCGAGCCGTGATACTTCAAGCCTTGCTGCAATATGAAGTCAAGATCATAGTCATTCTCATACCACGTCATAGGGACACTGCACGTCTCGAAGACAACTGGCGCGGTTCTCCACACATCCTGGGCTTCGCACTCGCATACTTCCCTTGGATAGCAGTCATACATATGATTCCATTGATATTGCTCTGATGAGTCAGGATCAAACCAGATTTTAAGATCACCAAAACAGTCACACCGCCATCCCGCTCCTGCTCGAATACCTGATTTCATCTTGTAACCGGAGATCATAGCCACAAGCGGCGTTCCGGGATGGGCTTTTTTATAGATACCCGTGATTCGGTCGATAGCGTCCTCAGAGCAATCACCAGCGCCCTCACCCCAGGGTCCGATATAGGACATATCCACAGATTCCAGAGCCGGATGATCATCGAAGCGCTCACCAAATTCCAGGATCACGTTTCCCCACTGGTCTATGAACTCCGGTCCATCATACACTGCCGCAATGTATGACCTGCTTTTCTTAGCTCCTGGCACCGTGGGGTAGCGTTCCTGGTACCATTCTGGAAGCTGGGGCTGACCATGAGAACCGTGGGGCATGAGGCGGACTTGCACCGTCTGACCACGCTCCTGCGCTGTCTTCAGTGCCATCTCGACGGGTGTCCAATCGAATCGGTTTGGTTCAGGCTGGAGGAGATCCCAGAACCATCGACAGTAGGCCACAGTGCATGGCAGATAGTGTTCAGCAACTTCGCGCTCAGCAGGTGGAAACTCCGTTGGGCCGGACTCCGACCAGCGCTTACCCGCGAACAATGGGTCTCCGTTGAAGCGCTGAAAGGTGGCACATCCCTTATGCGGATTAAGAAGGAATTCTCTCGATTCAGTTGGACGGTATCTCTTATTCATAACAACCTCGCTCTCACCCATACCGGGTTAGTGGGTATCAAACAGACAGTATTTGCCGTTGATTACAGACTGAACAATCTCCCGCACCCTCCTCTTTGACTATAATATACTATTGCTCGTCTCCGGTCAAGGGCATCTCGCATATTCATAAGTACCACATGCTGCCAGCTTGTTTATAGTAGAACGTGCAGCTTGCTCGTTCAGAATAGAACGCGAATGCTGCGGATCTGCACGGACTATGGTCTACCCGTTTTCTCTTGACGATCCCATCTCTATCTGTTATAATATACTTAACATATGATAAGCATAAGATAGAGTGATTAAAGGCTGTAGGAAATTCAAGCCAGGAGGTGTAAATTAAATGGGAAGCTACGAATATGGGCGCATTAACAAATTGGCGCAGAACCTGGAGAAAGCCGGCATTAGTCAGGAAATCGTGGATCAGGTTATGGAGGGCGGAGAAGCTATACGCCGGGGCACAAAGCCAGAGAAAAAGGCTGAGTGGATGAAGGGGGCCATGCACCGTATGGACAAACTCCTTGACAGACAGACTCGATATGCTGTGCGGGAAGGCTGCGCTTGCTGCCTGGGTGGGGAACGCTTGAAAACTGTTAAGGAGATTGCCAAACAGAATGAAACACTGGAAGATAGAATCCTGGCGGCCAATGAGGCGAAGTCCGTTTTTGGTCATAGCGTGACACTGGAGGAAGATGGACGAATCCGTGTCTGTTTCAGTCCTGATGGATTGCCACAATATCGCTGTGTCTGCCTGCCGAAGGCTAAGGAGCCGCTGTCTATCACCTATTGCTACTGCTGCGGCGGTCATGTCAAGCATCATCTACAGACTGCGCTGGATCGTAAACTAGTGTGTAAGGTGCGCTCCTCGGCTCTTTCCAGTGGCGGAAGGAAGCCCTGCACTTTCATCTTCTGCGTTGAGGAATAGAGGAAGCTGACTGAGGAGGTATACGGAAATGCAACTGACTGATAGTAAATGGATTGAGCTTCTTTCAGAAGATTATTCGCCAGCAGAGGAAGTAGTGATAGTTGTCATAGGCAAGCTCACCCGAACATTGAGAATCAGGAAGGCGGATTGGCTGCATTATTTCCCGGATTTCGATGGTATCGGCCTTAAGCAAGGAGAGGAGATCGAGATCGTGCCTGAAGGGGATGGTGGGCCGAAGGTGGATATCCCGGATTGGGCAAGGGAGCGACTACAGTCCGATCTCAGTAACGCTATATGCATCACGCAACGAGGTGAGAGATATTTCCTTAAGAGACTTGAGTTAATCAAGCAGCTCTCTGATGTACCAGCCTGTATAGCTGTCGATAGATTCCATGGTGATCGTGTGGAGAGAGTTTACTGGAATCGCACGAAGTTTGAAGAGTTCAACTATGATGCCATTGACAGGTTGCTTTCAGCTATGCCAGGATTCCGCTATGATCCGGTTGCGCCCTTTGAGAGCATGGGAGGCAGATTGGGCTTTCTGGGACGAAAGGAGTTCTTTGGAGGTCTCACAAAAGCAGATAAATACCTCATTGAAGACTACAAGAAAGAGATTTGCCAGGATCAGCAATCAGATGGTAGTTGGGAACAGAGCGCTGCGCGCACCGCCTTCAAGCTGATCAGACTGCTGGAAATCGAGGCTACGATGGCGGAGCCTTCAGTTGAAAAAGCTGCCACATGGCTTCTTGAGGCTAAAGAGCCGTTGGGTCTCCCCGGATTATTCATGTTCTCCGAAAAGACTGCCGAAAGCTTCAACGCCTGGAAAGCAAAACAGGAACCCGGATCGAGGAAGCGGGGAAGCAGAACCACTACGGCCGCTCAACGCCGATTCTTCATGGAGAACAAGGATGTCTTTGGCTCGTCCAACGCTTATTGTGAACTAAAGCTTACCTGGACAACGGGCATCGTCCTCGAAGCACTGTTGCGCTGTGGTCTGCACCACGAGGAGCGCGTCATCAAAGCCATCAATACTTTGTTTGCGATGAGCGGCGGAGACGGATGGTGTGGGTGCGGATACTTCGTAGCCAACATATATCACGACGAATCTACCAAAACTCCCGATTTCAACCGCCACTCCATACGGGTTAAGGGACGCAATCCCGGTAGCGTGGGCCTGGAACTGGGTGACATTCTGAGCATTACCAGCAGCTATCTTTACAGAGGATATACGCTGCGACGAAACGAGACGTTGATGGTGAGGAAAGGAGTAGAAGGTTCTGGCGACTGCCCTATGGTCGTCAACAAAGGTCTCTCATACCATCCCGATTATCATGGATCTAATCTGGAGACTATGTTAGCATTACAGTGTTCCAGTCGACAGGGCTGGCTGGGTGATTGGACGGATAATTACGCATCTTTCTTCTTCTCACTATTGTCACGGAGCAGATGTCCGCTATCAGCGTATCTGGTTCTGCGAACCGTGCCAATGTTAGTTCGGCGGCAGAGGGAAGATGGTTTCTGGCAGGAGGAGCCGATCTTACCGAATTCGAGAAAGCCTATTCCGCTGCCCACGAAGGAGGAAAGCACCTTCATGATCCTCAAAGGCCTGAATACATTTGGTTTTTTGGATGCTCTGCGGTCAGGCTAAACCTCGTCGAATAGAATAGACATTATTGGAAATAGTGGATTGCTTGATCTGGAAAAATATTCCCGGGAAATTCATCCCCTCCAGATCACCCCCATCCTAGCCTTCCCCCATCAAGGGGGAAGGAACTGATGGTTCTCTATATCACTGCGTTTTGACTGAGAAAACAAGTATCTTTTGTCAATCCCAAAATCCCTTCCCCCTTGATGGGGGAAGGCTAGGATGGGGGTGATCAAGAAGACCATTAATGCACAATTATATTATGGAATTGGTATTATCGTGTTATTCCCAATAATGTCTAATATGGAGGAAAATGTATGCAGAAAACTGAGAAGCCGAATATTTTGTTTGTTCTTGCCGATGACCTGGGTTGGGGCGACGTAAGCTATCATGGCTCGGAGATCCGCACGCCCAATATAGATCGCCTCAAAGACTCAGGCGTGGAGCTGGATCAGCATTACGTGTGTCCCATGTGTACTCCCACACGCGCCTCGCTGTTGACTGGCAGGCATCCGGGCCGGTTTGGGCGTCATGCCACAACTCCCTCCAATGCTCCGGTGCTACCGGATGGATACGAAACGCTGGGCACATCTCTGCGGAACTGCGGTTATGATACCGGGCTTTTTGGCAAATGGCACCTGGGTTCATCACCTGAGTATGGCCCGAATAAATACGGCTTCAACACTGGTTACGGCAGCCTGGCTGGCGGAGTCGATCCATACAGCCACCGCTATAAGAGAGGGCCATTCTCCATGACATGGCATCGTAACTGCGAACCTGTTGATGAACGCGGGCACGTAACGGATCTGATCGTCAGGGAGGCTGTGGAGTGGATAGAATCCCGGGATAGCCCGTGGTTCTGCTACGTTCCATTCACGGCAGTTCATATACCTGTAAAAGCGCCTCAGCACTGGATTGACAGATACGAATTTGAGAAATATGACGATGACCCGGAGCGGGATCGCTCGTTTAAGAAATACGCGGCCTACGCCAGTCAGATGGACTACGCTGTAGGACAGTTGATAGAGGCAGTCATAAGCAGATGTGAGTATGAGGACACTATTGTTGTATTCGCCTCAGACAACGGCGCTATTCCGGAATACTCACCTGGGGATCTGGCTAAATATCCCGGCTGGCAGGAAGCCACGCCGCGATTGGGAAGTAACCTGCCGCTTCGCGGCCGAAAGGCGCAGTTGTATGAGGGTGGCATCCGCACCCCAACTATTATTAGCTGGCCAAGTGTGCTGAAACCCCGCAAACTGGAGCATCCCATGCACATTGTTGACTGGATGCCGACTTTCACCAATCTGGTTGGCTACACGCCGAAAGAAGACCCACAATGGGATGGGATCGACTTCTGGCCTGTTATAAGCGGCGAGGTGGAGAAGATCGAAGGGCGTTCCATCTTCTGGAATTTTACTGGTTCTCAGTTTGCTCTGCGCGAAAAGGGCTGGAAACTAATCACCAATGAAGCTATGGACCCCAAACGCTCTGAGCTTTACCATATAGATTCAGATCCCTACGAAACTCAGGATATGATAAAAGATGAACCTGAGATCGTCAGTGAAATGCTGCATAAAATCGAGCAAGAGCGAAGACTGGATGGAAGCTCCAAACGAAGCGACGTGGGCTAGGTTTTGCTCTGGAGAATATCTGAAAAGACTAAATAATACGACTTTTTCAGTTATAGGCATAGGGTTATCGGTTATTGGTTGTCGGTATGCAGATTATTTGCTCGTCGGGTTTCGTTCAAAAACCCAACTACGAACTTTTAACGGCCAGACTTCACCCGTGCGGCAAGCAAGGTCAGGTGCATGTTATTGTTAGCTCATCGACCTCTCCACATCAATGCTTCTCTGATGTCATATCCAATCGCTCCACGGCTATTCAAGTGGACGATGTGCTCCGTATACGACACTCTCGCTGTCTTTCGTCGCTGGCTGGTCGGTGAAGTCTGAGTACGTGCTGACGTCCTCAAATCCGACACGCTCGAGCATCATGACGATTTCGTGCTGGAAGTACCATCGCATGGAATGAGTGTGCAATTCTGATCGGATGAGGTCCCCGTCTACGTATAAGTCACATCGTCGTTTGGCCACCAGTGTCTGCTCAAAAAGATCAACGGATTCCGACCACAGAGTGGTGACGATCTCCCCCTTTGCCCCCCGGCGCGGAACTGGCTCCCACCGGGTGGGATGTCCGGCATCGTTGACAGCCGGGCCCTTGGTTACTTCCCGTGGCACGAACAATTCCAGCAGAAGCTGTCCCCCAGGAGAGAGATGATGCAAAAACCGTGTGAGTGTGGAAAACACCTGTTGCCGGTCGACGATGATCTGGAACGTTCCGTTGACGATGTAGATCGTCCCATACTGATGAGGAACGTCGCACTCCTCCATACGTTGGTGATATAGGGTTACGTGGACTTTTTTTGTTTCTGCGGCTTTTCTGGCGAACTGTAGAGCGTCGACTGAAATATCCGCGCCGTGGACCTCCAGACCTCGCTCAATCAACGGGAACATGTGTCGCCCCGTCCCGCAAGCCGGCTCAAGCGCAATTCCCCCATTTGCTCGGATTCGGTGCTCATAAAACGCCAGCTCTCCGTTCGAGCCTCCCTCCATCTCGGCATATAGCGACTCCGCGGTAAGGCTGTTCCATCCTTCACTCAAATCGTAGACATTTTCATTCATTTTCATTTATAGGACTCCTTTATACCTCTTGCCTCTGTGACTGTCATGATGTGTCCTTACATGATGGATTCTGCCAATAACTATACCACTTTCTGCCACTTTCGGCAAGTAGTTTTCCACATTGCCAAAAGAATATAATTTACCGCTTGGGCAAGAAATAGCGTAGAAACGGCAGAGCACTTGCTCTGCCGTTTCTCTTGCCCCATTCTAGCATTATACCATTTCTGAATCCGTGTTACCCGCGTTCTATCTGGAAGCCCGGCTAATCCATACGCCAGGTCATGAGAGGCTCAAGCGCCTTCAGAATATCGTCCAGGTACTTTGAGGATATGTCATCCAGCGGCATCTTGCCATTACGCTTGGTGGGACAATCAATGACACCGCGTCGATACAGCACCTCCTTGTAGCATCCGGACAACTGGTGCTCGAAGAAGAAGAGCGGAGCCATTTCCTTATAAATATAAATAGCACGTTCTTCATCACCCGATTCCAGAGCGTTCCAGAAAGCCACCACCACATCTGTAACGTGACACCCCGGCATGTTGCCATCAGAGCCGCGTCTATACTCCTCAATCAGGTAACGCCCACCTGCGCCGCCGAAGAAGCCCTTACACGATCCGTCGTTTGCCTCAACAACCGCGGTTAGCTTTATGGTGCTGGGTGTAGTTTCCTCCTTGACGTATAAAACATGCTCGATCTCGCGGCAGAGCTTAAGCAAGAAATCAGCCGACATATTCGTCCCGATGGGCGGCATATAGTTCTGGATGAACACAGGTATCCGGGCTGCGTCAGAGATCTTCTGGTAATAGTCGAAGATGAGTTTCTCAGGTAGCGGTCCACGGCGAATATAGGGCGGCATAGCGATCACGCCATCTGCCCCAATATCATGAGCATGTTGAGCGAACTTTTCCGCAACTTCCTGCGTCACGCCTGCGACTCCGATTATCACGGGCAATCTGCCTGCGTTCTGCTCCACAATCACTTCGGATAGCCGGAAACGCTCGGCATCGCTCAGGGAAGTGAACTCGCTGGCGTTTACAGGATAGACCAGACCATGCGCCTTGCACTCGATGCAAAAATCAACGATACGACGGAAACCGGGTACATCAATCTCCCCATCTTCCCGGAAGGGGGTGGATGGAATGGTAAATATTCCCCGCCACGTTTGACTCATAGCTACCTCCATTTCACATACTGGATTCCAGCCTTCGCTGGAATGACAAGCACTCTTATACCATTTCCATTTTATTACTGTGCATTGCTGGTGAATTCACCCCGCTTGATCACCCCCATCCTAACCTTCCCCCGTCAAGGGTGAAGGCATTTTGGCCTCGATGGAAGTATACATCCATCATTAAGAAAATAGTGTTCGGGAGAATCGCTGGTTCCTTCCACCTTGACGGGGGAAGGTTAGGATGGGGGTGATCAAGGAAACCGTTGTTGAGCCTAAGAAGCAATGCACAACAATATTATAGAATTGGTATTATATGGAACTCACGTTACTGTGATGTCTCTCTCTAGGTTCGCCTAATTTTAGCATAAATAGAAACGCCAATACACAGAACACAAAAGATAGCGCAAAGCTGACCTGAAATGAAATCAGTTCTGCGATGACTCCGGCCAGAAGCGGCACAAGCACAGTTGGGACAAGCAGAACGCTCATGAAAGCCAGATACGAAGGCCTTTTTTCCTCTGGCGCAAGCTCCAATAAGTAGTTCAGATCACCTATACCACGCCCCTTGATAGCTACTCCCGACACGACAAAAGCCACAATGAAGGTTATGCTTCTCAAGTCATATCCATCCAATAAAGGGAACTGAATCGGAACTGGGTTCACGTAATAAGAAGCAAAGGCAATCACTGGAACAAATAGATAAATACTTGTAGATATAAGAAGCAGCAATCGGTTGCCATAGTTATCACCTATATAGCTCCACAGGAAATTAGATGGAAGAGCAAAACAGGTGACAATAATCATCAAGACTCCCACAGATGATTCAGGCATGCCGAGTTTCTTGATAGCGTAAGGGATGAAAACCATTCCACCAAGCATAGCCATTGAGTTCAGTATCCGGATTTGGAACAGCAGTCTGTAATCTCTGTCTGTTCTGAAGATTTGTATACCTTGAGATAGGTGTTTCCTGAATGGAACACGATCTTTTTTGACCGCTGTGACCGGCTCTCGAACAAGGGCAAAGGAGAGAGATGTACCAGCCTGGAATAAGGCAGCAGTTATGAAGAGATAAGCATAATTGGATGGAAAGGCAGGACCATCCTCGCTGAGCATGTATCTCACATAAAATCCCGAAGCAAAACCCAATATGCCACCAAGAAATCCCCGAAGCGCCATGAACCTACCTCTTCTATTAGCTGGAACGGTCTTCCCGATAATATCCCAGAATGCGATTCCACAGACACCAGAGCAGGAGGAGTGCGCAAAATACAGGAGAGAGAAAATAATCATGAGTGATCTGGATTGACTCGCACCTAGAAGATAGGTGGATAAAGTCATCAGTATGAGAAGGATAAATCGCGCTGCTGCCGGTATCACGTAGAAGGGCATTTTGCGCTCACGGGCCTCAGTCATATTTGATACCATCAACTGAGGCCAGAGCCAACCTATCTGCATTAGCGCCAGAGGCAGGGTCGCAAAGAGGGTGGAGCTAGTAAGTTTCAGGAAGAAGGCAGATAGCACCATACTTGGATGGAAGGTAGATACCACTACGGCAAAGAAAATGCCGTTAAGCACACTTAGCTTGAAGGCTCTATTCTGCATATTTCTGGCTCTGCCTTCTCCTGTAAGAATCTACCGTTTGCTTCATAGGTCTGCATCCATTCTGTTTCAATTTTTCACTGCAATTTCAGTGGCTTTCGTGTCTTCCACTTTCCACGTGTGAAATCGGGGATGTCCACAGGATTACTTCGATTCCTCGCTGACCGATCGGAAAGCTCTACAATACAACTCCATGCAGCCGTATCGTAGACGTCAATATCCGGGTAAGTCCCGGTCCTCAGGGCGCGAATCAGGCTATACAGCATCAGGTAGTCGCTCCCGCCGTGACCGCTGCTCCTTGCTTCCTGACCCTTGCCCCGCCACAGCGGATGATCATACACCCGACATCAATCCTTCTGCATGTTTCTGTAGCTCCACTGGCGCGCATCGTTCACTGTTATTTCGCGTTTTTCACCCTTTTTCGCCCTGTATGTGTAGATTGCAAGACATACGCCAAGTATATTCAGCGCCTCGCCCGGTGAATGTGACCTCTTGCTGATCTCCTCAAGAATGTCATCAGTAACGATCTGTTCCTTGCCTGATGTTATCTTCTTCATAGTCTCCCGGAGAAGCTCCAGAAGCTGTGCGCTCGAAAGTGGATAATCACGCTCAAGATCCAGCGCTTCAAAGCTGTCTATAACCTTACGTAGTTCGCGATCCGGCTGGTGGCCGCTTCCTATGATGAACGCCCCCTCAACTGAGCAGAGCTGTTCGTATATCTCCCAGGGATGGTCACATTCCAGAAAGACCACAGCCTTGTCCGCGTCCATCAGGTCCATCATATAAGGCAGATTCTCCGGCACGTTTCCCTCATGCCAGTCTTCATGCCCTACCTCCACGAAAGGTACGTCATTCTGCTCGCAATACGTGCGGATCTGGCGCTGCGTGTGGCTTTTGCCTGCACCGCCGCCCCTGCTGAACAGATACAGATGCTTGGGCTTGTCATCTCCAGCCTGATGGGAGAGAAATGCTGTGATAGATTCTTTGATCTTCTTCTCCAGAGCCTCCCTGGAGACGGACACACCTATATCCTCCCCGCGATGGAGTCCAGAATATGCAGGATTTCCCATAAGTCCAACGTTCCAGTAATCCCGTTCCTCCAACCTGTGCAATCTGTCGAAAAAAATGGGTGCTCGCATTGTAATCACCGCCTTTACCTGGTTTACCTACTGATTGGTTTAAGTAGAACGAGGCCGCCAGCCCGTTTATAAACAAGCCATCAGCCTATAAGCCCATCTTCATTTCCCTTTTGCTCAAGATTTTTTTATGAAGTTGGAAGAAATAAACGGGGAACGCTTGTCATCCTGAGCGAAGCGAAGGATCTCTATGAGGATAGCGTCTTCTTGAGAGATCCTTCGCTTCGCTCAGGATGACATGGATCGGGATACCTTCCAGAGTGAGTTTGCATTACCCGATTAAATTTTCAATGTTCACAAACGTGCCCAGGACACAAGCATTGTGCCCCTACGAATAGCAACACCTATTTGTCGATTGAAGCACTAGATTTCGTTGATATATGGTCATTGGCAACCTTAGAGAATACCTGTCATGTAAGATATTATAACATTCAAGGGCATTTCGCGCTAGTGCTTTCTGATAGAGCATGGCACCATGCGCTGACACTTTCCAGTACGCAATCTTGACAGAGCCAGGATGTCATGATAAACTATAGATGCGCGCTGGAAATATTCACGGGTCGCCTAAGGCGATGCCGGTATCCCTTTTCAGCGTGCGTTTTTATTGCATATATCGATTGTCTCTATTATCACACCTGAAAATGAAGGGAGCCGCTCTATGCGTCCTATTATTGGTATAACGTGTACTTCAACCGCCTCGAGCGAAAGCAGCCCCAGGAATGGGATCGGAGCCAGTTACATTAGTGCAATAGAACATGCAGGCGGCACACCGATCCTTTTGCCACTGGTTCGGAAGAACTCCTGCATTGCAGACTTTCTCAGCATAATTGATGGCCTGCTTTTGTCAGGTGGCGTGGACGTGGACCCTTTTCTATACGGAGAAGAGCCGAAGCCAGCAATGGGCAGAATTGATGTTGGTAAGGATCAGGTCGAGATGTGGCTAATCAACAGATCTCTTGAGATGGATCTTCCCATTCTGGGCATTTGTCGTGGGATACAGATGCTCAATGTAGCAACTGGTGGGACACTCTATCAGGATGTTTCTATGAGTTCCAGCGCCATTTTACAGCATCGCCAGAAAGCCCCCGGCTCACATGCAACTCACACTATTAGCCTTAGAGAAGGAAGCCGTTTGCTGGACATACTGGGGCAATCAGCATTCCAGGTGAACTCTTTCCACCATCAAGCCGTTAAGGAGCCAGCCCCGGGGGTTATGGTCTCTGCCGCTACTCGTGACGGCGTAATCGAAGGGATCGAAGATACACACTACAGTTTCGTCGTCGGCGTACAATTCCATCCCGAACTGATGTGGCAGAATAACCCACCTATAACGACTCTCTTCGTCACGTTTGTAAGCGAAGCCAAAGCGTATGAGCAGAAACGAGAAGCGCTATCGAAGAATTGAAACTTGAAAGCCTATTTTCCATGCAGGTTAGTACCTACTCAACGTCGTCCAGCTCCTCAACTTCTTCACTGTATTCTTCCTCGTCCCACCTTTGACCGCGCATTTGCCTGACCAGTGATTTACTCTTTCTGGCCTGCTTTTTCCTACTCTTTGCGCTCTGCAAGCTTTTCACTTCCTTATTACCAGTATCTTTTTTATAGATCTTTTTGTGCTTACTGGGCCTTCTACGGCCGCCCTTGGCCATTCGTAGCCCTCCTTTTTAATCTGTAAATCCCCGGCTTTGAAGATACAAAAAACCACAGGGAAATTCGTTCCCCATGGCCTCAAAAGTAACGTATACTGTATGTATCACCAGAAAACCATGAGAAATTTGATGCCCATGACTTCCTGGGAAAGTCAAATGTCATGTGAAATATGATCTTCTAACAGGAAGTTTTAGGCACATAGCTCCGCGCCGAAATGTGAATAATTGTAGGCTTATATGGACTTGCCTATCATGCTTTATTCCGATCATTTCGACACCTCCTTCAGAGCTTTATAATATATATGTCAAACGCTTTACAAAATACCATATATCTATGTGTTTGTCAAGTAGAAAATCATGAAGGTTCCAAGCATAGACTTTTCGTCCATAATCTGGCGTAATGGCATGATGGAATGCTTCATTCTGCCAAACGGGACTGAAAAGTCCCGTCTATCGGTTGTAGTGATATTCTCAATAACCACGATAGTCGGGGACATTCCTGTCCCGACGGCTTTGGGGCTTAAATTTTATGCTTGGGTCGCACAGACGCTGTTTCAAAGTAGTCGGTGACATAGAATCAATGAAGATCAACGTTTACTTCTTCACCCCCATCCCAGCCTTCCCCCGTCAAGGGGGAAGGGGTTTAAAGTCAACAATAGCAAGCGTTTCTGCTCCTTCCCCCTTGACGGGGGAAGGCTGGGATGGGGGTGATCTGAAGAGGGCAGAATCAACCGACCGACTACTTTGAGACAGCATCGGTCGCACATGACGCCATTGACTTCTTTACCTGTCTGATATATAATACCATAAAAGGAGGAATCCTGTATTTGTATGTGAGTTTCAGCAATGTTTCTGGTGTCCCTGGGATGAATATGGCTTAACGTAAGCCAATTTGCATTTTAATTCGTCATATATATAATATATATAGGATTGTGTGCTCTTTATTGATAAATAGGGCTATGGGCATATAGGGTCTCTAACTGCGAGGGTCTGAATAAACATCGCGATTGGTACTGGTAAGATGGCATGACCGGGGGAAAGGATGGATGACTGTCATGAAGAGGTTAAGAAGAACTCAAAATTCAGTATTTAAGACTCAAGGCAGAAGGTTGCTCTTGAGTACTGAATTCTGGGTTTTTAGTTTGCTGGTAATCGGAATTTTTATGCAGGCGGGATTGGCTTACGGGAAGGCGGGTGTCCCTGATCGTGATTATAGAATAGCGGTAGTTCTCTTCAACGAGGCTGAGTATGATAATGCAGAACTTAAATTCAGTACCGTAATCCAGAAAGGTGATCTCAGTATTCCCGATGCCGCTGCTTATGTCGTTAACTCCTACTATGGGAGAGCGTCATGCAGAATAGAGCAGGGGAGAGTATTCAAAAGCGACGGGAAACTAACAGACGCGCTGGGCAAATATGAAAAAGCCTATGAGGATCTCGTTGTATTCAAAAGTAAGTTTGAGGAATTACAGGATACTATGAAATCGGACCCGCTGTATGATGAAATGGAAAAGCATTTCGTAACCATATCTGATCAGATGGTGCAGTTGGCAGGCGAAGCCGGCGATATTTGCGCCAATCAGGGAGCATACGCAAAGGCGATTGAGTGGTATGATAACGGGCTGCTGTTTATTGATTCCTGGGCGCCGGCGTATGGGGATATGCTCTATGCAAAGGCGGATGCTGTCTTTCAGTTAAACAGATATGAGGAGACTCTCGATCTGCTGTCTGATTTTGAGGATGAGCTATCCGATCACAAGATGGCCAGCAACGCCATGCTCTACGTAGGCGATATTCATAGACTGATGGCTGAGATGTCGGACGATGCTGAAAGCCAGAAGACACACATGGAAGAAGCCTGCGACGCATACGGGCATGTGGTGGCTGGAGAGATAGCGGGCGCTGACGTAGACCTGGTTAAGATGGCTTTGCTGGAGAAGGCGCGCTGCGAGAAAAAACTTGGTCGTATGGACGAAGCGCTGGCTGACTTCGCGGCGATCCGTACCTATTATCCCGACACGAGATTCGAGGTTGACGCCGCTCTGGAAATGGGGGATTATTCCTTCCGCGCAAAGCAGTATAGTGATGCACTAAAGAGCTTTGAGAGAGCTATAAAGGTGGCAAAATCACTAGGGATGCCGGATCTAATGGCGATCTCATATTACTGGATGGGCTGGGCAAATTTCTCTGAGGGTTCGCGCATTGAAGCTCAATCATCGCCGGAGATGATAAAGACCAGCAGAAAACTCTATGAGAAATCCATCGACGCCTTCGAAGATTCCATCAAGAACACTGAGAAATACTGGAAAAAAGAGGGCAGAGAAATAAAAAGATCCAAAGAATTGGAGGTCTATCACGGCGAAGCGCTTTTCAGGATAGGCAGAAGTTACCAGAAGCTAATGAAGTGGAACGATGCCATAAAGGCCTTTGGGAAGACCCCGCGCGTGTATAAAGAGTGGTGGCTTAAAGGTCTGGCTGAAGTCGCTGTGTCAAGAGAGCGAAAAGGTGATGAAGCCGGTTCTCTGGAGAAATGGGATGAACTCAAGCGGGAAATTTCCCTGGCAAGAGTGCCAAACATCGAACTGGAACTGCTTCTGCGTAGGGCGGACAGCATATTTGACCTTCAGAGATATGTGGAGTCGGAAGCGGCATATCGGGAAATCATCACTAAACATACTGATTCTGCTGATGATCCCAGAGCACGCGTCAATCTGGGACTCTCACTTTTTAAGCAGGGAAAGAATAGGGAAGCCATACAGGTGTTCGCCGTCATGCTGGATAAGTATGGAAGAGATGATAGCCGGGCAGACTCCGTAGGGGAGGCCTTGTTCTGGAAGGGGTATCTGTTGGCCAGAATCGGAACCGAAGACAATTTCATAGGTGACCTCACACAGGCGATAAGGGACTACAAAGAACTTGTCACCCGGTTCCCTTCAAACACGCGTGCTGACGATGCTCAGTTTGAGATAGGCTTCTGCACATATTCGCTGGGCGGCTCCAATGAAAATAAATATTCTGAAGCCATACAGGAATACTCGAAAGTGCTGCAGAACTATCCGGCGAGCGAATACTCGGACGACGCGTTATTTGAGATCGGCAGGTGCTATCGGCTGCTGGGAAACGCCGCAAAGGAAGAAGAATCGCTCCGCCAACTCGTTCAGGATTATTCCACCAGCGAACTGGCTGACAATGCTCTGCTCCGGATCGCAGAGATGCACTTTGAGAGAGCGCAGGCAACGCAAAGCTCACAGGAAAGACAGATAGCGGAAAGCGCTTACAGTGATATTATCTTAAAGTACCCGGATACTGAATCAGAGGCCATAGCGCATTTCCAGATGGGGTCTATTCTCTACTCATTTGACGGTAGTTTTCAATCTGCCGCGTCGGAATTCGGCAGGTGCGCGAGAGTCACAGAAACACTTCTGGATAAGGTCGCCGCCGGTGGGTACGTAGCGGCAGATCTGGATGTAGCAAGTCTTGCGAATCTGCTTCTGAGATCAACTTTTTGGCAGGGAGAATCCATTTTCCAGTTGGCGAAGCAGAGCGAAGATCAAGCCCAGCCAGCCGACTCAGTGAGGCAGGGCTACGGACAGGCGAGGGGTATATATCTGCAATTGCTGGCCAGGGGAACCAAACTCAGGAATACTTTTCCTGATACAACTCAAAATCTTTACAGCATAATGGGCGGCGAAAATCTTGATATCCCCATCGTCGGGGAAGCGCAGTATATGATAGGCCGGTGTTTATACAAGGAAGGGGACATGAATGGCGCGAAGAATAACCTCCGGCCCATACAAGCGCCTGAAAAGCTGAAACTGAAGGCTGATTATCTGTTGGCGTCCATAGCTTACGAGCAGGGGCAATTGGAGAATGCCAGAACTATGGCGGAGAACTGGCTGGATAACGACCTTGCTCAAGAGATGGCTGACGAATACACTGTTGGAATTCAGGTACTCCTGGCAAAGATCGCACTGGCATCAGGAAACGTCGCTGAGGCGAAGGCTCAAGCTCTCGATACATGGGCGCTCTTCAAAACAATCAGCGGCCTCTGGGAAGAATCATCATATTTGGTGGCGAAATGCTATCAACAGGAAAATGATATAGCAAAGGCAAAGACATGGTTTGAGAAGCTTGAGGATAGTTACCTTGAGCGATGGCGCGCAATTGGCCGCGGGGCTATTATACGATTGCCAGAAGAATAGGCTCATGTATCCGGAACATAAACCAATAAATTAATGGACGAATAGACCCATAGACGAATAGACCCATAGACTGAATGGCGCTGACTTAAGGAAATGCGATGTAGCATCCTAACACAAAGGCACGAAGTCACTAAGGCACTAAATAGGCTTGTGGCCTCAACCCCGTAGGGGGGGCATGTTTATAGATGTGACGTTTCCATTAAATCCCAAGCCCCATAGGGGCGACATGTTAAGACATTCACCAACATGGGAATATGCCGCTCCTACGGAGCTTGTGCGTATTTGGTGTTACTGTATCTATAAACATGACGCTCCTAACGGAGCTAAGAATCTGCTATGGATGACCATCACTTTTCCTTAAGTCAGCGCCATTCCCAATAGACCCATAGACCCATAGACTAATAGACTAATGGACTAATAAAAAGGGAGGAACATTTGTGCATATTAGAGTTTTTTCTCGTTGGAGCCAGCGGCAAGCAGTGCGGATAGTTTGCTCTTTGGCAATTCTCTTCTTGCTTCTTCTGACGGTGGCAGCCTTTGCACAAGAACCTGCGGCAGCGCCGGAAGAGACATCAGAAATAGTGCCGACGGTAAAGCCGCCAACACGGCCGACAGTAGAGAAGACATCCTGGTTGCAGTTTCTGCTCAAGGGTGGGTTGACTATGGTACCCATAGTTCTCTGCTCCATTGGATTTATTGCTATTGTCGCTGTGAAGCTCTCCATCTTCCGACTGATGCGGTTCAGGATCAGCAATTTTTCGGGGTCACTCACTGAAACTGTAGCATCTGGACACATAGACCAGGCTATAGAAGTATGTGGGCAGATTGACAATCCCATTACGCGACCGCTGCAAAAGGGACTCATTGCCTATAAAGAGAATCCATCGCGCACGGAAGATGCCTTGCGGGAAGCCATGCTGGACGAAATGCCGGGCCTGGAGTCCTACATAGGTTGGCTGGGTATCATTGCAGGCATTGCTCCGCTTCTGGGGCTTTTTGGCACTGTAGTCGGGATCATTCAGGCGTTTATCCAGTTAGCAGCCGGCGGCGCAGTCACTGATCCAACCAGCTTTATGCTATTGGCAGACGGGATTTACAAAGCGCTTATTACTACAGCAGCGGGACTTTTCGTGGGCATACCAGCCCTGGTTGTGTATGAATATTTCCGCATGAAGGTATCCGATCTGATGCGGGATATGGATAGGGTCTCCGTGAGCTTGCTTAACGCCCTCGGGATCGCGGGAGGCCAGTCATGAGAGGTCTGCTGCAGGATTATTCAAGTAACCTTATTGACAGGCGAAATGCGAACCTGACGCCACTTATAGATGTGGTATTTCAGTTGATCCTGTTTTTCCTCGTAACGTCGAGCTTTACATGGTATTCAGGTATGAAGGTCAAGCTGCCGGAGGCATCTTCAGCCGTGATGGATCGTCCTCTGGAAACCATCACTCTTGAAATCAAAGATGCTCAAGATCCGGCCCAGCCTGATAAGCTGATGGTCCGCTGGTGGGAAGAAGGTGTAGAGGGAGAGCTTTTCTGGCCGCCAAGACAAGATCCTGCCGAGGGATTAGCTCTGCTCAGATTAAAGCTGGAAATGCACAAAAAAGGCCTGGAGGAAGATAGAAATCCCTCCATCGTTATCGCGGCCGAAGACAGTATGCCCTATCAAATTGTTATTACGGTAATAGATATGTGCGAGCAGCTTGAATTTTCCGATATAGTCCTGGCAACCCATAGAATAGTGTCAAATAACCAATGAAGAGTGATGAGTAAAGAGTGATGAGTGATGAGTAAGGAATGAAGAGCAGCAAGAGCTGATCACTCTTTACTCGTCACTCTTCACCGGATAGCACACACAATAAAGGTGGCGAGTACAAATGGTTCAAAAGAAGCTGTCAAAATTTCTCATAGCATCCACTGTGCTCCATATAATCGTAGCTTTGGCTATAGCCGGAATATATGCCGAGCAACCTCAAAGACGCAATCTTCTGAAGATCGTGAGTCGAGTAAGGATTCAATATAACGAACCTGAACCACCTCCGAAACCCAAAGTTGTTACAAAGATTACGCCAAAGAAAGTTGCGCCTAAGGTTCAGGAACCGAAAGTCGTTCCCAAGAAAGAGTCTCCACCAAAGATCGTTCAGCAGAGACAACGCATGAGCGCGCCGTCCCCCGGAGTTGCATTGAATAATGCGCCGCGACGAGCTAGAAGCGCATCCGGCGTTGCTGGCATCAGGGGAGCACGCGGCCCGGCGAGTGAACTGCCCAATATGCCCGCTTCGGGCGGCATCAATCATCCCAGGCTGACCACCAAAACTGGCGGCTCTGGACTATCACCCGGTCTAACAGGCAGCATGGCGATGCCCGCAGGTTCCTCTCCGCTCCCCGGAGCTGGCGGCAAGCAGATAGCAGGATTCAAGATGGGCGCATCGCAGTCCGGGAGCGGCGTCGACAAGGTAGGTATTTCCGGAAGCGGCGGTCGAGGCGGTCAAAGCGACGCGGGGCCGGGAACCGGCCTGGCGGCAGTTAGTGGTCGAATGAGCGCGGGTACAGGTGAGGGGAAAACCGGACTTGGCACTGGTACCAGTGATGGAATGGGAGAGGTCGAATCCGATTCATCTGGCGGAAAACCGGGCGGCGGGAGAGGCGGCCCTGGAATAGGTGGACATCAAGCAGGCGGAACACGAAGTGGCCCAGACCTGAATGAGCGAGCAGATGATAAGGCTGGAAAGGGAAAAGAAGCGCCAACAACTGAGGTAATGCCAGAAGAAAAGCGCAGTGGAGCTATAGGCAAGAAAGAATTCAGGACCGGCGCGAAAAGTAGCATGACCAGCACGACAAAGGCTCTTGAGGAACCGAAGGCCAAAGGCTTTGAGAGCGCGCTTCAGGGTGAGATCAATAAGAATTTGCACACTCTGCGCAAGATATACGAGGACTGGCAAAACCTTAAGATACCCAATATTCCCAAAGCACTGCAAATCACTATAGAGTTGGGACAGGAAAAGGGCAAACCGAAGCTACTGAACGCAGATTTTCACAACGAGAAGCTTGCAGCAAGGATAAGAAACGACCTCACCGCAAAGATTAAGACCTGGAAATTTGAGAGCCTGTATGATGGCAAGGACGACCCGAAGAAATGGCCTATCAAACTGAGCGGTAAGATCTCCTGGCAGTAGCGATTGTGATATGTGCATCCAGTTCTAGCTCTATCATAGGAGACACAAGTAATGAATCCGCTTTTACAGTGTATTTCCGTTGACCCAAATATTTGCTTTGGCAAGCCGTGTATTCGCGGTACTCGTATATGGGTATCTCTACTTCTGGATTTTCTGGCTAGTGGGATGGGCTTTGAGGAGATACTTGAGGAATATCCTCAACTAACTGAAGAAGATATTCGGGCAGCCATAGCCTATGGTGCGGAAATGTCTCGAAATCGCTATGTGGAAATTTTGACTGAAACTACAGATGAAATTTAAGCTTGATGAGAACTTCGGAACCCGAACGAAACACCTCTTTAGGTCCGCAGGACATGAGGTACAAACTGTCCGCGACCAGGAAATGCAAGGCTGTTCAGATCAGCTTCTTTATGAGACATGCTGTTTAGAGAGGTATTGCTTGGTCTCGCTGGACCTGGATTTCGCTGATGTAACACGCTTCTCCCCAACTGAAGGGAGTGGCATTGCTGTCATTCGGGTTCCTCGGAATCCAAGTCTTGCGCTGCTGGAGCAAATGATTTGTCAATTTCTACAAACGCTCCATCGTATACCCATAGAAAATAAGTTATGGATAGTTGAGCCCGGACGGATTCGGATACATCAGTCAGAAACGAATGACTGCTGAATGTGAAAGGTTCCTCGGTATAAGAATATGAGAAAACTGTTTTATATGTTCGTTTTGCTTATTGTAGTAGCTTCTCATGCACTTCCTGTCGCGTTTGAGGAGAGAAAGCCCCGGGACGAAAAATCCATACTTGTGCCCAAGGGCGCAAGACCCATGTTGAGTGAGGAATATCCCCGGACGCAGCTTGTGGTGGATAGGATAAAGGCGAGACACAGCCACGTTCTAAGTATTCCATTCCACCGGTCATGGAATACGGCAGCTTTAACAGCTCTGACTGGCACAGAAATGGAAGAAAATCCAGATTTAGTAAAAGATTATGAGTTGGGGTTCGCTCTTCACAGCCAGCGCATGCGCGTGGGTTCGCTGCGGAACAGGGAATACTTCCAGAAGGAAACCGAGGGCTTCCCTGAGGGATGGTATTGGCCGTTGATCTCCGAGGAGTATATGGATCGCTCCAAAGGATATATGTCCACCACCTTTGTGCATCTTGCCGCCAAGCGAATACGCAGAAAACATACAGATTATCAGAATGTGGAATATCAGGACTTTGCAGACCGAATCGGCGCGATTCTGAACGTGGTAAATGCGCGAAATCATCAATTAACCTTCATGGCACACCGGGATATGCACGATCTTGGAATAGAGAGCCTCGATATCGATACCAAACCGCGAGTGAAGAACGTTGCCGGTATATCTTACAACGGTCCGACCGATGGTATGAATAAGCTGGGTATACACGGCGTCAGCACGTGGTCTACTCTTACTGATTCTGAGGACAGAAATTTCCGGTATATATCTGGTTCCGGCTCCGTCGATTTGGGCAGAGACCTACGCCCCGATTTCGGCGTGAACCTGAATGTAAAACTACAGGTATCGACCCTCCGGAGTGATGATAATGATACGTGGGATACAAGAGGATCTGGATGGCTAACGATAGCTAACGTAATTTCGCCAGCGTCATTTCTCAAGATAAAAATAAATCTGGCAGGGCTTTATGATTCAGAATATAAGGATAAAGGCTATATTACGCCCAGTTTTGAGCTTGCCCTTACTCCAAAGATAGTTCAGGTTAGTATAGGACTCCGAAGGCTGGCCATTCTGCCGGATCATGACGAAATATACTGGCCATCCAAGTCAGTAAAGGTGAATGATGATCTCAAGATCGTAACCTTCTGGGAGGGATACAGCTCACTTAGTGTGAACATAATAGCTCGCCTAAAATTCCTCGCCGAAGTGACCTACAGCCAACCGGGAAGAAGGATCACATGGGATCAACTCCCCGGATACGTCTGGGAGCCGATAAATGCTGACACGTCCGAAGCCCTCAAAGGTGAAGCATCTCTCACACTAAACATAGTAGGGAGTTTCAGTACCTTCGCCAGCTTCAGGTATCAGCACTTTGACCCTCAGCTCTTCGATCCTGAGATCGCCACCACTGGCGGCTTTTCCTATGGCAATCCCACCAGAGGTTCCATAAACTTGGGAGCATCCTTCTGGAAATTCCGGCTTCTGGAGGACGCCAAACCGGCCGAATCGCCGGATAACTTTACCTTTGCCTTCCTGCGCATCAACAAGTCCATCCGCAAGACTGTGAGTATCTTTATAGATGGTCGGTACACTTTCGAGCATGAGGATGTATTATACTATCGTGGGATGCCTCAAGCCGGTCGTATCATCAGTGTCGGCGCCAATATCGTCTTTGGCGGGCTTGACTAAAGTCGCATATTTCCTATATCTCAAAACTTCTCGAAAACAGATTACCAAGCGAGGGCAAGAGAATGACGAGAGACGAAGCTCTGGAACTTGTCAGATCGAAGGTTAATAATAAAAATCTTGTGAAGCACATGATAGCTACGGAGGCATGTATGCGGGGGCTAGCCCGTCACTTCCAGGAGGATGAAGACCTCTGGGGAATCACCGGACTGGTACATGATCTGGATTACGATCAGACGGCAAATGACTTTCCCAAACATGGGATACTCAGCGCGCAGATGCTTGAGGAGATGGGCGTTGATGAGCGGATAGTCTACGCTGTTAAAGCGCATCCAGGCCATGTGGAAGCCATCAGTACGATGGATAAGGCGCTGTTCGCTGTTGACCCGCTGACCGGGCTTATCGTGGCGGCGACGCTTATGCACCCCACTAAGAAAATCAGCAACGTTGACACCAAATTCGTCCTCAACAGGTTTAAGGAAAAGCGATTTGCCGCTGGCGCTGACAGGAATACTATACGAACCTGCGAAAATATCGGGCTATCGCTGGAGGAATTTGTCACCATATCTCTGGATGCTATGAAAACCATAGCCGATGAATTGGGGTTCTAGACCACTGCGGGAGGTAGAAAGTAATGAATGAAAGCAAGCTGCTTGAACGCATCGTAATGAACCCCAAAGTGATGGTTGGGAAGCCAGTCGTTCGAGGGACGCGGTTGACTGTCCAATATATTCTTGGACTATTGGCTCACGGTGCAACGATAGATGAAATCCTGCAGGAGTATGAGGGATTAACTCGCAAAGACATCCTGGCATGTCTTGTGTTTATGGGAGGCTGAATATAAAATGCCGAATGCAGAATATGAAAGAGATCCAGCACGAGTTGAGAAGGCTCTTCGCGAGAAGGGCGTTGTTGTCGTAATGGGAAGAGGTCATGCTAATAAGCCGGAGGACTTGATAAACTCGGTTAAAGCAATATATGAAGCTGGCTACGTTGCTGAAGTCACCTTCAGGATCGATGAGGAAATGCTCAGAGAAGCTATGAGCGAACTGACGCTCATAAGGGCAGAAAGCGACCCTGATGACCCTATGCTCCTGGCAGTGGGGAGCATCATCAACCCGCACGAATTGGATTCAGCCATTGAGATGGGATTCGACATGGCGGTGTCGCCGGATTCCGGTATGGGTGGATACAAAGAGAAGACCGATTTCGTCAAAATAGCGCGAAAGGCTAAAGTTTTCGGAGCGCCGGCTGCCTTCACACCTTCAGAACTCAGCTACTGGATCGAGCGGGATGATGGGCTGATACCCGACGCAGTCAAAGTTTTCAATTCAAGCGTTTATGGCCCCAAGAATCTGGGCGGCCTGCTGGCTCCATATCAAAGAGATAGACATAATGGAAGGATAATAATGCCCACAGGCGGCGTGAACAGAACAACAGGCCCGGAATTTCAGGAGAACATTGCCAAGCGTGGATTCTTCCCGGTACTGGGGATGTCTGATCCGCTGAAAATGGTGCTGGATAAAGGTATGCTGGGTGACCCGGATGTCCTTCGAGAGTCGCTGAGTCAATTCAAAGAGGATTTTGTTCCGTACCAGCCTTAGAACGCGTTTGAAAAATCCCATAAATATTCTGAACTGTTTATTACGCCACGCGTTCATCCGCCTCAATCATACCATCGCGAAGTCGGATAATCCGCCGCGAATATGCGGCGATGTAGGATTCATGCGTGACCAGCAGGATGGTATTTCCCGCTTCACTCAGTTGCTGGAAAACCTTCATGATCTCCTCGCCAGATTTGGAGTCCAGATTTCCTGTTGGTTCATCCGCGAAGAAAATGGAGGGATTGTTGACGAGCGCTCTCGCAATCGCCACGCGTTGCTGCTGTCCACCGGACATTTCATTAGGCTTATGGTGGACTCGGTCTGCCAATCCAACCGTTTCCAGAGCGGCAAGCGCACGGCGTCGGCGTTCCCGGCGCGGTACTTTTGCATAGACCAAGGGAAGTTCCACGTTGCGCAACGCTGTTGTGCGTGAGAGCAGATTATACGCCTGAAATACGAACCCGACTTTACGATTACGTATTGCCGCAAGCTGTGTTTCCGATAATTTCCCGACTTCCTCGCCTTCCAGTTTGTAGTAACCATCGGTTGGCTTGGCCAGGCAGCCTAATATATCCATGAGTGTGGATTTGCCCGACCCTGAAGGTCCCATAATTGATATAAACTCGCCCTGTTCGACGTTGAGACTCACTCCCCGCAATGCGTTTACCTCAATATCGCCCATCTTGTAGGTTTTCACCAGGTCTCGTGCTTCGATCAATATCTCTATCCTTCCCTGTACTAATAATAATTGCCAGATGCTTTATATTCTTAATCGCGTCTCAATGCCTCAATGGGACTTAAACGAGCCGCTTTCCTCGCTGGATAGAGGCCAAAGAAGATGCCTACACATACTGCCACAATGAATGCAATGATAGCGGTGGATGATGAAAAGACAACCGGCCACGTGGTATCTTCCCACACCATGTTGGAGATAAAACCTGCGGTAGCATGACCGAGGAAGACCCCGAAGAAGATACCTAAGATACCACCGCCTATGCTGAGTGTGGCGGCTTCTACCAGAAATTGCAGGAGGATATCCCTGCTTTTGGCGCCGATTGCTTTCCGCAAACCGATTTCCTTCGTGCGTTCGGTGACTGAAATGAGCATGATATTCATTATGCCAATGCCAGCTACCAAAAGTGCAATGCTGGCAATTCCACCCAGCATCAGCTTCATGATGAGACCTACTTTCTCCGCAATAGCCAATTCTTCGGTAGCCATCCAGATTTCATATTCGTTCTCAGGTCCCGGATGCTGGCGACTCAGTACCTCTTTGATCTCAACTGCCGCCTGCTCTATCTGATCTACGTCCGACACCATCGCGCGAATACGCTCCACTTCCTCTTCTCCGGTTACCCGCTGCTGAAAAGTGGTCAACGGCATGATGATAGTATCATCCCATCCCTCCGTAACGCCCTCATCTCCCTTAGGCTGCATTATTCCGATCACCCTGAGGCGTATATCGAACGAATCGCCCCAACGCTGCCGGAAGCGCTGTGCCCGGATCAGTTGCCCGATTGGGTCAAGTCCATCATATAGGTCCTGCGCTAACTGTGAACCAATCACTCCAACCAGTGTGCCTTCCTCCAGGTCTCTATCATTCAGAAAACGCCCCTCCGAAATATACCAGTTACGTAAGCTCTGGTAACCCAGCGAAGTGCCGACGAGGCGTGCGTCTTTCGAATTGCCTTCGAAGGTAGCGTTTATACTACCACTTTCCTCCTCAGCCGCCGCTATAACCACGTGATCAGTACCATTTTCTATTGCAATCACATCCGGGTATTCAAGATCCTCCGCCCTGTTATAGCTCCAGCGCCCCCTTGTTCGGACTGCCTGCCTGGCAGTCTGAGCGAGTACACCCCCACGACTGCTCCGTGACCACTGGTTTCGATAGATTTCCACAATGTTAGTGCCACCGGTCTGCTGGATTTCTTCCAGTGTAAGGACACGAGCGCCATCGCCGATAGCAACGACGCTCACAACAGCGCCGATGCCGATGACAATTCCCAGAACAGTGAGAGAGGCACGCAATGGATGTTTGCGCAAGCCGGCAAGTCCTATAAGCACCCCATCCAGGATATGCATAAATTACTCCATTCTAAGAGCTTCTACAGGTGGTAGAAGCGAAGCCCTGACCGCCGGATAAAGCCCGAAAAATATGCCAATAGCGGCAGAAAAGCCAAGAGAGACTACTGCCCAGAACAGCGGAAGTGTTGACGGCCAACTGATTGTCTTGATAATGAAACTGGTGACAATCCACGCAACTCCTGTGCCAAAAAGAACGCCCAACAGCAATCCCAGCACCCCACCAAATGAGCATAGAAGAACGGCTTCTATCAGGAACTGCACGAAAATATCCTGCGGTCTTGCTCCGATAGCTTTACGCAGCCCGATCTCTCGTGTGCGCTCCGCAACTGAAACCAGCATGATATTCATTATGCCTATTCCACCGATCAACAGCGAGAAGCCAGCCACTCCGGTCAAAAGGATCTTAATTATCTTGTTGATCTTCAGCACAAAGTCCAGACCACTTGCCACGTCACGCGTGTCAAAGAATTCTTCATTTCGATGTCGTTTTTTCAGAACTTCTGCAACTTCCGCCATAGTTTTGGGCACATCCTGGATACTCTTGGCCTGAACAGATAGAGAGGAAATATAGTCATTCCCGGTGAAACGCTGTTGCACTGTCGTTATTGGCAAGAAAATTTCGGTATCCAGGTTGAAGCCATATCTCAAGCTGCGCCCGCGTGTCTCCATAGTGCCTATTACCTTGAAGCGGTTATTCTGTAGCCTGACTTCAGCGCCTATAGGATCTTCGTCGCCGAACAACTCAAATACCACATCCTGCCCCAGAACACAAACGAAAGTCGCATACTCAACGTCCGCATCAGATATAAATCGACCTGTTTTTACATTCCATTTCATGGCTTTCCGATAATCTGCATTCACACCTTGATAGCCTGAGCGCATCTCCCGCATAGCCAGGCCATAGCCATAGCTAACTCTAGCCCCACGATGAACGGAGATAGAGGGAATCACGTGTTTCACCGATGGACATTCTTCCTCTATCGCCAACGCATCTTCATAGGTGAATTGCTCCGCACTATTGTTTCGGGTCCACCTGTTATTCCTCATAATATAGCGAGACCGTCGATAGCGTATCATGGTTGCTCCGCCCAGCTTCTCAGAATCCTCCATGATAATACTTTTTGCCCCGTCGCCAATGGAGATCATGCCGATGACCGCCGCCACGCCGATCATAACGCCCAGCAGCGTGAGGAGAGTTCGCATCTTATGACTCGAAAGCGCCTGAAGTCCCGAAACGATACTTTCTAGCAGATTCATCCTGAATCCTCCGTCTACATTCGCCGCCGGCCAAATTGCCCGGGCATTACCTGCGGCGCAGCCTCAATAATTACCTCATCTCCCTCATTTAGGCCACTCAATATCTCTATGGACATATCATTCTGTTCGCCTGCTTCTACGAAAGTTTTTACGCCTTCAGCCCTCTCGGTAGAATCGGCTCTCTTTTTAGCCAGCATTACATAGTGCTGCTTGGTCGGACGCATCTCGCTGCTTTCGCTGTCTCCACGACTCCCTTGACCTCCGCGACTGCCGGGCCCTCCGCGACTACCAGCACCTCCACGACTCCCTCGACCTCCGCGACTGCCGGGAGCACCACGACCGCCCATGCCCCGTTCGACCTTAACCGCCTCAATAGGAAGGAGCAACGCGTCTTTATGCTCCATTACAACAATGTCAACATCCGCCGTCATACCAGGACGCAATTCCTCAGGGGAGCCAAGCACAGCAACCATCACCTCAAAGTAGATGATATTGTCTCGTGACTGACCGCTTGGGGAAATCTCCCGGACTTCTCCATGATAGACTCTGTCCGGATAGGCGCGAAGCTTAATTTCCGCCTTCTGTTTAAGGGAAAGCTTCTCCATATCCACTTCGTTAATAAACGTAGTGACAACCATCTGTAATAGATCGACGATTTCCATTATTGGTGGACTCTGTGAGAAAGCTGAACGTCCTGAGGTCACTATCTCACCTTCCTCAATCTGAAGGTTGATGATTATCCCTGACATAGGGGCCTTAATTGTCGTCCAGGCGAGACGTTCCTTCTGATTTTTCAGACTGCTCTCATTACGCAGTAAATTTGCCTTAGCGCTTTCCAGAGAGAACTGGTTAATGTCTTTTTCATCACCAATATTCTCCTGAAGCTGTTTAAGACGTCTATCGGCAATCCTGAGCTGATTTAAAGACTGCTCTTCCTGAGCAGCGCGAGTTTGCTTCAGCAACTCCAGATTCTCCTCCTCCAGTTTGAGGGTTGCCTGCCGAATCTGGATGGATACCTCTCGCGATTTTACGCTTCCCTCCTGAGATTTCAAGGTTTCCTTCTGGGATAAAAGCCGTTTCTGAGCTGAATCGTACCGAGAGGTAGCGTTCGCGTAAGCTGCCTGTGCATCTTCCAGTGATTTCTTAGGAACATATTTCTTCGCAAAAAGCTCTTGAGTGCGCTTCAGTTCTGAGTCAGAGTTGTCCAGGTCTATTTTGGCTGCCTTCTCTGATTGTCCCAGTTCACTCAAGGTAAGCTGCGCTTGCTTTAGTGATATCTGAGCCTGTTGTAGCGAGATTTCGTCTTGACTCACGGCTTCCTTAGTGTTCTGAATATCCGTTTTTTGCTGGGATATTTGTTGCAGCGTAGTCGCCTTAGCTACGTTGTAACTCGTTTGTGCCTGGATGGCATTATCTATTTGCTCCTTCAGGTCGTTATCCAGTTGCTTATCCTTGATGACGAGTGATCTTCTGGCCTGCTCCAATTGCGCTTGCGATGCAGACACATTGGCTTCTGCCTGTTTCATTTCCTCATTGATCTGCTCATCATTTATCTGGAGCAGAATCTGGCCCTTTTCAATGAAGTTCCCATCTTCCACATAGAGCTTCTCTATCTCTCCCTCAACGTTTGACTTTATCTCTACTGATAGCAGCGACTCCAGGTTTCCTGATGAATTGATCTTAACCACAAAATCGCCACGTTCGACGACCTCAATTTTCTGCGGCGCTTGATCATCATTATTGCCGCGCGTGGTAAGCCCAATAACCAGCCCCGCGAGAGCAAGAACCACAACAATACTGCCAATAATAATTATCCGCCTCACGAACAATAACCTCCTTCAATTTCTTGAATCGCCTGACTTATATATCGTAGCATCCATTCGCTGGATTCGGTAGACAGCATCTGATTTAGTAAGGGAGAAGCCTGACTGGAACCGAGATGCCCCAGGGCTATTATTGCCTGAGTTCTGACTGAGACATCCTCGTCATCAAGGAGCATTATCAGAGCATTCTCGGCACGTTTATCACCAAGTCCCCCCAACAACATAGCAGCAGCCACTCTAATATCGGCCTCCGAATCGTCCAGGGCAGCGACTATTGCGTCTATCGCCTGTGTACCTCCCAGATCCGCCAATGCAGATACTGCAAAGCGGCGTATGGTACTGTTGGTATCTCTCGCAGCGTCGAGTATAACGGGGAGAGCGCTTTCATCGCCAATCTTGCCCAACGCCTGCAATATGTATGTACGCACCTCCTCCGATCTCGTCCGAAGGCGAGCGATGAGCCGCCGGGTCAGCCATCTGCGCCAGAATTCATTGTGCATCTGTTAATGCATCACTCCTTCATTCCCAGTTGAGAATCGATGCGTCCATGCTTTAATATAAAGTTGAAGTATCTACAGATGTATATGCAACTATATATCCCCACAAAAAAAAAACAACCTCACTTATTAGATAGATTATT
>SDBT01001664.1_pt1 | contig 39467 bp, 37 predicted proteins | sample 2277101 | NCBI WGS metagenome assembly SDBT01 (sample SAMN10404973, study PRJNA504765) | marine sediment metagenome | isolation source: marine sediment core GS10_PC15, 103 cmbsf | place: Arctic Ocean: Southern Knipovich Ridge | collected 2010 | reverse complement strand
ATACTAAATCAAAATAAGAATCCTTGAAAGGCAAAGTGACGCCATTATAAATTTGGAAATGCTTAGTTTTAAATTGACGGAAATCACCAATGTCTACATTATAAATAGAAGCGTAGCCATTTTTTTCTAAAAAATACGACATCTCAGCTGAACCACAACCAATGTCAAGAACGTTATCCCGTGGTCTTGTCCATTTTGTAAAAAGACCAATAGTATGAGCGCAATTAATGCTTGGTTTTTTCATTATAGAAATTCCCACTGTTTTCTGTTAAATTTTATTCCGTTTGCGATCCTTTTATTTTTTCATATAAATGAATATTCTAAGTATACCAAAAAACACCTCAACTAACGAGGTGGCTCTTTGCGGAACCTATTGGAAGAAGTTAGAAAGTTTTACAAGACAAATTATTATACTTTTCTACCCACTCATTCGATCTGCATTGGAGGACACTTGTTATCTGCGTATGAACAAAATACACAGCAATTGCCTTCCTTTGGTTTAAGCATAGCCTCACAATTCGTACATTTATAAAAATGCTGGCAAGCGTCTGCAGGCATCTCTGCTTGTTGTTTTGTCCCACACTCTGGGCAAGTTAATGTAGTTTTAGTAACTATTTCCATATGTCATTAGTATATCAAAAAACACTTCAACTAACGAGGTATTAGCATTAATTATATTTTCTTAATTCGAACCGCCCTAAAGGCACTAAGAATGTCTTCTCTTAAAACAGGGGTATAATCTTTAATTTCGTTTCTATTCTCATCTAAAAGCGCAGCTCCATTTCCATATAAAACAACCTTCGTGTTTTTCTCTAGATCTATAACTGCTATATATCCTCGTAATAATACAGTTTCATACTCAGTATGAATCTTCGAAGGTATGAGATTATTATATTTGATATCGAGTTTTGGATTCGATGTATTTAATAAGAGAGCAGCACTTTTCATAAGGTATCGGCTGTGAGAATTATTACACTGACTCCCCACATCGCTATGTGACGATCCGCCTGAAAAGTCATAAAGAGTCCCTGAATATGTGCCAATTTGTATTTGTTTTGAAGTCACTATATTTTCCGCGGGCATCTCAATAAACGGATTTGGATCGCCAAAATCATCAAGCCAGTTCAATTGATCGGCAACAGCAAGATTAAAGTGGTCTTGCACGGTAAAATTTCTATCATCCTTAAACTTTACGAGATATGCACCGAGCCACGATTGATACTGTCTTTTATTACGAATATAGCGAGATGAAGTGCCGTTTTCAGTTAAAGATCCTATAGTCCAGTAATTAACGCCCAAAGTCCGGATTCCGTGCTTTGCCCACGAAGGGCCCATATTAATTCTCACCACGCCTTGTATCCAAACTTTTGGAATGTGCGTAAACTCAACTCGATAACCAATCTTTTTTTCGAGCAACCCAACACGCAAGGAATATATACGGCTAATAAGTTGTAGAATGCTTTTCATAATGAAACTATACCAAAAAACACCTCAATTATCGAGGTGGTTCTTGGCGGGGCATCGTGGAGGATGTTAGAACTGAGTTTATTAAATATTATCTCTCTTCTTAGTTAGCTTCTTTATAAAAAAAGAATTATTGTATAATATTTTCAATATTTTTTATAGTTTCTTTATTTGTCTTGAATAAAATAGTAGCCATGCCTACTTCTTTGGCAACGTCTATATTTATTTGTCTATCATCTATTAATAAAACTTCACTTGTATCAAGACCAATTTTATCAGCAATTAATAAATAGGCTTCTCTGTCAATTTTTTTAACTCCTAAATCTGTACTAATAAAAATATCTTTGAATATGCCTTCTAGTTTTTCTTTAAGAGGAGGATGTTGTTGCACATATCTTGAAGTAAAGATATAAATATTTAATTCATTCTTAATTCTATTATAAAATTCTAATAATTCTTGATTTAATACAAAATAATTCCAAAAGTTATAATTAGCATCTTTTAATAATAACTTTTCATGTAAACCATTTATTTTTCCATCATAATTATTATCTTTCGACGAAAGAATAACTCTCGAGAAATCACTTACTATAGCTTTGATCATATATTCAGTATATCAGAAAATTGATAACAGTTCGAAGGTAATTTTAGGGTATCAAAAAACACCCAATAAAATAAGGCGTTTTAAGCTGGCAGGGGCGCTAGGATTTGAACCTAGAATAAAGGTTTTGGAGACCTTTGTGATAGCCATTTCACTACGCCCCCCCGTATAGCGAGCCGGAAGTCCGAATCGCTATTTCGTCTCTTTATGAAGCGTATGCTTCTTGCACCACTTACAAAATTTCTTGATTTCAAGACGTTCTTTCAGCGTCTTTTTGTTCTTATGCGAGTGGTAGTTAATGCGTTTGCACTCTGAGCACTCGAGTTTTATGAGGTTGTCTTGTGACATATCTTTTCTGAATAGTTATTAATTTTCTAGACTCCATAGCCGAGGAGAGGAATCGAACCCCCAACCTATGGTTTACAAAACCATTGCTCTACCATTGAGCTACCTCGGCATGTAATTGTTAATGTTTATGCCGCCTCTGGCGGCACCCCGCCGTAGGCGGTGGCAAAACAGTTGCTTTAACCAACTGCACGCTCGCCATCGCTTGTGCTCAGGCGCTAGCGGGCGAGAGCTGCGTTGGCTGGTGGGCGGAGTAGGGTTCGAACCTACGAAGGCCGGAGCCAGCAGATTTACAGTCTGCCCCGTTTGACCACTTCGGTATCCGCCCATATTTTTTTAAAAAACTGTGAATATGTATTGTCTCCCGTCTGAGCCGTTGCGCAGACTCGAACCGCTGACCTGTCGCCTATGGCGACTGCTCTACTTTATCCCGTCATCTCAGCCCAGAAGCGGACTCGAACCGCTGACCTACTCCTTACCATGGAGTTGCTCTACCAACTGAGCTATCTGGGCAAAGATGACGGGACCAATCCCGACCAACTGTCGGGACCCCGACCTTGCGTCGGGGCTGAGCTACATCGGCGCCCGGCGACTAGCGGGCGAGAGCTATATAAGCATAAACCAATGGGAAAAGCTGTAAAAAAACGTACAAACAAGTATAGAATTATTTACTGAAAATGTCTAGAGCTCTTCGATTGCTTTATTAAATTCCTTGAGTTTTTCATTTTCAGGATTCGCCTCAGCAAGTTTATCAACATATTTCCGTGCCAGCTCACGCCTGCCGATTTTTATTGCCGCGCTAATAAGATGGTCTAGATTCCTTGGATTATTCGGCTCAAGCTTGACCGCTTCCAGAAAACAATCGAGCGCTTTTTCAGTCTGTTCCATTTCTATATAGACACTTCCAAGTTCAACATGATATTCAGCTACGTCTTTATTAAGCGAAACTGACGTGCTAGTATCTCGGCCGTTCTCCGGCGATCCATCTTGTCGAGTATCCTGATTACCTGAATTTCCATCATCCTCATCTGTGCTGGTGTGTAATTTCAGAAGATACTGATAAATTTCCTCTGCATGTTCAAAATCTTTCATTTCAACATATGCTTCTGCAAGACCTTCGTACGCGTCCGTATACTTTTTGTCCAGACTAATCGCTTCGATATACTTACCTTCAGCTTCTTTAAAATTTCCTTCCTCCGCGAGCTCACGAGCTTCTTTGTGCAGCAGCGTTTTATTTTTTTCAGTAACCTTTTCGTCCTTCGGTTCAGTCTCCTGAATTTTTGCTCTATAATTTTCCTCCAATCCTTTCAGTTTTTCATAGAAACGACGAAATGCTGAAGGGCCTTTTGGTGCTGATCCGTTTTCCTTCTTCGTGTTTGAAAGTGCGGTCGGCGTGAACCTCAGCAGTTTACGTTTCAGCCGTGATTCAACTAAGCCTTTCTTCACTTTATCGTGCTGGTGTTTTTTTATCGTGTCAGTATTTATCGCGGCAAGCGAAGGAAACTTCTTCGTAATAATGCTGATAATAATCCCGATGCATACGACAACAACTCCAACTGCAATAAAATCAAGTATCATACTTTTTTAACCTCGGAGAGTGGTAGCTCAACGATGCCCCTGTCGATACCAACCGTGACTGTCTTTTTAATTACATTATATGAAATTACTTTTCCGACTCCCTGCTTTGTCTTGACTTTGCTTTCGAGCGGCGGATATTTTTTGGTTTCCTCCTGATAAAAATCCGCCTCGTATGACAGGCAGCACATCAATCTGCCGCACGCTCCGGATATCCGGTCGCTCCCCCTGCTGTGCACCTGCTGAACGCGGGCCATCTCTGTTGTAACGCTTGAGAGGTCATGCAAAAATTGCTTACAACATACTGGTCGTCCGCATTGGCCCATTCCTCCTAATCTTCGTGCTTCATCACGAATTCCAATTTGCTGTAACCGTATTGATTTCTGAAGTTGTCGTGATAAATCCTTAACAAGTTCCCGAAAATCTACCCGTCCATCAGCTGTAAAAATCAATGTAAGCTTTCCGCCGTCAAAAGAAAAATAGCAATCAACGAGCTTCATTGGTAATTTATGTTTTTCTACAAGATCGCGTGCACTTCCCAGTACACCGCTTTTTTTAATATCTTGTTCAGTATTCTTCCGAATATCTTCTTTCGTCGCCTTACGGACTATCGCCTTTAATGGAGCGTCAAGTGTTCCCTCATCAACATCAGAGACGTGTACTACTTTTCCCAATTCAACTCCTGATTCAATGCGAACAATTACCGAATCACCAATTGCGAGCTCTGTTTCACCGGTATCGAAATGGTATACCTGATCCCAGGGATTAAATTGAACCCCTACTGCGCGGCGAATCATAGTACTACGCGATTAATTTCTTTGATCTGAATATTTTCTCCGAGCTTCAAAACCTGATCCTGAATCAGCTGTTCTATCGTCATTTTGTCCTCTTTAATATAGGACTGCTTGAGCAGGCATATTTCACTATAAAACTTTTCCAGTTTGCCGGTCATGATTTTGTCGACGATATTTTTTGGCTTACTCTCTTTTTTCAATTGCTCAGAATAAATTGCCTTCTCCTCTTTTACGATATCCTCGGGAACATCTTCAGGAGCAATGTATTCAGGCGCCGTAGCAGCAACCTGCATGGCAAGATCATGCGCCAGTGATTTGAAGTCATCCGTTTTTGCCACAAAATCACTTTCACATGCCAGCGCAACATACGCCGCTACTTTTCCATTTGTGTGAACGTATGATCCGATGACACCTTCATTTGCTTTTCGGTCCTGCTTTTTTGCCGCAATCTTCTTTCCCTGTTTTTTCAAATTACTAACGGCTCCGTCATAGTCACCGTCTGCTTCCTGAAGAGCGCGCTTAGCATCCATGATACCAGCACCGGTTTCCTCCCGCAGTTTTTGTATCGTACTTGTATCTATATTCATATGTTATTCCTTATCTTTTTTATTAACCTCCTGCTCAGGTTCTTTTTTCTCTGTTTCTGGTTTTTCTGCCTCTGGTGGTGTTTCAGGTTTTTGATTAGCTTTTCCCTCCTGAATGCTTTCCGTTATTACGTTAATCATAAATTTCAGTGCTTTCGTGGCATCGTCATTTGAGGGGATCGGATAATCAACAAGTTCCGGATTGCAATTTGTGTCGACAATACCGACGATCGGCACTTTTTTCTTGCGTGCTTCACGAATCGCAGTTTTTTCTTTTTTCAAATCAACAATAAAAACAATTTCAGGAAGTTTGTTGAGATCTTGTATGCCGCCGACAAGTGATTCCAGATATTCTATTTCTTCCGAAAAATTGAGTCGTTCGCGTTTTGTATACTTACTAAGCTCGCCTTTTTCCTGCTTTGCGCGAAGATCTTTCAGTCGGCGCGCCAACTTTGAAATGTTTTCAAAATTAGTCAGCGTACCACCGATCCAGCGGTTGGTAACATGGGGCATTCCGGTCTCTTCGGCCGCCTTTTTTACGATTGTCGTCGCTTGCCGTTTAGTCGCGACAAAGAGCACCTTTCCGCCTTTACTGACGACTGAGCTGATAAAATCGCAGGCCTCGGCCAGCTTTTCAGCTGTTTTCTCGAGATCGATAATATACACCCCCGCGCGGGTTGTATAGATGTACGGTTCCATCTTCGGATGCCACCTTCGCTTCTGGTGTCCGAAGTGAACGCCGTTCTTAAGCATTTCGAGCAGTGAAATGTCTTTCATAGTTTGTGCCTTTTTTCCTCTGCTGTCTTCATTCCGGCGAACCGCGACCATACGTGGTACGCATGGCAAGGATGGGTGCCGGTCAGACAGCATGAGTGATTAAATGTTAAATAAAAAGCTCCAAAAATAGAGCGATACTATTGTACCATAAGCCCGAAAAAATGCAAGTAGTATTAGAAAAAACACTTGGCCATAAGCGACTATAACACTTGCAAAATAAAAACACTTCTGCTACACTATTCCATACAAACTTATATGAAAAAAGATATTCACCCAAAGTATCATAAAGACGCCAAAGTGGCATGTGCGTGCGGAAACACGTTTACCACGGGTTCTACCGTGTCCGAAATCAAAATTGAAATCTGCTCCGCGTGCCATCCATTTTATACCGGCAAGCAAAAACTGCTTGACGATCGCGGTCGCGTAGAGCGATTCCAGAAACTCATGGAAAAGAAATCAACAATCTCCAAGGGTGGAACGAAGAAAAAAGCACGAAAAAGCAACAAGAAGAAAGATCGTTAGCAAAAGGTAACGGTAGTCCCCCTGTGCAAACCTGCGGGGCTTTTTGGCCGTATGGATAAAAAACGAGAAGAACTTCGGACACGATACGATCAGCTCGAACGCGAGCTGCAGGATTCTGATACACTGAAAGACAATACAAAACTGAAAAAAATCTCAAAAGAGTATAATGAGCTCCGTTCTGTCATAGAACATTACGGCGAGCTTGATGCTGTTATCAGCGGTATCACCGAAACACGTAAATCCCTGAGTGAGCCTGATAACGAACTAAAGCAGATTGCCGAAGAAGAAATCCGCAATCTTGAGCAAAAGAAAAAAGAACTCGAACAGGCAATCGATGAAGCTATTAATCCCGCCGACCCTCTCGACAAAAAAGATATTATTGTGGAAATACGTGCAGGCACCGGCGGAGATGAAGCGGCCCTGTTTTCTGCTGACCTCTTCCGCATGTACTCGCGCTATGCAGAAGAGCAGGGATGGAAAACACAGCTCCTGCACTCAAACCGTACTGGCATCGGCGGGTACAAAGAAATAATCTTCGAAATCAGCGGAACAAGCGTGTATAGCCATTTAAAATACGAAAGCGGCGTGCATCGCGTACAGCGGGTACCTGATACGGAAAAAAGCGGCCGCATCCATACGTCGGCGGCAACCGTTGCGATCCTTCCTGAAGCCGAAGAAGTTGATTTCGAACTCAAACCGGAAGACCTCGATATTCAGGCCACTAATTCAACCGGTGCCGGTGGTCAATCAGTTAATACCGCATACTCCGCAATTCGTATTGTTCACAAACCAACTAATACGGTTGTTACATGCCAGGACGAACGATCACAAAAACAGAATAAAGAAAAAGCATTACAGGTTCTTCGATCGCGTCTTATGGCTGCCGAAGAGGAAAAGAGACAAAAAGAACGGGCTGATAATCGTAAAAATCAGGTCGGCAGCGGAGACCGTTCGGAAAAGATAAGAACCTACAATTTCCCACAAGACAGAGTGACCGATCACCGCATCAAAAAAAACTTCAGCAACATGGAAGCAATTCTTGATGGTAAAATCGATACTATCATTAATGAGCTAAAAGCTGCAGACAAACCAGCATGACAATTCAAAGCGCACTCCTCTCTGCGTACCAAAAACTTGCACTACACTCAGATACGACCTCAGCTCACCTCGATGCTGAGGTACTCTTGTCGCATGTAACAAAAAAACCGAAGGGATACCTAATATCACATCAACAAAAAAAACTCACAACCAATCAGTATCAGAAATTCACACGATTAATCAATAGAAGAGTTAAACAGACGCCCATTGCTTACCTTACGAATCATAAAGAATTTTATGGGTTAGATTTTTTCGTAAATGAGCATGTACTAATTCCACGTCCTGAAACGGAACTCCTCATAGAAGAATCAGTCGCAGCCGTACGGAACCTTCAAGCAGATGATAAAAGTAAAAAAATAATACTAGCTGACATCGGAACCGGTTCAGGATGCATTGCCGTTACGCTAGCGAAATACCTGCCGAATATCAAAGTGTACGCGACAGACGTTTCTGATGCCGCATTGAATGTTGCGAAAAAGAATGCCCAGACCCATAAGGTCAGCAGTAGAATTACGTTCACTAAAGGCAATATGCTTCTTGCGCTCAAAAAAACTTTACAGCGTGTGCCTTTAAATATTATTGTTACAAATCTTCCATACCTGACAAAAAATGAGCTGAGAAATGTTCCGCATGAACCGCGGCAGGCGCTGTATGGCGGTAAGATGGGTTTTGAATATATAGAAAAGCTCATCATGCAGGCAGCAGAACTCGATCCAGTCCCCGTGCTCCTGCTTGAAATTGCACCGACGCAGGTAAAGATAGTTGATTATATAGTTGAGCGGCAGCTGCCGGAAAAAAAGATTACATTCCATAAAGATCTTGCAGGACACAATCGAGTAGTAAAAATAAAATAAAAAACCGGAATCGCATCTTCATCACAAGGATGAAAAACGACTCCGGATTTGATTCACATAAGCTGTTAGCTGTCACTAATCCTTAGGATCAAGGAACGCACATACAGTAGTAATCCACTTCTTCAGCATCATCAAAGCCACCATACATTCAGTAGCTGATTCGGTGCAGTCCACACCCACCGGTAAGTCGGCAAGCTCGAGGTTGGCCGTTAGAGCCATAGGATCACGAGTAGCTGCCATCTTGGCAACAGTCAGGACATGCTCCTCGATCAATTCCGGGCCAACGATGCCGTTAAGCATGCCATACGTTTGCATGGTCAGGGCGCGAATAAAACCAGTGTTCCGATCTTTGTGATCTTTATGATCCCCGAGACACAGGAGCGCTTCTTTGACCTGAAGCGGTGAGCCCATGCGCTCCCTGATTAACTGCGGTCCTCCCCAGCCGCCCACGCCGCCCATGAGAATCTCCGGCATGGCGAAGTAAGAGCGGGGTGTGGCATACATAAGATCGCATATACCATACACGAACTCGATTCCTCCGGCCAGGCATGGTCCGTCGATCCAGCCAATCACCAGGACTCTTCCGGGAGCACCATCGTCTTCAGAAAATCCGCCACGGTTGCAGATTAAACGAATACGATCGATCGCACTGATGCCCTCTTTCATATGAGCTCGTGCAGTTTCACGTTCGATAGATGTCCGCTCAGCATGGTTAACGAGATCACCGAGATCTGCACCCGCAAACGCCGATAAACACCGGTCCCCTTTGGGATCACCTCGGAGTATAATCACGCGTAATTCCGGGGCCTCACATGCTATCGCGAAATCAGCTTCCAGCTGGACAATCACGCCGGTTGACAGCGCATTCAGTTTGTCTCCTCGGTTTACTGAAACTTCAGCAACCTGAGGAGTCAATTTTCTTACAGCCATCGTATCCTCCTGATAAAGAGTAGTGTATTTTGACCCCCGTTTCAGCTTTATGCCAAAGGAAGCCTGTTATAGTCAAAGTTCTATTTTTGAAACCTTATCAAAAGTAATCATTAGTGTCAATGAACAGATACGTATAACCACATCCCTTGACCCTTATCACTAATAATGATACTGTATTGTAATTTGAACATTCATGCATAAACATAGGAGGTCATCATGAACGTCCTCACGTTCCTTGAAAAGATGGCTGAGTTTCTCACGATTGCATACATTACCGCCGACAAAAAGTCACAGGCGGCGTATCTGGAATGGGCTGCTGAAAAATGGCCGAGCCGCGCTGCAACGCCAGATTCACTTCTAGGTGATCGGGAACGAAAGATATGTTTCCGTTATGAGATCCTGCCTGCTTTTAGTGCGGCAATTAGGAGCTGTACCCGGTGGAACGAGTATGATCTTCCTGATTTACTGGGACAGTCAATGCACATGTGGGTGCAAACCGTACACGACGAGTACTACGGTTTATCCGGTCCGGTCATGAGCCAGATTGAGAAAGTTGTGATTCCACGGCTTATCGAACGCGTTGACGCTGCGCTCGCAGACAAAAACGAAGATGACCGTTGGAAAATTTTTACGGATATCCTCGCTCAAGAAATGATCAAGCATGTGCAGACGATCATCGATTTCCGCATCGCGTTCACTGACACTATCAGCGTTCAGCTGTTTGCGAAAAAGAACGATTAGCCTTCAACGACTAATTAAGGCCGCACTACCGAATGGTAGGCGGCCTAATTTTTTTTAATAAAAAAACGGCTGCTTGCACGAAACAAACAGCCGAACTAACTTGAGGGACAATTTCCAGATGGAACTACGCGATAAGCAAAGTATCGGTAGACTTAATCTGATGTTCAGAAAAGTCAACTGGCTCAGTTGTCTTAAAGCCATCCCATTTCCAGAATCCCTCACCGGTACTCTGACCGTTATGGCCTTCGTTAACCATCCTGACAAGAATGGCGGGCGGATAGTAACGCACATCCTGAGTGGCCAGATACAGAGCCAAAGCGACCCGATACATGGTCTTGGTACTGATCAGGTCTGACAGCTTGAATACTCCCTGAGGATGACCGAGACTGAACTTGAGGCCCTGATCTCCCTGGTCTACTGTGATTTCACCGCGCTCAAGAATGCGCATGGCATCAAGCATCATCGGAACCAGAATCTTGTTCACCCAGAAACCGGGTACGTTGGCCGCGGTAAACGGCAACTTACCCATTTTCTCCAGAAGCTGCCTGCCGAGATCAAAGACCTCGCCATCGACTTTCTCGGTCCATACCATCTCAACCGCAATCATCTGGTACGCGGGATTCATGAAGTGGGCGCCGAACAGACGATTTTCAATACCGGCCGGTTGACCCATCTCAATAATATTGAGACAGGAAGTGTTGGTCATATAGATGTGATCATCCGAAAGACCGGCGGCCAGCTCGACGAAAAGACCCTGCTTCAGTTTCATGTCCTCGAAAATGGCCTCAAACACAACCTGATACTCGCCTTGCTGCGCAATGAAAGCATCAAGTGACTCAACGATTTCGAAACGCTCAATCGCCTCGTCCGCAAAACCCTCGGCATAGACCGGCTGTTTTTCACGGTTTCTTCGATTCTTCTCAATCCACCGAAGCGCCTGTAGCACTTTTTCACGGGCTGAACCGCGATGATCGGCAGATGCATCATAGCCGACGACTTTGAATCCTGTTTCAAGGAAATTGGCAATGGCATCGCATCCCATCTTGCCACAACCCACCACGCCAATTCCTGTGAAATCTTCGAGTTTCCATTTCATCGCATATCTCCTTATTGTATGCGTGTTGCGTACTTTGCTTAAGATAAACTTAAGCGCTATCTAATAACTCATTTATTTTCTAAAAGAACAAAACCAGCCATAATAAAAAAAGGGCTAGTCGATTACTATAGCTCCTCCCCCGTAAAGTGTCAATTGCCCGATTTTTTTGTATTTGACATTATCCAACAGTGATAGGATAATAAAGGTGAAATAAACACAGAACTTCAAACATTGTACTTTTCAGAAAGGAGGTGAAAGTAATGAGTACACTTTTACGATTTCATAAATTTATGCAGTTGGTCTCCGACTACATGAGTTCTCCCCCAATACGTGATCCTCTTGGACAACGTCTGATCGAATTCCTTAAGCCCGATGAAAATCGGCAAGAATCCGTTACGTTTAAGTACGCGGACAGGTCGAAAGGTCTGTTTATCGGACAAATTGTGATCAAGGATCGCGGAACGTGTTCAGGTCTCGTGACGCATCTCGAGCTTACCAATGAAGCTCTCGTTGTCCAGATGTATGTCGAATCCGACGTGTCACACTTCTTTACGGTACCATTTGGCGATTTGATATTATTTCGCAAGATGAAACGCCGTGAAACGGCTCCGTTCGTGCTCAAGCCCGTAACGGAACTGCGTCCGTCGCATCATAACGTTAATCCTATTCCAGGGGGAAACTCAGATGGCCGCCATTCTGCAGCTACAACAAACGGGCCACCAAGCGCTCGATTGTGACTTATCTTAAGCCGTCTGATTATTTACATGGGTAAATATATCAGGCGGCTGCTTTTTTATAAGTTAAACACTTTCATTTGGTAGCAAATCTCCTCCTTCCAAGCCAAAAAAGCGAAGGAAATCTTTTTACGTTATATCTCCATAGCGCAATTCTTCAAAATGACAATAAAAAAATGAACGAAACTAATGCTTTTTAATATTTTGGGGGTCCGGGGTGTCTTCTTGAGCCAATCCAAAAAGACACTTAACGATCGTTAATGCCTTGCGAATCGAAGTCCCCCGGAACTCTTTGGTACTTTCTACGTGCCCGCCTCTGGAGGGGTTATAGAAAGTACAAGAACCATACTATAGCTAATTATATGTTACATCCTGAGTTTTTGTAATCACATGCACCCAGGTATTGCCCCGGTTGAATTCAATCTCATTCCCATCAAGGTCATAAAACCAAGTACGATCCGTACGTGATTCTTTTTTCCATGTACCCTCGATAGCATCGCCGTCTATAAACAGCCATCCCTTGCCTTCGCCACCGACGAATATATCGAGCCGTCCTGCACCGCCGGACAGCACCGGCTCTTCTACTAGTTGTATTATGACGTTCTTAACTGAAATCTGCTCCGCTGAATTTTTATCAAGATGTGGCTCATCAGCATTAAACCTCAAATAATTATTATTCTCACGGTTATACACATAATCTACTTTATAGGTAGATCCATATGAAAAATTAAATGTGAGTTTTTTACCGTCGTCTCCCCGAGCGTCAAGTTCCGCTTCATCCTTAAACGTCCATGAATCGAATGATGCTTGTCTATCTCCAAGCTCTTTATCGCGAAGTGCATAATTCATTTTCTCTGAAGACGTAACGAGATTATGCGGTGAATACTTCGTCGTATCCCGCCAAAAATATACCGCATCACGCGATAGCGCTTCGAGGTCATAAAAATCGCTGTTTTCCCAAATAACAGTCAGTGCTTTTGGGCTGCCACCCGCATGCGCATACAGCGCGTTATATTCTGAAACCCACTCTATATAATACGGCCGTGCAGATCTGACCGGCATTATCTCAGGAATAATTTCGGATGGATCAAAAATTGCCACAAAACGGGTCGACCCGCCTTCGGCGAGCGCTTCATACACGATGCTTGCCTGCGAGAGTCCGCTCTGGGGTCTGACAGAATATAAATTTTCTATCGTGACCGCGTACGGCCAGAAATCAGCCTTATCTTTATCGACATACACTCCGTCGATTCGACGTGCCGGTTTTATCACGGTCCTAACTTCTGCTTCCGTCATAGCAGCTCCGCCATTTGTAATCAGCGATTGGTCGCTACCGTTAAACAGATAGTTGCTCATTTCCCAGCCTGACTGAGCATACGATACGCTGAACCACCATGCATATACCGTGGCCACAATAAAAATTACCGCAAGTATACTATAACTGCGATGGCCGGTGATATATTCCAAAAACGATTGGCTGTGAACCTGATTTTTCATTTTTATTTTTATTAAAAAGATCCCAGTTTTTAGTTATACGTCACGTCGCGATCAGTCGGCACGATCTCTATCCATGTTGGTCCTGCATTGAAAGATACTTCATCACCATTTTCATCAAAATATTTTGTACGTTCATTTTTCTCTGTTTTCTCCCATCGTCCTTCGATAACCCTTCCATCGCGGTACAGAGACGCTGGCCCTTCGCCGACTACATCCATCCCGAGACGCTCCTGGTCGACGAGATATGTTTTCACTTTCTGAACGATAATATTTGTTGCACGAATCAGACTACCATCAACATCTTCGGAGAGAGGTTTATCGCGATGCTCTTCGCCCGCCTGATATCGCACGTAATCATTTGATTCACGATCATACCGGTACTCGACTAAGTAATTTTGTGATGAAAAATCAATCTCAAGACTTTTTTCTTCTGAAGGTCGGGAGCTTAAGGGCTCGTCTTCTTTGAATGTCCACGGCGCATAACTACCCGTTTCATCAGACTCTAAGTCACGTAATGCAAATGCGAGTTTCTCACCAGAAGTATATAAATTATGCGGAGGTTCACGATCATTATCACGCCAGAAATACTGCGGATTATAAAACTGATTGAGGTTCATCACTTCATAGGTCTCTATATCCTGAAACGACTGCGGGCTTCCGCCTACGTGTGCATACAGCGATCCAAACCCAAGCGTCCAGTCGAGATAATACGGTCGGGCAGAACGCACGGGACCGATTTCCGGTACCGTGATCATCTGTCCCGCATAGACAGCCATAAATCTCGTTATGCCGCCCTCAACAAGTGCTTCATACACAAGATTTGCTTCAGAGAGCCCAGACGGTGGCCGGGATAAAACAAAATTTTCAATCATTACTGCCACCGGAAAATAGTTTGACTGGTCATCTGGAACATACACTCCGTCAATAGAACGTCTCACTAAATCCTGATTATTGTCAGGACGTATGGTATTTACTAATGACCCGATATCAGAATCCGGGCTGAAAAGTAAAAAACCGGCTACGATCGCAATAACGACAGCTGCCGCACTTCCAATATATATCCATTTTTTATTTTTACGCTTTCCCCAGATAAACTCTTTGGACGTGTCTTTGTTCTTTTTTATCTTAACCATAGTAGTATGCAGTTATCTTACTTCTTCTTCTCATCATCTTCTTTAGTTTTTACACCCTCTTCCGCACCCTCTTCCTTATCTTTATCATCTTCTCCTTCTTTCTCAGTTGGAGGCACTTCTTCACCGCCCTCTTCGACCGGAGCCTCTTCAAGCTCCTTTAATTCAGCCTCAGTCCGAGGTGGTTTTACGCTTGCAACGACTTTATCGTCAATCTCCCGCGCTGTTACACCATCCGGTAGTTTCACGTCATTGACTCTGATTATATCGTCATATGTTTTTAATGAGGAAATGTCAACTTCAATCTCATGCACTAAATCCTGTGGCAGACATTCAATCTTCAATGTATCAAATCCACGTATCATGACTCCGCCCATCTCCTTGACTGCTTTTGATTCACCGACAAAAACAAGATTCGCGTCAGCAGTAATTTTTTCAGTCATCTTCACCTGATAAAAATCAGCATGAATGAATTCATCAGTTTTTGGATTGCGCTGAATATCCTGAATAATTACTTTTACCGGTTTTTTACCCGCTACGGTAATATCAACCAAACTGCTGCTACCGGCAGTTGAGTAAACTTTTTCGAATTCCCTATAATTGAGCGTTAAATTTTGATTTTTTACATCACTGCCATACAGAACAGCCGGCATTTTACCGTCCTTACGTAATGTATTGACTGCTGTTTGTACGACATCACGTTCCTCCGCTTTGATTGAAATTGTTTTTTTATCTTCGGTCATACTGATTAAACTACTCTATTCAATTAATTATGTACATATTAAAAAAATTATGATATCTCAATATTATACCCAATACTACACTTCCCGATGCAGTTATTATAATGCTGTGAAAAAAAGACTACTCTGTTTGACCAGCGCGTGGAGTTCAATCACGTCATTGCAGGAGACGCATTCACTATCTTTGAAACGGGCAACGTCCTCACCGGTAAGGTCTGTTACGAGTCCTACTGAGGTGACTCCCCGTTCATTATTGAGGAGTAAAATCACAACAGAACTATAACAATGATTGCATGTAGCGTGCAACAGCTGAATCTTTCGATCCTCGCTGATAACCACCACTGCCTCTGGATAGAATGAAACATCACAGAGGGGGCAGTAAGATACAAGCTGTGAAACACTCGTAAACAGCTCGTCCTGATTTTTTCTTTTTGTTTGCATAACTCTTACTTATCCTCAAGCAAGTTCACTTGATTAAAGCAGCTTACATTATAGCACAATTATGCATATTTAGTCAAATCATTCCCTACGGTAATGGACCTCGATTACGTACATAAATACTTTGAACAATACCTATCGCTATAAAGCTTGCAATTAATGAGCTGCCTCCATAGCTGACAAATGGCAGTGGAACGCCAGCAACCGGCAATAGACCGACATTCATCCCAATATTCAAGGCTCCCTGCATGATGATATAGATTGCAATTCCACACGCCGTAAAAACAGCAAAATCATCATGTGAAAGACGTGCTATCCGCAACAACCGAAAGATTAATATTGAAAAAAACAATAATAATAGGGAGATGCCAACAACTCCACGGGCTTCTGCAATGACCGCGAAAATAAAATCAGTTTCTTGGGCAGGGAGGAAATCTAAACGGCTCTGTGGGCCGAGTCCGAGCCCCCTTCCAAAAAGATTTCCAGATCCGACTGCGATTATTGATTGCTTCATATTGTAACCACTACCGTATGGATCGCGTGATGAATCAAATAATGTTAATACTCTATCTTTCTGATAATCCTGAAATACAAAAAACCAGCTAAATACTGATACGGTGATAATAATTATGATAATCCCTACCCAAAATATCCGTTTCATCCTGACTAAGGTGAGCATTCCAAGCAATATGGATGAAAGAATGATCGCTGACCCAAAATCTGGCTGTAATAATACAAGCCCAATAAGCGGGAGTGCAACCAAAATAACATATACCAAATGACGTAATGTTGACACTTCCGACCGCCACCCGGCAAATAGTTTACTCAGCGCAATGATCATAATAATCTTTATAAACTCTACCGGCTGTAACGCTTGATCACCGAATAATACAAACCATCCCCGGGTACCGCGTATAGTCGTTCCAAATATTATTACAGCTATTAATGACGCGATACCGATCGCGAGTAGTACAAAACTGTACGTACGTAAATAGCGATAATCAAGTATACTAAAAAATACGAGTAATGTAATTCCAATACCAAAAAAAATAAACTGCTTATAAAAATTTTGAAGATTTACGCTTTCACCGGCTGACTCAATACTATACAGTGCCATCAGACCCGACGCAACGAGAAGGACGACTGCCAACGTCAGTTGCCAGTCAGTCTTTTTCAAAAATAAAAAATATTTTCTAAACATTACACTCAGTACATTCAGTTACTCGATGATATTACTCTGATCAAGCATGTTGATATCTGCGACCACACCAACGTCGGTAACATTTCCCGTGACCGTATCCCATTGTGTAAGAAGCGATTTGGTTTCTTCTGCATTAAACGGTTCGAAGTAAACATATTGAATAGCAAGTACGGTATCGGCGTTGTATAGCACTACAATGAATTTTGTATTCCAAAAACTGGTTAGTGAATTATTGGTAACGTCAGCGGTAACCCGGTATGCAGTTGCATTATTTTTCTTTATCGGGAGATACGTGACGTTGTCCACTAAAAAATCAACTTCCTGAAGAAGGCTCGGGTTATCAACACGTTGCCACTTTATGTTATCAACTGCCATCGCAACCTCGACATTTATCGTGCCTTCATCCAGTCGAACGCTCAAATCTGTAAAAAACTTCTCAGAATTTGGCATTACGTAATCCAGCCGTACTTTGCCTTCCTGGCCGTTTGCGGTAAAAGAGTATGAAATTTCCGATACAGCCCATTGTGGGTTATTATTAATCACATGAGCAATAATATCGTATTTCCCTTTTCCTGCGGAAACGACTATTGGATCCTCAATAATAAGTGACAACGGGACGCTTCGTGCCCGAATTCCATTATAGTCAACCTGGCTTGTTGCCATGCTAACCATATATCTACTGGCATTTGGGATGCCAATAAGATAAATTACTATATTTGTGATTGTAAAAAACGTAATAAAGACAGATACAGCAACCAACACTATCACCCACCATTTGCGAAGATCGCTGCGATGAGATAGTAAATAATAGCTAGATTTTAACCAAATTGTCCCAATATCAAACATGTTTATTATTCCTCGTAAGTAGATTTTAGCATATTCAGGCCTTCTTGAGAACATTTTTTGAACTTATCCTCCTGTATGGTATAATACAGACTACCAATGAACAATTATTTAATCAGTAAATTATATGCTCGAAACTAGCAAAGATCTCCTCTACATCGCTCTTGCCGTGAGTGCGTTGTTATTGACCTTCTTTTTAAGCTGGGCCTTGTTCTACATCGTCTCGATGTTGAAGCGCGCCCGCGACATGGTGAACAGTTTCAGCGACCTCGTCACGAGCATAAAAGAAAAAATTGAGCGATTGGAAAGTCTCATTGACACTATCGAAGAAAAATTTAAAAACAGTGCGTCCTATATTCCGCTTCTCGTAAAAGGTATTACGGAAATATCCGGTTTCGTGAAGCGCAAGAAAGAACGTAAGTCCACAAAAACTAAAACACAGCAACAAAAGTAGTTCGCTCAAGTTAAGCATCAAAGAGTTAACACGCACTATGGCCGATTTCGTACACCTCCACGTGCACAGTCATTATAGCCTCCTCGATGGTCTCACAAAAATTGATGACATCATCGATAAGGCGAAGTCTTTTGGTATGACGTCAGTCGCATTAACGGATCACGGCGTGATGCACGGTGCCATTGAATTTTACCGAAAGGCAAAAAAAGAGGGCATCAAGCCAATAATAGGCGTTGAAGCATATATTGCTCCGAATGGAATGACAAACAAACGTGCAAAAATTGACGAACGCCCAAACCATTTGATTCTTCTCGCAAAAAATATTTCCGGTTACAAAAACCTTGTTAAGCTCGTTTCAGCCGGTCATCTCTCCGGTTTTTACTATAAACCGCGAATTGATATTGCACTGTTAAAAAAACATTCCGAAGGAATAATTGCACTAAGCTCATGCCTTCAGGGTACTATCCCCCGCGCGATAATAAACGGGGATCTTTTGAAGGCAGAAAAAAATGCACAGGAGCTACTTGATATCTTTGGTAAAGGTAACTTTTATCTTGAGGTACAGGATCATCCAAATATTCCACACCAGACGGAGGTGAATGAAAAAATTTTTGAATTGGCGAGTAAACTTGGCATATCAACCGTAGCAACAAATGACGTACACTACCCGAGCAGTGACGACGATGAAATACATGACATCCTCATTTGTCTCCAAACAAAAAAGAAACAAACTGATACGGACAGAATGTCGTATATGGGTGAAGATTTCTCCTTCAAATCACCGGATACAATGCTTCGGGCATTTGAAAATCATCCTGAAGCCATAAAAAATTCACTCACCATTGCGGACCAGTGCAACCTGGAAATTGATCTCAATAAAATACAACTCCCCCATTTTGAAGTGCCAGATGGTAAAACGGCTGACGATTATCTACTTGAATTATGCGAACGAGGTCTTCAGTACCGATATCCAGGCCGTGAAAATGACAGTGAAGTTCGGAAACGCTTGGAATATGAACTATCTGTCATTACAAAAACCGGCTTTGCTTCGTACTTTCTGATTGTCCAGGATTTTGTTAATTGGGCAAAAAATAAAGGCATAGTTGTCGGGCCGGGAAGAGGATCAGCAGCCGGAAGCATCGTGTCGTACCTCACGAATATTACTAATATCGATCCCCTAAAATACAATCTCATTTTTGAACGTTTCCTTAATCCGGAACGTATCTCCATGCCTGATATTGATCTTGATTTTGCCGATACGAGGCGTGATGAAGTTATTGAGTATGTTGAAGAAAAATACGGTAAGGATCACGTCGCGCAGATAATTACATTCGGTACAATGGCTGCACGTGCGGCGATACGCGATGCTGGACGGGTTCTCGATCTGACATATGCCTTTTGCGATAAAGTCGCGAAACTTATTCCGATGTTTACCACGATCAATGAAGCATTAAAGATCATACCTGAGCTGAATGAAGTATATGACACAGACCCAGATGGCAAAAAACTTCTTAACGCAGCACGGAAACTTGAAGGCGTGGCCAGGCATGCATCAACCCATGCATGCGGAGTTGTCATAACTGATGAGCCGCTTGATCACTATGTACCTCTCCAATATGCATCGCAGAGCGACAACCAGGCGGTGATAACACAGTACGATCTCCATTCCGTTGAAGCTCTCGGTTTATTGAAAATGGATTTTCTTGGTTTAAAAAATCTCACCATATTAGAAAATACGAAAAATATCATAAAAAAGGCAAGAGGCATAGACATTAATGTCGATACTATTCCCCTAGATGATAAAAAAACTTTTAAATTATTGCAGGAAGGAAAGACGACCGGCGTATTTCAGCTTGAATCGTCCGGGATGAAACGCTACCTTATGAAGCTCAAACCAACTGAGCTCGAAGATATTATAGCGATGGTAGCTTTATACCGTCCCGGCCCCATGGAATACATTCCTGATTACATTGACGGTAAACACGGAAAAAAAGTTGCTACGTATCTTCATCCAAAACTTAAACCAATCTTGGAAAAAACATACGGCGTAGCAGTATATCAGGAACAATTGATGCAAATAGCACGTGATCTTGCCGGCTTCTCCATGTCTGAGGCGGATATACTGAGAAAAGCAGTTGGCAAAAAAATAAAAAAACTTCTTGACGAACAGCATGAAAAACTCGTTACGGGGATGGTAAAAAATGATATTAGCAAGCCAATCGCGGAAAAAATCTGGAAACTCGTTGAGCCGTTTGCACGATACGGTTTTGTACGAGCCCATGCCGCGTGTTATGCGCTCATCGCATACCAAACTGCATACTTCAAAGCGAATTACCCGGACGAATTCATGGCATCTCTGTTGACTTCCGATTATGGCGATATAGACCGAATCGCCATAGAGGTCGAGGAATGTGAATTGCTCGGCATACAGGTGCTCCCTCCTGACATTAACGAAAGCTACTCGACATTTACTGCAGTTTTTAATCCTGAATCGAAAATACCGGAGAAAAAAATTCGTTTTGGCCTCCTCGCCATCAAAAACGTAGGAAAAAATATTGCCAAAACGATTATTCGTGAACGGAAAGAAAACGGCCACTACAAAAGCCTTGAGGATTTTCTGCGACGCGTCCAGACAAAAGATCTTAATAAAAAATCACTTGAAAGCCTGATAAAATCGGGTGCGCTCGACATTTTTGGGAAACGTAATCAATTACTCGAAAATATTGATTCCCTGCTCATTTATGCTAAAACAGCAGAACGCGAAGCGCTTAATGGACAGACTAATTTATTTGGAGTTCTTCCTGTAAAAAATGCACCAGCGCTCAGACTGCGTGAAGCAGAGCCACCATCAAAAAAACAAAGGCTCAAGTGGGAAAAAGAATTACTTGGACTCTATATTTCAGAACATCCATTGCAGGAATATAGTCATCACCTCAAAAGTATTGCAACTCCTATATCCGAAATTAACGAGCACCCGAAAGGCAATGGATCGGTGGTGATAGGTGGTGTTATTACAAATATCAAAAAAGTGATAACCAGAAATAACCAACCGATGCTTTTCGTAAAACTTGAAGATATGTCCGGACGCATCGAAGTTCTTGTATTTCCGAAAATATTAGAGCAAAATCCCGCTTTATGGGAAGAGGATAACATCGTCCTTGCAAAGGGAAGAGTTTCCGATAAGGACGGTTCTGCAAAACTACTGTGCAGTGAGGTAAAAATGCTTGATCTCAAGTCAATGGAGGATGCGGCACAGACAATACCAACAGAGAAGCACGGACTTGTATATCTGACTATTCCTCAGCAATCTGGCCAGCAAATATTTGAAAAACTAAAAACAACTTTTTCTAAATTTCCCGGAGAATTCCGCGTTCATCTAAAAATCCGATCCGTACAAAAAACCAAGATAATCGCAACTAAATTCTTAATACGCGAAGAGGGGTTCAATGAAATTCGTGAGCTCATTGGACATGACAGTGTAACTATTCAATAGTATACGTATGCCAAAAATTTCAAAAGTACAAACCACGCGAATTTACAAAAAAGTCGTTATTGGATTCATCGCGGTTGCAGTCGTGCTCTTGGGGCTTATCCTATACTTTTCTATGTCAAAAACGTCGGTGACGGTGACGATACAACCACAGGAGCGCACTTCTGACGTTGCTGTTACTATTCAAATGGAAACACAAACTGAAGATACAGAACTTACAGATACAATATACGGCTATGTTACTACTACTACCGTGGAAGGATCAAAGGAATTTGAAAATACAAATGAGGGTGAAATGGCGAAAAATCTTGCGACAGGAACGGTGACAATATATAATAATTGGTCCGAGGTACAGCCGCTTGCTGCGACAACACGACTGCTGACGCCTGACGGAATTCTTTTCAGAATCAGGGAACGAGTTGATGTCCCGGCCGGCGGCAAATTGGAAAATGTAGTCGTTGACGCTGATCAAAAAGGAGAAACAGGAAATATCGAGCCGACGAAATTTACTATCCCTGGCCTGTGGTCCGGCTTGCAGGATAAAATATACGCGGAAAGCAGTGAAGCAATGACCGGAGGCCTGCGGGAAGCCAAAGTTATCACCAAAGTACTCCTCGATGCCGCTGAAGCTGAAATAATCGAACAGCTGAGAGAAACAGCAAGCACGGAATCACTTGTTGATTCCGATATTGAAGAAAATAAAGGACGAGCTCTTGATACTGCGCTTGTACTTTCCTTTATAGATTCGGGATCATCGATTGCCGAAGGTGAAATCGCGGAATTATTCACGCTCGAAGCAACCGCGACCTTCGTTGTAGTTATTGTTGATGAAGATGAATTGCTTACCAAAGCGTTAGATTCTCTGCGTGACAGTCTCGAAGTAGGCGAACAAATCGAAAGCTATAAAAGCTCGGACTTATTGTTTACGGTAAATAATTATGATCTTGATGCTAAAACCGCTAGTCTCAATGTATCAATCAACGTAATTGTTATCCCGACGTTAACTCATCAAATATTCGATTCAAGTAATTTGACTGGAAAGAATCAATCTGAAATTTCCAAATACTACGAAAATTTTGACTACGTAAAAGGAGCTGAGGTGTCATTTTCTCCCTTTTGGGTGAGCCGTGCGCCCAGCTTATCTGATAATATCGAAATTGTTGCGCAATAGCGATTAAGTGCTTGACTTTGATTATAAACAGCATTATGCTTATATCTGTTGTTTAATGATTGGGGCGCTTACCAAACGCCCTGGATAAAACCAGCTCACTATAATAGAGCCCAAATTAAACAATCAGATGAATAATAAGGGGGTTCGTATGATTAAAAACGAACCAAGCTGGGTGGAACCGCCCGCAACAACGTTTGAGGGTCCCAAAGCAGATTTACGCTTTGGGTATTTTTATATCATACTAAAAATTATATATTATTAATAAGATTTCAAATATGGAAAACTCAATGGAAAAAATCAGGCACTCACTCTCACACATAATGGCACACGCTGTTATGGATATGTTTGATAATGTAAAATTCGCAATTGGTCCCGTTATCGAAAACGGTTTTTATTATGATTTTGAATTACCGCGCCCGTTAACACCGCAGGACCTTCCAAAAATCGAAAAACGGATGAAAAGAATTATCAGCCAAAATATCAAATTCGAACTGCAAGAAAAGAACGTAGATGAAGCGCGAGAATTATCAAAATCACAACCATACAAAATTGAACTGATCGATGAGCTGCAGCAAGAACGGGAGGCAATCACCTACTACAGCTCCGGTAAATTTACTGATCTGTGTGCAGGACCGCATGTCACTACGACAAAAGAAATAAATCGCGCGGCTTTCAAGCTGACGAAGGTTGCTGGCGCATACTGGCGCGGTGATGAAAAAAATAAAATGCTTCAGCGGATTTATGGAGTCGCCTTTGCAACTGAAAAAGAATTGAAAGACTACCTTGAGCTGCAGGAGGAAATGAAAAAACGCGATCATCGGAAAGTTGGACGTGAACTGGATCTTTTTGCGTTTCATGATTTCGCACCGGGCGCACCGTTCTGGCATCCGAAAGGCATGATCATTATTAAAGAACTGGAAAAATTCTGGCGGCAAATGCATGATGACAACGGCTATCTGGAAACTTCAACTCCGATAATGAACAAAAAATCGCTCTGGGAAAAATCTGGACATTGGGAGCATTATGCTGAGGATATGTTCAGAATGAAGATTGATGATGAAGAGTATGCGCTGAAGCCAATGAACTGCCCCGGTTCAACATATATATACTCATCAAAAATTCGCAGCTACCGGGATCTTCCGATTCGGCTGTCGGAATTGGGCCGACTGCATAGAAATGAAATTTCCGGAGCACTTGGCGGCCTTTTCCGCGTACGGCAGCTTACAATGGATGACGCGCATATTTACTGCCGCCCCGATCAGATCGAGAAAGAGATTACCGGCGTAATAAAGCTGATAAAAAAGTTTTATTCCTACTTCAATTTCAAGCCCGAAATGGCGCTTTCTACCATGCCGGAAAAATATCTTGGTGATGAAAAAACATGGCGCTTTGCCGAGAATGCGCTCTCTGTATCGTTGAAAAAAAATAGAATTAACTTTGTGATTAATGAGGGTGACGGAGCATTTTACGGACCTAAGATTGACATTAATATTAAAGACAGTCTGAAAAGAGACTGGCAGATGGCTACGATACAGCTCGACTTCCAGCTGCCCAAAAGATTTGAACTCTCATATACCGATGAAAAAGGGAATAAACAATCGCCAGTCATGATCCATCGTGCAATCTTCGGAACGTTTGAACGATTTATCGGAATTCTTATTGAGCACTTTGCCGGCAATATGCCATTGTGGCTGTCACCTGTCCAGGTAAGGATCGCAACCGTGGGAAAAATCCATAAGAAATTTTCAGCTGATTTGCATAAAGAACTGATAGATTCGGGAATACGTTCCGAACTCGATGATGCAAACGAAACAGTCGGCTATAAAATCCGTAATGCTGAAAAACAGCGTATACCCTATGTACTGGTCATTGGCGATAAAGAAATGAACGGAAAATTTCTAAATGTAAGAATCCGGGGGCAAAAGCAGATTAAGCAGTTGACACTGAAAAAATTTCTAGCCCAGCTGCAGGACGAGATTAAACGAAAAAAATTGGGGCGTACTCTACAGAGCCGCCCCAATACTACGTGATCCACTTCGCAGACCCATGAGCAGTCCTTTAGGCCGTTTCATCGGATTTTCTGCACTCTAACTGCACATCGGGATAAATCCCACGGTCGAGAAAGCGAACTTCGTCCGCATATGGTTTTCCTGTAAACAGTACTCACCTGCGTAACGGTTCGAAAACTCATAGTGACCAAAGAGCATTCAGAGAGGGTCACGCCAAATGGTGTGTAGAACGGTAATTACCAGCCGAATGTCGCGGCATCTCAGCTGCAACTATAGGGATGGGCGAGTGAAAACTTTTGGTCCTCACTATATTTCATGTCAGGAATTTGTGGGAATAGTGATACCCACTCTTTTCCATGTCATGAAAGCATGGGGTCCAGGTGGTTATCACGCTCACCGATCTGGGAACCATTTGATTTTTGATTTTTTTAGGATCCTTAGAAATTCTTTCTTATATTGTCTTATATGTCAATGCGCTCCATGTGGATAACTTTTTAGTTCAACAAAAAAACACCGGTTTTAGATGCTTTCTGTTACCTTTAGTTTATTACGAAGCTAGCGAAATTGCGGCATAAATACCTGCAATTATTGCCCCTCCGACAACGACTGTAATGGCGGCTTTTACCCCTGTTCCGAGCTTTTGCTGTGTGTCTACGGCGGTCAGCTTTTTCTCATTTTCTTCATTCTCAGCATCGATATTCGAGAAGTCATCTGACATAATGATGGTGATTTAAATATTATACAGTAAGTATATCACTCAACGACTTGAATTTACAGGTCAACATCATTACAATAACGTTACTATGAAATTCTACATTCTCACTATCGGATGCCAGATGAATACGTCGGATGCCGAACGTATCGCGCATTTGCTTGAGTCACATGGCTGTCATCGCGTAAAAACCGAGCGGGATGCTGACATAATAATTGTCGCATCATGTTCAGTCAGACAAAAACCGATGAATCGAATATTCGGCAAACTTGATGTTTGGAAATCATGGAGAATACAACGCGGCGTAAAAACGATTTTAACCGGCTGTGTTCTGCCGAAGGATAAGCAAAAATTGAAAAATCGTTTTGATATTCTCATTGATATCAAAGACGCAGAAAAGCTCCCAGGATTGCTCGGCTTAACACGGCCGAACGATACAGAAACCGAAATTACCAATGCAGATTATCTTGCTTTGGAATCACATCATACATCCGACTTCCAGGCATTCGTCCCCGTCATGACCGGATGCAATAATTATTGTACCTTCTGTGCGGTTCCGTATACGCGCGGCGAAGAAACATCACGCCCCTCATCAGAGATAATAAAAGAGGTAACGTCATTACTGAAGCGAGGCTATAAAGAAATCACTCTGCTTGGTCAAAATGTAAATGCATACATTGACCCTGAGATTAAACACGATAGTGAAATACTGAAATCACGCGCACGTGAATCCTGGCAATTTAAAAAAAACCAGCCAATACAGTTCCGGTCGGCGACGACGAATGTACCGAAAGATTTTGCCTCGCTAATAAAAAAAATTGATTCACTGTCAGGAAATTTCTGGATTCGGTTCATGACATCAAATCCGCAGGATGTTTCCGATGAATTAATAACAACCTTGGCACGATGTAAAAAAGTAGCAAAGCATTTTCATCTGCCACTGCAATCCGGTGATGACGAAATACTCAGACAAATGAACCGGCGGCATACGCGTGACTATTACCTGCAACTGATTGATACTATAAAAAAAGCGTGGCCGGGCGTTGCAATCACGACTGACATCATTGTCGGTTTCCCTGGAGAGACAGAGGAGCAATTTCAAAACACCGTCAACATCATGGAAACGGTTAAGTATGACATGGCATATATTGCAGAATACTCCCCACGCCCCGGTACGGCATCAGAGCGATTCTTTAAAGACGATATTTCACCAAATGAAAAAAGACGGAGAAAAGACGTACTAAATGGGGTCTTAAAGAAGACGGCATTAGAAAAAAATAATCTACTCATCGGAAAAACCGTTCGCGTACTTGTAGATACGTATGATAAAGAAAAGAAACAAAATGGCGGAAAAACCGAGGGATTCAAAACTATCCATTTTTCAGGTGATAACCGTGTTGGACAATTCGAAGACATAACGGTCACTGATGCTACCGCCTGGGGTCTACAAGGAAAAATAAAACAGGCCGGGTAACATTTGTATCGAAACAAATGTACACGACCTGTCTACAATATTGCACTAACACCGTATACTCCGAGGAGCCATACAGTGTTTCGAATAAGCATCCCGCCTATAAGTGCGGTCCATCCGCGCCAGCCGTACTTGTTGTAACGGACAACTATTGTTCCGATACTCACTCCGCCAATTGGCATGAAAGGCGGTTTCGGTATCAAACCAAGCGCAAAGACGATCTTTAGACCGACATTTGCAGGGTTCTTGTGAGCCCGGAATAAACGTCTCAAAAACCTTCTGACGTTTCCATCTATTGGAAACAAGCGTCTGAATGATTTTGTGACGAATCCGTTATCGTTGTGACCGTTAAGACTACCGAACTTCCTCTTGAAATCCCTTACGAGTGCATTGCCCCATTTACTCAAAACCTGGATTATATCCCGTGACCAACCCCATTTGAGGAGAAAAATCGCAAGTACCTGATCAAATGTAAAGACAATACTCTCAATAATCAGAAGTCTAAAGATAATCTGGCTCAGACTCTTCCCCTGCCGATACAACATGATTACTGCGGCCTCACTCGAGAACAGCATCATAATTGTATTGAGAATTTCCTGAGCTATTGGAATCCAACTCAGCATGTGATAGCACATGGCATAGAGTGTCGCCACAACAACGATTGTGACGAGTGGATGTTTTAAGGTAAGATACTTAAGTGCACGAAGTAATCCACTTCGAGCCAATGGTCACCTCCTGCTTGTTTAATTGTTTATGAGCTATTTTGCGTAAGCTTAACATAATACCAGAAAAATTCGCGCGTGTCAAGGGTATAAAAAATACTCTGATGAATAATTGTCCGGCTTCCTTCCATATCAATGTAATTATAGTGTACAATGACATTAACATATCCAAACGATAATATCATAAGATGTCAATAAACAAACCACCACTCATAGCAATTGTCGGCCCAAATTCTGCCGGAAAAACATCTCTGTCACTTGCTCTTGGAAAAAAATTCAATGGCGAGATTATTTCAGCTGATTCGCGCCAGGTGTATCGCGGTATGGATATCGGAACGGGCAAGGCCACAAAAGCTGAACAGAAAATTGTTCCTCACCATCTTCTCGACATTACTTCGCCAATGCGTGAATATAACGTAGCGCACTTTAAACGCGATGCAAAAAAAATCATCAAGGATATCCATTCACGAAATAAAATTCCTTATTTAGCGGGCGGAACCGGTTTTTGGATACAGACTGTCGTGGATAATATTGATCTCCCACACGTAAAGCCAAATAAACAGTTACGAAATAAATTGGGGAAGAAATCCGCTAACCAGCTATTTCAGATGCTAAAAAAACTTGATCCGCAACGTGCAAAAACTATAGACAAAAATAATTCCTACCGTCTCATTCGCGCAATCGAAATCGTAAAATCAACTAATAAACCTGTTCCTAAACTGAAATCTCAATCGCCATATAATCTCCTCATGCTCGGTGTTACGCATCCACGAGATACACTTAATAAGCGCATTGATGTACGCCTAAAAAAAAGATTCCGGCAGGGCATGATTGCAGAAGTGCAACTCTTACATAAAAACGGCGTCAGCTGGAAACGGATGTATGATCTAGGACTTGAGTATCGCTTCATTTCTGTTTATCTACGCGGAATACTCACACGGCCCGAAATGGAAGAACAGCTTGCAATTGCGATAAAACAATTTGCGAAACGGCAGATGACGTGGTTCCAGCGGGACAAGCGGATCAAATGGATTTCCAATTATAAGCAAGGGGAACAGTCTGTAAATAAATTCCTTTCCCGCAAATAATTGACCAGCATCCACACATACGATACACTGTATATATAAATAATAATAATAAAAATTACATGGCAATTACCATCAGCGCAAAGACATTCAAGATTAATAAGCCGCAGAAAGACTACGTAACGAAGTTGATGAAAAAAGCGGCAACCTTTTCGCCAATCCCGGTACGGGATATGAAGGTTGAGCTTGACCATGACCATAACCAGCGTACGGGCATGGTGTTTCGCGTTGAAATGTCACTTAAGATATCCCGTTCAATTATAATGGCAGGACAGAAAGCAGAACACCTCCGTGAAGCGATTGATCTCTGCTATCCAAAACTTATCCGGCAGATAAAAAAGTATAAAACGAAGAAACTCCGCTCAAAGCAGCCCGGCAGACCAACTATACGAAACACATAAACGTTGTATAAAAAAAGAGCCGCTACCTGAGGGCACGACATCTTTTTCGCATACTCTCTTATTTCAGCTTGATTGTCAAGAGCTCAGTCACTGTTTGAGCATCAGCGCGCCCTTTCGTCTGCTTCATTGCCTGTCCTATAAGAAACTTCAATGCGGTTTCTTTACCGCCTTTATACTCATCTACTACCTTTTCATTTGAACTGATGACATCATCAATAACTTTTTCCAAATCGTCGTCATCACCAAGCTGTCCCAAATCTTCTTCTTCCATTATATTAGACGGATCACGGTTTGTGGCGAACATCTTTGAGAGAACTACGACTGCTGTTTGATTATTGAGCCGCCGTTCGTATACGAGTATTACAAGCTCGGCAAAATTCTCCGGAGTTATACGTGCCTTATCAATCGTAACTTTATTTTCATTCAGTAAGCTCAAAAGCCGGCTGATAACCCAGTTAGCGGCAATCTTTACGATCTTCTTCTTGTTACGGTCCCAAATCTCATCTTTAGTCCCCTCTTCCTCTTCGAGTGTTATAAGCCATGCACGGAGCTCCGAAACTACCTGCTCAAAAAAGTCAGCAAGCGGTTTGCTGTTTACGAGAATATTGGCGTCATATGCACTTAAAGAAAGTTGCTCCTGAAGACGCTTTCTTTTTTTGTACGGGAGTTCAACCGTTTCCATTTTTACCTCATCGAGAAACGAATCACTCAGCTGAAACGGCGGCAGATCAGGTTCCGGAAAATACCGGTAATCATGCTGTTCTTCCTTGACGCGCTGCAAAACCGTTTTGCCTTTTTTCTCATCCCATCCGTGTGTCGACTGCTTATCAGGGGCCTTGTCCTCGTCCCACAGCTTGGTCTGTCGTTTGATTTCATATGCCAGAGCTCGTTCAACAGATTTAAACGAGTTAAGATTTTTTATCTCGGTTTTTGGATATAGAATATTTGAATCCATGCCGATACCGGTTTGGTCTGCTGCTTCCTGAAAATACTCGGGATTTGGCCTTAACGAAATGTTTGCATCACAACGCAGGTGACCTTTTTCCATGTCAGCATCGGAAATACCGAGATACCGCATAATTAAACGAAGTTCCTGTAAAAACTCTTTGGCGCCTTCAGGCGTCTGTAAATCGGGCTGCGTCACAACCTCCATGAGTGGTGACCCCGAACGGTTATAATCCACATAACTCGCGCTCTTGTCCTCTTCATGCATGAGCTTGCCGGTGTCTTCTTCCAAATGCACGCGCTCAATGCGAACGCGGCGTTTTCCTGCCGAGCTTTCTATAATAAGATGTCCGTCATGTCCGAACGGCGCCCCGTATTGTGATATTTGATATCCTTTTGGCAGGTCAGGATAAAAATAGCTTTTTCTGTCGAAATGCGTATCCTGATTTATCTCGCAATTCAGAGCAAGTGCTGCCTTCACCGTCCATCTGATTGCCGTCTCATTCGCCACAGGCAATACACCAGGATGACCTGAGCATACCGGACAAATTGTCGTATTTGGCGGTTTATCCTCGCCAGTATTGTCACAACTGCAAAACATCTTGCTTTTGGTGGCAAGCTGTACGTGAATTTCCAGTCCAATAACCGGTTCGTACTTGTTCATAGGATTAGTTTATCAAATTATTGCGATAAAAAAAAGACCCCGACCACAACACATAATGCGCATGTGTCATAATCGGGATTCAATCGAGTCCTGCGAGTGGAATAAGTCCCACCAATCCGGCGGATCGGTATTCGGATAACGGAAGTACACCGTTACCGTAATTGTACCTTCCACGAGATTCCTCAGTGAATCACGGGCTGGTTCAAACTCCCAGTTGTTAAAGATGTAATCGCCAGCTTTTGCTGCGAAGAACCAACTTTCAGGCCGTTCTTCCACAACACGGTATTTCACGGTCTTGCGGATCGTCTTACCGCGCTTTTTCGGGTGTGGGAATTCAGCCTTGAATTTCTTGGCTCTTCCGTCAACGCCGATCTCGAACTGAACTTGGGCAACACCCCACTGTCCGCTCTCCAAGGCAAACCCGGGATATTCAGACTTCGGTATAGTATCAGCAGGTGCCACTGGTGGCGTTGGCTCAAATACCACGGGTTCTGGTTTCGATTCATCGATCACGATATCAACAACCAAGTCCTTGGCACTAATGAAAATACCGGTGTCATCTCCTGGAGTCAGCGAAAACGACGGAATCGAGCTGGAATCGCCTTCCAGAATATCCAGTTCATCGTCCAGAAGTTGAGTAGGAATCGCAACCGGCTGGGGCAGCTTTATTGCAATCTTCACATCACCAAAAGCGAAGAACCCTTCGTGCACACGCAGAGTATCTGCACCTTCAGTATCACCACTTGCCGACATAATGCTCGGCGGCGGTTTCAAACGCACTGCTCCTAAATCTACTGGCTGTGTGGAATCATGGCCAGCAAGCTTCAGGATACGAAGATCAACAACACGCTGATTCGGCCCGCCAATAATGATAGTAGGATCTGATGATAAAAACGACCAGACACTCACGATGCCTATTAAGACTACGATTCCCAACTGAACATACACAATTCCTTGAAATGTCCGCCACTGAGACTGTTTCACTTCGTGTAATCTTTCGATCACGGTTTCATAATACGATCTACCTTTCTCGTATCCATCATCTACCATGATTCTCACCTCCTTCCTGACAGCAGAACTTCATTGTTAAAGAGCTAAAATGTATTTCTAATTCTTTTTTCCGTGTTTACAGTACTTGTATTCCTTTTTCCAGTCAACAATTAGAGACTGCAATTTAGAAATCACATCAATTTACCACTATATACCAAACGTGTCAAGGGAATAAAAAAAGCCCACCGAAATGTTCCCGGCGGGCTTATCGAAGTTTGCGACAAACAGCGCTTAATCGTCCGAATACAGGTGAGTTCGCAAAGCACGTTCAACCTGTACTGCGGCCTGCGCGGTCATTAGTTCAAAACAGAACAAAGTACCGATGTGGTTTCGATTGATCCTGATCTTGCCTTTCCGACGGCCATGATTCTTAATCACGACCTTCCCACTAATGTACGCATAGTAGCCGGACTCCAAAAAGTATGGTACAGCCAATGCCGGGTCGATCTTTTCCCAGGCCCGCTCAATACTCTTTTTCTTGTGGTAAACGGTGTCTTGGAAACACCAGCAAGAATCTGGCAACGACACGAGCTCGGCTATAGGAATTGAGTTGGCCGAATCAAGGGGAGTGATCACGAGTGTTCCGGCGGAATCCCACACAGTAAATGCCATGGAGTCCACCCGAGGCGAGATGTAGTCAAGGCCGGCAATATCAGCTACGAACAGGATTATCAGATCGAAATCATCTCCAGGAGCAAGTTCAGATTGGTACAGCTCCTTCAAATTCCCATAATTCTCATAGCTCGGCGGATACACGCCAACGCGTAGCTGGTCATACTCGCCATTCCGAAGGGCAAACAGGAACGGTCCCTCATCACCAACGATCTGGATCGAAACCGTGCTATCCGTCGTCCTCTGAACCACGAGTACTGGATTCTGTTCCAATGGCTCCCAGCTCTGGGGCGGATCACGATGAATCATGATAACCCCGTCACCCGGTCCCTGTGCCGCAGCCGGTATGGAGATGAAGCTTAGCACGGGACAAAAGACTACGAGGAACACGATCGTTTTCACCGTCAGTTTCATGAAATTCATGATAGTACACCAATCCTTTCTTTTTTTATAGTGCGCTTTTTCTTTTATTCAGATTATGCTACCATGCGCGGTAAATATTGTCAATATAAAAAAATGCTCCGACCGTCACGGGACGATCGGAGCATACTACAGTTACTAGTAACTAGTAGTGACCGTAAGATCTGAAGCCGAGCCCACAGGCAGTGAGCTGCGCAGCGATAATGCCGTAGGTCCACCCGTCGATATAACAGGGGTTCCCATACGGGCCAATGTATCCGATTGCGTTGGCATCGTTCGGCAGGAGCAATCCTGCGCCTGCAAACATCAAGCAGACAACAAGTACTCCAACCATAAGGCGCTTTCTCATGAGCACCTCCTTTCTATAGCGGTGTTTGAGGTTAATGAGGTACACCACCGGTATTTACAGGAACAACCGTGTCCTTGGCAAGTTCTAGGACCTGCACTCCTTCTTCTGACACAGTCAGTCTCCATGTAACTCGCCGGTAGCTGTTTTTTGACAAAGGTCCTTCCGGACATTGACAGCCAAGAACGGCAGTCATATCCAAATTCATTATACCCATATACTCGGAAAACTCAAGAGGTACGCGCACAGTTAGTTGCGACGTAACGTCGCTATAGGAAACGCCGTTTGCCCCTCCAGTATCTCTGAGCAAATCTCTCGATATCCCAAAGAAGTTCAAAGCCCCAAATAGCGCAAATAGGCACAGAATCACTATACAGGCATTCCACAGACCTTTTTTTAGGCTTTCGTTCATCGTACTTACCTCCTCTTCTCTAAATCACGTTCTTCACGTGAAGAACAATAAGGATTGGGACCAGTTCGATGGTCAGTATCGAGAGAAATGAAGAAACAATCCAGCCGATGTTGAACAACCGGCGTATGCCGATAGCGATCACTATCACCTCCCACAGAAGAAACAAATCAACCCTGGAAAGCAAAAAGGTATTCAGGGACTGCTCGTGGCCCAGCCGAAATGCAACTTCCTGCAATGAAAGTGAGAACTCTGGATTGCCCATCAACCATGCACACAGTGTCCGTACGAGCAGACCGATAGCATATATGCATTCACCCCACATCAGCACGAAAAAAACCTTGGTCAAGGAGTGCTCTTCCATCGGCCGCTTCGCCCTGCTGAGTTCAGCGGCAACACCGAACCAGCAAATGCAGCAAAAGATCGGCGGACCAAACAAATACGATACCGCAGTAAAAAAAGCTGTCAGCCGGCCAAATCGCAAACTCGATTGCGTAATCTCACCTGCTTCCAACCCGGCGGCCAGGCGCATCTCGTTCGTCACCCCGTTGAATACAAAAACGGCAATGACGTACAGAGCGCAGCAGCATACGACAATCCAGGTGGATTGCCAGTACTTCCTGAAGAAAGCTGTCGGCTCAAAAAACGGATCGGTGATTCTGTCTAACCACGTTATTAGCCCTCTGGCATTGCCAACCGCGGCACTATTTTCAGAACAACACATCGCGCTATTCCTCCTTTCTATATTATGTCAAACAGCGATTTTTCTTATTTAAAATGAAAACATCATACCACCTTACTCTAATTGTCGTACGCTTGTCAAGGATCTTTATTAATAAAAAAAGACGCCCGCTATGTAAATCATAGGGGCGTCATAAGCTAGAAATGTGCAGTTTTTAACGATACTGTTGCAGTAGCGTCTTGACTGAGTCAAGGTATGCTGGGCTTGGCGTTTGGATCACCAGCAGTGCGCCAATTGCGGTCTGATTAATATCCCGATCGCCATTACTAAGTCCGTTACAGTGGTAAGTGCTCACAGTCCCTTCTATGCAGTAGTATTCTCCAGGATCGAGTCGAGTTACCCATCCCAGATCACCCATAGCGCTGATGGCTTTCTTGATCTGGGCAACCGGTTTGTTAATACCTTTGAACTGCACCCAGGTGGTGTTTTCAGGTATTGACAGCAATGCCGGAATTATGACGAACGGCTTTGGAAGCACTTCCTGGACAGTCGCGGTGTTAACCGCACACTGCACGAAATATCGGGCGGTATCTGCCTGATGTATCACGCAGATATCAAATGCGGTAACGCCTGACACAAGCGATGGCGTTCGACTGCGGTTGCCGATTTCAGTCACTGACAGGTAAAGTGTACTCCCTGAAAATGATACATCGTATAAAACCGAATCTTTGATACCTGACAGGCCTATTGACACTGTATCAGTACCACAAACCGGTTTTACAACCAACTGGCAAACAGGTTTCCCTGCGTCATCCGGCGCAGGAGTCGCAGTGTCCGGAACAGCAAACTCAAAGAGGTAATACTCCTTTTCGCGCAAAGTAGTAATCACCGCTTGCCGTGCTTCTGGATCGGATAAAGTAATGGCGTAAATACCGGTTCCAGAACCAAGTACATTAATAAGATGTATAAGATGCTTCTTATTCTTAACAAGCTTCTCATATATCTGAAGTATCTGGAATCGATAGCGTCCATCTCTTTCCAAACCAAATCCATATATACCGGCATCGACCATTTTGATAACCGCCATACCACCAAGCAGCTCATTAATCTGTACAAGCTCCTGATAGACCTTCTTGTCTTTGTGCTGATTACTGATAATCACTCCGATGATGTTGTCTGGAAACGGTTGCGCATCAACCAGTGAGATAACAGCAGAGGCCTGCTCGGTTACTACCTGCAATCCGGTTGTGTCAGTGGCAGTCATCCGAAATCGAGCTGTGTCCTGCCCTGCTACAAATACCAGACTGGTTACCCGATCCGGCAGGTTGACGCTCCCGGGTACCGTACCCTTGCCGGTTCCGAACTTGAAAACGGCCGTTGTATCATCCTTTAGGGTCACCTTAAACCCGATGCTGTCGCCTGCAATAAATACAGCAAGCAGACTGTCATAGGGTTCCGCAAATACGTGCCACTGGTACTCACCAGGCATCTGGATCACTTCACGGGGAGCGACGGGTTCTCCCTGTTTCGATTCAGGATCAACTTCAAACCGCTGTGCTGTTACCAATCCAGCTACACAAAACAGCAATACAAAATATACTAAATATGTACGCATGATAGCTACCTCGTTCTATAAAATGTCAACGTTCAATTTTTCACCTCAAATTACCACGATAGTAAAAAACTGTCAATAAGAAAAACCCGCACCATTCCGGAGGAACGGTACGGGCGAAATATGCCTGACTTGCCTAAACCACGTACTGAACGGTACGCAAGATAAGCAGGCCAATGTCCCACCAAATCGGTGGTTGGGCCGCCTGGAAATCACCGCCCCAGGTATGATCGTCCATCTCTACGGACAAAAACTTGGGAGGGTCAGCTGCTATTGTCGGAGCAAACGCACCAACAAGCAGTATGGCGGTTATGAGAATCAATACGGTTTTCTTCCGCATTGTATCCTCCATTGTGAGGGTTATAGGATCTCTGAGCATATCAACCGTAGCACATAAAGATACTACAAAAATACAACGCCCAAAAATTCCAGTTGGGGGTTTTTCATAATAAGTGTAAAAGGGCCACTCTTTAAAGAACGTACCATAAAAAAACGCCGCTGTCCATATTCACAGACAGTGGCGTTATACCGTGTGGTAATCCCGAAGAGCATTGGCAAACTCACTATACCGAAGCTTAAAGAGCGCTTTCTCCTTGACCTGACGTACGTACTCCGGAGTCAATCCCCCGAGTCGCGCGCCGATCTCCTCGTGGTTTCGGGCGGGTTCGCCATTTAGCTTGAAATACAGCTCGATAACCATCGATTCCCTTGGAGTAAGCACGGAAAGTGCCTGGAAAATGACTGCACGGCGGTCGCTGACATACACACTGTCATCAGGTGGCTGTATACTGTCATCTGATAGTGCATCAATAAGAGTGTTATCAGATATTGCAGAAAACGGCGCATCCAACGAACCATGGGCAATACTTGCTTCAAGGACCATTTTGACATCTGATACCTTAATCTCTGTCTTCCTGGCTATCTCCGCATACGTAGGCGTTCGTGAGAACTGTTGAGTCAAAGCACTGCGTGCCTTTTTCATACGTCCGTACGCCATTGCCTGGTTAGTCGGCAGCCTCACGCTGTGTGCCTGATCCGCAAACGACTGCAATATCGCCTGACGGATCCACCACACGGCGTATAAGACAAGCTTAACGCCCCGTGTTTCATCAAACCGATCGACTCCCTTTACCAGACCGGAATTGCCCTCCTGAATCAAATCAGATAATGCAATGCCCTTGTACATATATTGGTACGCGATTACGATCACATACCGGAGATTCGACTGAATGAGTTTTTCACGGGCTTTATGGTCACCTCGTTTCCTACGTCGATTAAGTCTATTTTCCTCTATTTGAGAAAGGACAGGCCACCGCTCTTTGGAGCGGTAGTACGTTGCAAGGCACGCCCGTTCATCTTTATCAACAATAACTGATCCCAATACGATTATCTCCCTTTTCTTATATTCACGTTACGGTGGTTAAGTGAGGACCAATATGGTAGAAGTTGATCCGATCTACTTGGATATTGCAAACGTTCAATTCCCTTATCCCTAATCTGACGAACCCGTGATATTGAGAGTGTGAATCGCTCGGCTAACTCCTTGATTGTGAATACCTTGAGAGAATTGATGCCAAAGAAGAGATCAATAATCTCTGATTCCATCGGTGATAGTGAGCTGAGCAGTCTGTTAATGGTATCATGGAGTTCATTCCTAACCACCATCATATCTAGTCCTGGCTGAGACTCATCACACAGTTCGTCACACGAAGTTTCACCCCCTGAGGAGAAATCCAATCCATCGATATTGGCATCTGGCAACGATAGGGTGAATTTAGCACTTTTCAAGGATAGTTTAAGATAGGTTGCGATTTCATCAGGCGATGGTTTATGATCCAGACTCTGCTCGAGCAAAGATTTTGCCCTGCCTATCGCAATCAGCGTTGCAACTTGATTCCTAGGAAGTCGGATAATTCGAACTTGATCTGACAAGGAATTTAATATAGCTTGACGTATTCGACCTGTCGCATAGCTAATAAGCCTTATGCAACGTGTCCTATCAAAATCATCTAATTCATCGCACAATCCTATATTTCCCTCCATGATCAAATCTAAGAGCGGCAACCCATGATGTAGATATTTTTTTGCAATTGAAATCACAAGAGGAAGAAAAGAATTGATAAGCGTCGCCCGGGCACCACTATCGCCATTCTCTTTCCTTGTTATCAGACGCCCTTCATCTCTCCCAGATAGAAACGATACCTTACCCGCATCTCTCAAATATAAATCATAAATCCGATCTTCATCGAAACCTAACTGTCGTCCTGACATTATACCTCCTGGTTGTACTATTTGGAGTTTTAATTGTTTTGCATATATACGTATTGTAAAAAGAACTTTTTTAAGTTTATTAGTATAACATAGAAAATCACCATGTCAAACACGCTGAAAAACTTACATGCTTTAGCTATGCTTCAAGATCAGGATAAATAATAATGCAATTACCTTGTAACTTCTTTCCAAGCCCGTTCGTGGATCACTTCTGACGGCAATAATGTGTTGCCGCTCATACACTGGATCCGCCGCCAATGCTTAAATCGCCGGACAAGCTCCCTGCTTTCATTATACGACTTCCGCTGGTAGCTGCCGTCAATTTCATGCATATCACGTGCGCCGCGTGAAACCATAAGTTTTTTTGTAACTGTCGGCGGTACGTCAAGAAAAAGTACCAAATCCGGCTTTGGGATGCCAAGCACCTCAAATTCCATGGTATCAAGCCATTTGATGAATTTCTGCTTATCTTTTTTATTCTTGATCTTCGATGCCTGATGTATTTTATTTGCAGGCGAATACCGGTCAGATACGATTATACCGCCGTTATCAAGATACCGCTGCATTTTTTCCTTTGCCTCAAACCGGTCCAGCGCGTACAACAGCGATATCAAATACGGATTCGTCTGCTTTGCATTGCCAAACTCCCCCTGTAAATATCGCCTTACCATCTTGCCGAAAAATGACTTTTCATACTGAGGGAAGTCCGTAACCAAAACGCGCTTACCGCTCTTACGGAGACGCTTTACTAACAGCTTCACTTGCGTCGTTTTACCGGCACCGTCGATGGCATCAAATACGATTAATTTTCCGCGCTTTGGCATAAACTTTTATTTCGTTAATTCAAGAAACGTATATTTGTAGTTTTCATCACTGCTCTCTTTTCTCAGCAACTCATTGGTAAACGCAGAGTAATCGGGAAAAAATACATCTCCGTCAAAGACACACTGTTTGCAGTAGCAGATCGGACAGACGGC
>SDBT01001663.1_pt1 | contig 39468 bp, 30 predicted proteins | sample 2277101 | NCBI WGS metagenome assembly SDBT01 (sample SAMN10404973, study PRJNA504765) | marine sediment metagenome | isolation source: marine sediment core GS10_PC15, 103 cmbsf | place: Arctic Ocean: Southern Knipovich Ridge | collected 2010 | reverse complement strand
ATATATATATTTATTTCTATATGTTAAATTACTTGATAGTGAGAAATTTTTCGCAGCCAGCAGCATGACGTATAGTATAAGCATTTTTTGTTTTCCAATCAAATCCTGTTGCCTTTTCTGACATTACATAAATGTCTCCATGATTGATCATAAGCTCAACGCGTCTTCCAACTGGTTTAGATTTATAGAACCACTGATAGTGTAAAGGTAAACTCGCACCTAACCTAACACCTATTACACGTTTTCTTTCAGTGTCACCATGAAAACCGATACCGCACTTACTGATATTGTAATAATAGTTACCTTCCACCTTAAGGTTGGTGGCTTTATCACCTACAAATAGTGGTAAACACTCTCTAATCGATTGAGTAAGAGGTACGTCTGTAAATGCGATAATTCTTCCTTTACCGTTGTTGTAATCAGGTTCCTGTGATGTTTCGGAAAAACATAAGTTATAACGAGCCTTCTTATTAACAACACGACCATACATTTTAGCTTTGGTGTCAGGAGTAAGGGATGATTGTTCACAAAATAGGTCGTCTGCATTTCTACCCACATTGTTTAATAAAGCTTCTACTCCATTTCTCACAATAAGTATACTTGCATAAGCTGTATTATCATCATTTTGATAATAGTCTAGATATTCATTTAGTATAATGTGTTTACAAATATATCCTTTCCGTCTAAACTTACGACAAGTACTCTTTAATTCTTCGATACTAAATCCCTTCTGTGCAATTTTACCTATCTTCTGCATTTTCACATGATTTTCAGCACATTCGCCGAAAGTTAATGTTATTGTACTTTCCATCGGTGAAATATCACTAATTTTGTTTCTGATTTCGGTAATAGATTCACGTATAGTGCTAAGAGTTAAGATAAGTTCAGCTAGTTGACTATCCATTTCCTATTTATTACACGATTCATAACTATGCTTGTAAGTTTGTTTTTGTTGAAACTTCGTATTCTGTAAGTAAGATAATTATACCTTCTTTCATGGCTTCTGATATATATAATAAACTTAGTATATGTAAAACTAGACAGGAGTTTAAAGATGTATGCGAAATCTTTAATTGGAATTATGGTAACAAAAAATTTGAAGCTAGTATTGCATTTAATATGTGTATACCACATGGTTATTTGGAGTGTGCAAAGTGGTTAGCTGACCATTTTGATCTAACTGTAAAAAATACACGAACTTGGAACACACTAGATGTTACTCTTTGTTCGTGTGTATCATATGGTCATACTGAATTTGTGAAGTGGTTTGTTGATCATTTCGGTTTAACTGCAAAAGATGCAAGATCCTATGATAATAGTGCTCTTCGTAAATGTATAGGATATGGTCATCTGGAGTGTGCTAAATGGTTTGTTAGTCACTTCAAACTGGCTATAGAAGATGCCCGGGCTAACAATAATGAAGCTCTTTCCAATTGTGTAATAAATGGTCATCTAGAGTGTGCACGCTGGTTTGTTGATCATTTTAATTTAACAGTAGAAGATGCCCGATCTAATGATAATTATGCGTTGTGCTGGTGTGTATCTCATGGTCATACTGAGTGTGCTCGCTGGTTTGTTGATCACTTTGGTTTAACTGTAGAAGATGCAAGAGCAAATAATAATGAAGCTTTATGTATGTGTATAAAATGTGGCTATCTTGAGTGTGCAACATGGTTTGTTGACCATTTTGGTTTAACTGTAGAAGATGCGCCACCCAGAGATATACTGAGAGCTACTTTTCGTTGGTGTATACGATACGGTCAACTAAAAAGTGTAAAATGGTTAACCAATCAATTTGGTTTGACTGTAGAAGATGCAAGATCTGCTAACAATCGTTCTCTTCGTTGGTGTGTAGGAAATGGTCATTTAGAGTGTGCACGTTGGTTTGTTGACTATTTTAAGCTAACTGAAGAAGATGCCCGATCTGAAGATAATGAAGCTCTTCGTTTGTGTATGATGTATAGTGATACTAGATGTGCTGCATGGTTTACATGGTATTTTAATTTGCAAGATGTTTTTGATGAGATATATGTAGATATTAAAATAAGAGAAGAAATCAAGACTGAGATAAATAGGTTAATGCTCCGAGCACGTCTTACACGTCCTAGAACAGTATAATCTCTGGTAACTACCTATCTATCTTATTACACTTCTCTATTAAGAAGTGTAATGTAAAAAGATTATGATAAACATGTCTTTTTGTGACTTTTCCAATCTAAACGCTGACACTTTCTTGAACAGTAGAGTTGTTCATAACATCTACTACACCTTTTTATACAAGGTTTTTTCTCTGCGCACAAACTACACTTCTTAATAGGACAAGAAGTATAATCGTTTCCAGGAATCGGTGCTGTTGTTCTATTTTCGTCTTTTTCTCTACACTTCTGACATTTGTCAAATCCGGTGACCGTAAGATATTGGTGTCCATCCTTATAAGCCTCTAGACCTCTTCCACATCCACCAGCACAGGGTTTATGGAAAACTTCTTGATAACAATTCTGTCCAGGTTCACCAATAGTAATACCTACATACTTAACTAGTTGCTGACTACCTGGTGTAAAATAAGTATTGTCTTCCATGTCTTTACTTTTTATTGGATGAAATTAGATATAATAGACTTCTTATATTCTACTCCATTTTGGTACCATTCATAACCGAAACTGGTTCTAACAGCGGGTTCACCACCATCTCTATGTTTTAATCCATAATTATACCAAATTAAAATTGTTTTACCACTTCGTTCTATAGCAGGTCCATTGATACGATGTCGTTGTCCATGAACGTACCATTCTCTATCTCCATTTAGACACTCAATAGCAGGTCCATCATCTCTATGTAACTGAGATTCACTATCATACCATTCTTTTTTACCATTAGTACTATCCCACCATATTTTGCTCTCATCATAAAGAAATTCTTTCATAAATCCATTACCATATTTAATAGTTTTAACTCTATATCCTTTTTCAAGTGTAATACCTTCCATGATTTCTATGTAAGTAGAGATGATATATTTTACTTTCTGTTGATCGTTTTTAAACAGTTTTATTTTTGTGATGTATCTTCATTTGTTGTAGACGAAGAAGGATAGTAATAAAAAGGTAGAGGTATAGATTAAGAGAAACATTCGTAAAGGGGAACTCCCTACGATAGATGGATATAAACAAATCAGAAAGACAGCATCTTCAAGTTTAGATTTATTAACTGAACAGTACCTTCCAGATAAATATGATACCAAATATTGTGCACTATATTTTTGGTTGTAAGGAGCAGACAGAAGAGTTTCTATTTGCCTATTACCTCTCAGTATACTCTTGTTTCATAGTAAATAAACCAGATACTATCTATTTTTACTATCATTTTAAGCCATACGGTGGATGGTGGGATAAATTACAAGAAATAGAATGTATTGAACTCGTTCAAATAGATATTCCTAAACAAATAGGTGGTAAGACCATAATAAAAACTGCACATAAGGCAGATAAGATTAGGATGGATGTATTATATGAGAAAGGAGGGGTATATCTTGATATAGATACTGTGTGTGTGAGACCTTACAATCATTTACTAAGTAATGATGTTGTGTTAGGGAAAGAAGTACCTGATGGTATATGTAACGCTATAATGATGACAATAAAGAAGAGTCAATTTTTTAGGTTGTGGTTAGACAAATATGCACAGTACTTTGATCCGAATGGTTGGCGTGAAGCTTCTGTTATACTCCCAGAGATAATCGCGATAGATAACCCTAAACTATTGACTTTACAAGAGGCAGATGTATTTTTTCTACCAAATTACACAGAGGTGGGTAAAATTTTTAAAACTCCTTATGACATACCTAATAATCTAATTGCTTTACACCTGTGGGAAAGTCGTTCAGTGAATTATATCAGGAATATACATAGTTGGGACTGGGCGTATAAAAATTCTCATACACTCTACGGTAAAATTATGCTAAAGTTAATTTATAAATATAAAGTACCTATGGTGTAGTAAATTGTATTTGAGAGTTAGAATCAGCGTTTATAATGAAATATGACGGAAAAAGTTCCAAAGAAAAGGATAGCTTGACGGGTAATAGAAAGAAGCTCGTAGTATTTAACAAGATTTTTAATAAGATAAACAGGCGAATTAAGAATAGCCACTTTTCTATCGTCTCCGAAGTCTTTTAGTTCACAATCAGGAAAAAATTCCCATCCTTCTGAATCTTTTCCTTCTGTAACATACTGCTCCTCCAACAGTTCGAGCGGATTTAAAACTGATGTTTTCAGTTCTTCAAGAGTAAGTTTATTCAATTTCATTTGTGCAAATGCCAATGTTGGAAATAAAGTTTCGCTAGAAAATAAATCAGTGAGACAATCTATTTTCTCTTGTTTTGTACGCTCAAGAGCAGAGGAAAGTGCTGTTAGGTTTTTGTATAAATCCCCTAATGCGCCATTAATAGCTGACGTATAAGCACCGGTTGAAGTGGGTGATAAAGAGCGTTTACCATTATTTTGGGCAATAGGAATCGATATTAGAGGAACAGGAGAAGATGCTGATCGTTTTCTTGTTACAGTTTTTTCGCGAAATTTCATTGTCCCTATGGGTAGACTCAACAAGGATGGTGACTCTGTTTCATCATATTTTTGCACTTCCACGCTCAATGTTTGTAGTTGTTCTATAATATTTCTTGGTTCACACATACGACTTGTAACTGGCGTTGATATGATTCCCAATTTGTTAAAATAAGTTGTTAGAACTGTTGAACAGGTTTTAATATGATAAAAACAGTCCAGAATTTGCAAAAAGAGGTGTAGTTCTTTGTCATAAGGCATTTGTTTGGTAGTTTTACTCAGTGTAGCTATTGCCTGTTCACAAAAAACTCCTGTTGGTGACCGGTCATTTCCCCCATGTGGAGAAACAGATTGGTGAATAATTTCTGTATCAGTCATTGAAGAAATTTCGACTTTAAATACCTGTCGCTCTGATGATGTAAAAATATGTGAACCTCCAGCATAAATTTGAAAAAGCAATTTTGTTAACCATAAACGCTCTTCTAAAAATTTGTTAGTTACTGCATCTATTAAATAAGGGGGTTCAGAAACGATGCCTAAGTATGTTTTCTTCCAACGTACTTCTAGTTCTTTTAAATAGCTTCCTTTTCTTAACAGATATGCTTCTACTCCAATATCTTCTCTTAATGCTATGTTCTCAGTTGTTTCAAACCTTCTTTTTGCATTTTCCAACCAAATTAAAATGTGATCTCTAAACTGAGAATCTGGTTGTTCACAGCTGTCACGATGTAGGGTTAAAATCGTATAGCGAAAAGGAATAGTTCCAAGATAGGTAATAATACCTGATTCAAGAAGGGTTAAGAAACTGTTAATATAAGGACCTAACTTATTAGGTGCAACACTGAAATTAATAGAAGATGACGTCATTTCCACACGTCTCATGTCACTGTATTGATTGTCTTCTATATAGGAAATAATTTGTGTGACAAATATAGGGCGAGTTATTTTAGATATAAATGTGGGGATATCTTTTTCCAATCACCGTATTTTTTAGTATAGATATTCATCAACTCTTCCTGTTTCTCACGTTGTATACTTTCGTTGTAGATATTAATGTGTCTACAAGAATATATGTCACACATTACCACTTTTTTACCAGCTTGTCGTGCTTCAAATCCAATTTGCCAATCATATCCCCATCCACTTTTTGATTCAGGAAATTCTTGTGTATCTAAGAAATCCAGTCTTAGCATAGATGTCACCAAGTCTGAATGGACTACCTTTCTATAATTATCTCCATATTGTTGGTACATCCAAGGATAAGTTGTTTTATCTGAGTCAAATGTTAATGATAGTGATAATTGAACAATATCTTGATCAAATTCCATCTTTGTTTCTAACACGCTAATATCTATTTTATTTATCTCGCTATCATTGGTAATAAATAATAGGTATTTAGCACCAGACTCTTTGGCTAATCTGATACAGTCTTTAATTCCACCACCAATAAAACTATTCTGTTTATTCTGATGGGTGGTTACATTACATCTATTATAAGGACTGCTATTATCAAGAACATTAATGGTATACCCAGAATTTTGAGATTGTATAGTATTAAATAAAATATCTGTTTTCTTACCACCACAATACTCAAGAATTATGGGATAAGTCTTTTTGTTATTCATTGGAATTATTAGTGATGATGGTATCGTATTTTTTAGTGCTGGGCACCCAAGTCCGTTGAATCGATTAGTTTCATTTATAGGAACTGACATATTTAAAAAGGCTGCTAAAGACGTTTCATCTGAAATTAAAGAGTAATAAAAATTCTATTAGTTAACTGTTGATCAACAGTTAACTAGTGTCTAGACTATAAACTAGACTAGACACTAGGTGTACGACTCAAATTATACACATCTGTAGTTAACAGTCTAATAAATAACGATATCCGTGGTCATTAAAAAACGAAAAATCATTAATATAATAACTGTATACCTTATCTTTGATATCTTGATTATAGAAATACTCTGTAGGAACTGTGTAATCAAAGTACACTACTATATCTAAGTCATATACATATGTTTTCATAGTAGTTTTTGTTTTACGTTGGTGTCCTCCTCTAAAATTTAACAATACTTGAGGTATAATTTTATTATATAATTTTTCAATGTAATCGTAATCGATATCCACTATATCATAGACTACTAACTTTTTGCTTCGTAATATCTTTTGTTTATCAAATATCTCCTTAGTTTGTGGTATAAAATGATGTTTGTCTATCATCTTCCAATTATTATTTACTAGCTCATCCACAAATACACCAAACTTAATATCTTTATGATTTTGATTATTACTGTTCCAATTGTTCCACATATCTCTGAACTGTCCGGTTTTATTATATTTATCCAAAAATCCAGATATAAGTCGTTTATAAGGATTTCTAATAAATAATATTGTTGTATAATCAGAGATATCACGAGGTAGCGGTATATTGTAATCATATGGTAGGTGAACCTCGTTATCTGTTCTATTGTTTTGTAAAAAATAAAATATCTTTTTTACATGCGAAGATCCACATTTGGCTGACCAACCAAATATTATCTTTAGTTTTCTGTCAATTAAGAAATGCATTACTTGTCTCCTTCTATAATTGATTCGATTTTAACTGGATGTATATCGTATTCTAATAGTATCAATGCTACCATTACATCTTCATAGATATGAGTATTTCTGATAACGTTTATGTCTTTTAGACCATACTTCCTATTTATACATTTCATTGCTTTTAATGATAAAATATAACCACATCCTCCGTCAATCCAAGGTGTATATACCCCAGTATATTCTGTACTGTTCCAATTAGAATCTTTGGAACATCTACCTAAATGCCATTTACGATTACCATCACAACTATGATTTATTTTTTGACCTCCATAATCAACAACATGTTTTATACCATTCAGAGTTGCTAAAATATCTTCACAAGGTTTCGTATCGTGATCATCTATTTTAATTATATGAGTAATGTTGTTGAATATATCTAGCACAGCATCTATCATACAGATTATCTTCTCTGGTAAGTGTTCATATCCATCTCCACATTGAAGATATAGTGTTCTATCTTGAAATATATAGTCGGTAGATAGATTTTCGTCAGCACAGAATATGATAGATCCACTATTAGCTTTCAATAAACTGTTCCATAAATGTTTATTCTTTTTACAAGACATTATTGTCATTAGGTAATAATATGTAGGTTTTACACCAGTTTGTGTATAGTTATTATATGTTTTAGCTATTATATCTTTTTTACTCATACTACTAAAAAGAAATTGATTAGGTAATAATCCACCTATTTCTGAAGTCAATTATGTTTTAAATGTATTTAAAGAAGGAAATCGCATCTGTATCAGGTTTATAGAGTTAAAATTTGGACATACACATAACAAATCTAAACGATATAAAGTTTAGATCTGTGAAACTGAGATGATCCAGCAGATATGTCGGTGTTTCAAAACGAGGAGTTCAAACGATGAATTAGTAGTAATGTTATTTTTAGGTTGTGATAAAATACCAACTAAAGTTGTACAAAAATAATAAAAGGAGTTTATTTAGAACTGCTCTAAAACATAATAAGACAGAACAATAAGGTCAATCCAATTATGGGGTTAGATATTACATTGTATATCGGCGTTAAATCACATCGGTGCGATTATATATCAAACAGAGGCGTATGTTATAAACGGGGAGAATATTATATTCCTGATACAAATGATGCGATTAGCCCCCATGAATGGATAGAGCGCACTTACAGTCAAAGCTGTAATTGCGATGATATTAAATGTATAGGTACTGGATATGTCAGCGCGTTAGGCGATGGTTATTGTCCAGGATATAAATTTTCATATGACGAGTCTGATGGATTTTATTTTGGATCATATATGAAATTTTATAGAGTTTCCGAAAAAATAGACGTTTTTAAAAATATGTCTGATTGCGATGGATGGTATGCAGGAAGTTTTCTCAGACATCTTCATGGAAACCTTAAAAAATATATTGAGTCTACAGATGACGTAGATGATGTTATCGAACAATATTTTGATTTACTTAATGATAATTACGACGTTCTAGATAATTGTGTGCTACAACATGGTTAGTATTAATATTTTAACGTTGTTGTTTCGTATAACGTCTGACTAAGCTGTTGGCTATCGTTATCTAATTGAAATTAATTAGAATTTCAATTAACAACCCTCGTTGTTTTTAAATGGGGACTTCTAACAAAGGATTAGTAGTGTTTCCAGGTTGTGATAAAAACTAAAAAATAATATTGTAAGTGTATAATGATATAAAGTGACACTATCTTGGCCTACAATCAAGTTTCGGATCTGTATTAGGTTTATAGAGTTAAAATTTGGACATGCGCATGACAAATCTAAACGATCCAAAGTTTAGATTTGTGAAACTGAGGTAACCCAGCAGATATGTCGGTGTTTCAAGAAGCCAAAGACATTCTTGGAGATAGACTTCTCAACAATCCAAGTACAAACGAACAGTTCGAGTTCAAATGTCTAAAATGTGACAGTATACACAAAGCTAAAAAACGTGCTGTAGTTAAAAACGAGGGGATTTGTAGCAACTGTATCAGAGGAAAAGGATATAGTGGAACTACTGATAGTGAGAGAAAATTTACCCAAAAAATAGGTACAAAGGAGATAGAAGATGCACTAGCAACAACAGGAAGTAAACTACTATCACCATACAGAAATAATAAGACAAAGATAAGGATACTGTGTGGAGGTTGTAACGAAGAGAAAGAAGGTGTCTGGCAAAACCTCAAAAATAGCAACGTATGTGGTAAATGTAGCAAAAGAAGTGTAGGTCTAAAGTCAGCAGTAAAATATATAACTGATAGAGGAGCAACCTACGATGGATGTGTATGGACAGACAGATTATATCTAGTGAAGTATATATGTTTGTGTGGAGAAAAAGATAGTATAACGTGGAGTAACAGGGGAGACGTAAATCTGATTCTAACGTGTAAAAAATGCAGAGCTGAGGGTAACAGACTATCATATGATGAATGTGAAGAGAGATTTATGGAGAATGGATTTGTTCTTCTCACACTAAAAGAAGAGTATCAAGGATCTACTAGTGATTTGAAAGCAATATGTCCATGTGGTAGCGAAACAAGAACACGATTAAACGAGGTAGTAAGAGGAAGAATGTGTAGAAAGTGCCAAGTAGAACGAACAAAAGACACTGTACAAGAAAAATACGGAGTAAATAATGTAGCACAAACTGAGAGCTCAAAAAAAAAGATAAGTAGAAAGGTAAAAATAGCACGTTCAAAACCAGAGGTAAATGAAAAAATTTACACCACATGTTTGGCCAGGTATGGAAAGAAAGCAGCATTTTTAACAGACGAAAATGATGAGAAAAAGAGAAAAGCACTAATCGAAAAGTGTGGTACACTATATCCACTAAAACTTAGATCAGTACAAAGAAAAATAGAAAGGGTAAATCTTGAGAGGTATGGTGTAAGAAGACCATTACAAAGCAGAGAGATACATGAGAAAATTATAAAGACAATGCAGAAGAAATATGGTGTTGACTATGCATTTGAAAACTCAGAAATATTTATGAAGGCTATAAAAGCGATAGGATCATTACACTGCTACAAATTTGATTGTGGATCTGAACTATTAGTACAAGGGTACGAGTGTTTTATGCTTCGTGATCTCGAAAAGAGAGGTTATGGATATGATACAGTGAAAGTTAATCGTAATGAAATGCCAGATATAAGATATAATTATCAAGGAAAGAAACGTCGTTACTATCCCGATATCATGTTGAAAGGTAAGCTAATTGAAGTAAAATGTAACTGGACTTACCTGCTAGATCCTAATCGTAACAAGGCTAAATGGGATGCAACAGTGGAGCAGGGTCACAAATTATTTATTGCGTTTTATGATTCATTACATCGACGTGTTAAATTTTTTAAGTGGAATGTTGGTACAATTATCAATATATTACATCATCCAAAACATAGGTCATCATATAAGATTGAACTTAACGAAACATAACAACTGGCACAGTTGGTATTGATCCACATACAAGTAGATATTGATGAACTGATAACGTTTATTATCAGTTTTTTGGTAAATGTGTTTAGTACTTCTAGTTGGAAGCATTTCTCGGTCATAAGAACCGGAGAGTACTAGTTTTGGTCTTTTGCTAGTGATGTCTCCCAGACTAACTTTTATATTGAATCGTGATGAAAATCACAGGACGGGCAACCCTATGGCGCCTCCTACCATGCGTATAACATTCCAGTTAAGCACGCGGATAACAAAGACGAAACTGGCAGGGTTAGCAACGGCACAGTCTGCACTAGGGACCGGTGGCGGGTTAGGATTCAAAGAACAGCCAGTAACGCGCTGAGCCTCAAGAGAACCACGAGCCTGGATACTCACGTTAGTTAGGACACCATAGTTAGTGCTACCACTCGGGTCGAGCTTCTCAGGCCAGATCGCATAACTGTACACATGGTAACCCGTCTCGTCAGGAATCCGGGTGAAGTGATACCATGGTTGAATTAGTGAGAAGAAGTCCACTCCCATCGTATGCAGACGGAATGTGTTCTCATACAACAGGCTAACCTCCGAAATCGGATCAGCCTCCCTACCAGCTCCTGATTGCGGGTTTGTACTGTAGATAGACCACAAATTAGGCCAGCTGTTGTTACGCGCCGCAAAGAAGAGAGCCTTAATTCCATGAGAGAATCGTAGATCAAAGGTATTGAGCGGTGGTGCTACGTTGTCTGTAGCCTGACCCACGTTAAACGTCCTTTCACTATTCTTCTGAACCTGTTCAATGACCATATCTCGCGGACACTTGCCCATCTTGTCACGTTCGTCATTACTCACTACTGCATAGTTGCCCCAAACCTGCACATCTCGCAAATGCAGATCCTGGCTTACAAGTGCCGTGTCGTAGTCAGTTGATGGCATATCCGTTGATGTGTCTGTCAACTGAAGCAGCTGACGCCAATCACGGATGTCAAACACGATACGGGTCTCGTTGAATAGCAGCGCACCAGCTGGCAACGCGTTACCACTGCCGTTAGTACCATTCCCATCCATTCCTGGATTACCTCGAGTAAACCAGAACGGAAGTGGAAGGTTAAGCGTGAACGCGGGGATGACCAAGCCGGCGGGTTGGAGAGGACCATAGAGATCGGTCATCTCTAGGAAATCTCCGATCATGTTCTTGTATCCAACATTCTTGCTCTCTGGGATGGTAAATGCAGCCCAGAAATCAAGCCAATAGTTGTCGAATTCTTGAACAGGAAGGTCGTTGAACGTGATCTTGATATTTCGGAACAGATTGTGCATAAACTTAGAAGTCCATTGAGCAATAAGATTGTTATTACCCTGGCCTTGATCTGCGATCGTAACCTCAGGGGTTGTTAGCCTAAACCATAGTTGATCCAGATAATCTCCACCTCGTGACACCTTGACGGCAAAGCCATCACTGCGAAAATCTGGCGTTCCACCATCCTGTTGGAGGATGATTGGAACTTGGGAGAACCAGGTGGACTTGCGCACACACCTCACGAAATAGGTGATCGCTGTGCGTCCCTCATAGAGATACTTCTCCAATTCATCTTTAGTGGCTAGGTCAATGTACGTCGACGTTACGGTATTCGACATATCTGTCTTTTTGTTATGTCGAGATTTCGAGTCTCACTTATATCTAAGATAAGATAAAATCAACTCGAAAATCTCTTCTTTGCTTACTAACTTTATACTTGGTTGTAGACTATATAAGCTTGTAATATCTTTATTCTTACGTTTATTCTGGTGACACGTTTAAAATATCTTTAGATTACATCAGTTGTTGATGTAATAATGTGTTTGTTGATATTGAAATGTGTTTTCAATTGCTTACAACTGGAAATGCTTCTTGATATCACCCAGAAACTTCTCTTCCGCTATAGCTTGCTTGAGGAACTCTTGTAGAAGCGTGCTTTAAATATTTTTCTTTGTATAATGATTTCATATAGAGACTGAATACCACATAAAATGCTAACGCAAGTAGAAAAACTACTATTCCCCCACTAATAAAGTTGTGAGTTCTTGAATGTCTATATTCATCCGGAAGTTCAGGAGAATGTTCAATTCTTTTCAAAGATTGGTATATAATCTGTGTATGACTTAATCCTTCAGCAAAAACTTGCGGAGTTGAAACCGATGCAGTTCTATCATCATGAATATTTCCCCATATTGCTAAACCTTTATCCATTCCCTGTGAACCGTTCCCAGAAACTCCTGTACAACATTTTTGAATCTCCGCAATTAAGATGCTCGAAAAATCTCCATAATTTGACGAAGCCATAATATTACTTCTCTTATCATGTATTGATAGTATTGTATACTTAGGTTCTGGGTCTATCACAAACTCCCATAATACAACATAGATATTTGACGGAATTGAATCAAGAACTCGTGGATCATTGAAATTATGAAGTCTATCTATCCATTCGCCAACAGGTTGTTGTTTACTTGCATTTGTTACAAGACCTACATTTCCATCAGTTAAAAGATCTTCCTTATTAAATTGAGATGGTGAGCTGACATGTATAGTAGCTGCAGTCCCATCTTGGGTATTACGAAGAAAACTAGAACCCCATTGTGTTGACAACATTTTGTTTGTACTGTGTCTACCTATCTCAAGTGTGTCAGATTGTTCATGAAAATACAATATTATTTTCATAATTCTTATGATCTCATCTAATACATAGTTTGTTTAACTTCACGAACTGCTTTTCCAAGTTGATCTATAACTTTTAGCGATCCTTCATAACTTCTATTCCACGTAACTGATAAACACGTATCCCCTTTATTGGCTTGTTCTATTAGTTCAACTAACAATTTATCTGTGTTTTCCATAATCTTCCACGCCATCTTAAACACCTTTTCATTCCCTAATTCTGTTTGTTTTCCCTCAAGATATTTCCGGTGACGATTTCTAGCATTTCTTAACTTTGTTACCTGTTTCCATCTCTCTTCTAGAGCAGTTTTCTTAACTAAAGTTATCCCTAACGAGCTGACTCGTTTACCTCCAATTTTTCTTTTTAGCGGAAAATATTCGTTAACAAGATTCGATGCTACACCTTTATGCCCCCATCCAACTTCAAATAGTTGGTCTAACTGATTTGCTAGTTTCTTTTTTGCATATGTACGTTTATCTAGTCTTAATCCTAATATTTCTCTGTTTTCTGTGTAATATTCAGGATCTTCAGCTTGTAAATATTGGGATGTTTCTCTATTATCTAGAAGTATCCAACTGATTCTTGTTCCCTCCATTACTACCTCTCCTCTTGCGCGCCGTTTTTTTGCTACAGCAAGTTGTGGAAGATTTTCATTTTTCTTAATAGGTTTGAGACTTGATGAAAGCGTTAGCATTTCTAACGGAATTTTATCATTAGCTAACAGTTCGAAATATCTAGCTAACAACCTTTTTGCTCCGTTAAAATTCCTTCCTCTTTTTGCACGCTCAAGTATTCTACCATATACTTCTTTCATCATCCCACATGCATCTCTACGTTTCATTGCTGTACCTTTTCTGTCACAACGTTCAAATTTAAGATCTTTATCAACAATATCACCATCATATCTCTTCTGAGTAAGTTGAAAGAATACCTTATATAACTTTTCGTATTCAAGAAACATTGGTTTAGGAAATAATACATTAACCTTCGACTCAATGTGCTTAGCCGTCGTAAATATATCCTTTACAGGTATAGACGGTAATCGCAAGAGACATGAATCAGTATTTTTGAGAATAAGTCCTCCTAACCCTGCATGAAACGTACCATCCTTTGTTTCTAAATCATAAACGTAATCGTTATAGTGCTCATAAAGAACTCGAATCTTACGAACATCATTCCTAGGAATAGCTGTTTTGCGTATGCATATCTTATAGAAGTCTGGTTTTTTAGAATGTTCGTTTATGTACAAATTTTCATAACCTATAGATTTTGCTAGATAGTACAAATGTTGACAGCTTAGCTGACCTTTTCCCCCGAATGTGTGATAATCAGCGACACTTGGATGGTCTTTCTTTTTACAACCATCTCCAACATAATAACCTTCAAAAAACGCCTTCCTAACTTTATATGGTCCGTTTAGAATAGATACAGGAACTATTTTAGCATTATCAAGATACATTAGTTCACGATATTTTATAGTAATTAGCTTAATACGACCCTGAGGAACCAGCTTATACACTCCGGAAGACTTTAGAGTATCTAAAATTTTGAACCCAAACTCTGGTTCCTCCTTCTCAAGTTTAACCTTTGCCTCTTCGAGGTATTCGAGATTACTGTTATTAATAGCCCAAGAATACTTAATCCTAACAACACCGTTGTATTCATATATACCACATGAACCGTCAGCCATAAAAAATCCCCACACCCACGCCAAATCTGGTGTAACCTTTTTCTCTCTAAAATACTGAGCTTCCGAAACATATTTAGGGGCACGAATAGTATTAGTTTTAGCACATTCCTTACATTTGTGAGTATAATCATCATAACGCTTATGAAATTCTTCTTTTAGTATTTTTTCTTTTTGACACGTTCTGCACACTCTGGTTCTTAAGTTTTCTTTATTTTCACGAATTATGTACGTATCTCTAAACTTAGTAGGAAAGGAAGTAAGAAGATTTTCACCAAATTTTATATTTTTCGGCTTGACTTTTGTTCCGTCAGATCTTAAAAGCGAATGATCCTCGGTTACGTCAACACAACTGTTACCAGTTTGTACTCTATAAATTTTCTTATCAACTTTATGTCTTATTACTCTTTTTAGAAGAGCCCATCGGCCTCTAGCCCAAACTTTCAGGTTATTATTAATATCTAGTTTTTGTTTATTAGTTCGTAAACTATCATTGGCCTTAAATCCAGGATATTTAGTCCAATATGTTTCTACAAACCAGTAAAGTTTCTCTATAGGAACAATATACACCAGATTATCTGTATCTTTAACCATAACTGGCGTATCTCTTGTAACACTATCTCCATATACAAGCTCCATATCCGGATACATATCTTTTATAAAGTCTATGGCCTTTTGGATGGCTTGGCGACCAATTGCAGTTGTACATGCTGCTCCCTCTATGAACGGTGTATCACTTGTTTTAGTTCCATACGTGCCATACATTGAATTCGACGAAGTTTTTTTGGATAGCTGTCGTTTATCCAAGCTAATTAGCAGTTTTTTAAGCCCTGTAATCACTGATTGGTCCTCGCCATTTTCAATAGATTCTTTAAGCTTAGCATTGACGTTCTTAATCTCGTTTTTAGTTTCAGTTCTTGATTTAAGAGCACGAACTAACATACGTGGAACAACTCCCTGACGAATATGTTGTTTCCAAAATCCATGCTTGAAGTGACCACACACTGCAGTCTTCTTTTTATCAGGAGGTTTGCTGTATTTGTTTATTACACTCCAAACTTTATCAGCGCTACTATTATCTAAAAGTATATCTACAACATTTTGGTTGTGTGTTATATCTTTGAGTTTCCCAGGATTTGCTGGCTTAAAGTCGGGATCTGGTGCTCCTAATTGCCGAACTTCCCATACTTTATCGTTACTAAGCCATGGAAATACTGTCTTACTGTAGTTTGGCTTTGCACTATAGTATATAATCTTACCGTTAGATTTGGGTTCCCTCCATACACCTTTAAATGTACGATCATAGCTCCACCTTAGAGCTGCATTTTTTCTAGGATAGTGCTTACATCCTACATGTGAATCAAATTCTATCACGTGAATATCATTTGGTCTTTTCGCTATCATTATTTCTAATTTTTCAGGTCTTATCCACGTTGTAAAATCTATGTTGTATGCTATTATTGCTGTTGGATATAGACTTGTAAAATCAAATGTTAATACCCACAGATGTCTCCCCGGAATTGCCGCTTGAACTACTGCTCCTTCAAAACCCTCAGAAGGCTTGGGTTTGGTAGTTATTATAATTCCATACTTTTGACACTCTTCTGATAACTGACTTCTAAATTTTAGTTGCTGACCACGAGTGTATAACCATAAAATAGGAAGTCTGAAAGTATCAGCCATTTGTATAATTGTATCCCACAGCGCAAGTGTTTGTATTAGTTTAAGTGGAAGCACCGAATCCTTAATACAATACCTCCCAATTCGTGTAACGTGTATCTGGTTTGCAAACCATTCAAAGATTTGTTTTGGCTTAACTGGATCTTTTGATTCTCCTAGATACTCTTCTGCCAACGATCCAAGTGCATAACTAGAATTACCTGGAAATTCTCGAGTCATAACTTGTCGTGTATCTAGTGCAAGACATCCTGGTATATCCCATGGCTTTAATTCTTTCTTTCCAAACGCACCCGACTGCCATTCATAATTTTCATTTGTTGTTGGAGTGTATAATAATCTACTTGTAAGCTTCGACCAGCGTGCCCAAATTCCTAATACTATTGCACATCTTTCAGTTATATATGGTTCATCAAATTCAAATGAATTGTGTCCTACACGTATATCCGGTTGTTTTTCCTTTATTAATTTAGCAAATCCAAGCAATAGCTGTTTTTCTGTTCTAAATCTCAAAACTGTGGCCCCTTCAATGTCATTGCACTTTTCTCCGTATAGAGTTAGCAGATATTTGTTCCAATTCTTCTCTGGTCTGCTTATTTTGGTAAATATAGCACTTATTTGAACAATTCTGTCATTTCTAAGCATTGCTTTTGGAAATCTAGTATACTTACTATCATCAGTCTCCATCTCACAGTCAAATGATAATATAAGAGGATCTGGAATTTCTACTTTTGGGGGACTCCACCTTTTTATTGTATCTGCTGTTACTGTCCATTCTTCAGTATCTCTTGAAAATTTATTGATACTCTTAACTCCTACAAACTCAACCCATCCCGCCATTGGTACTCCTGTACTACTTAGAAATTGTATCATAAGAGTTACTTCTTTCCGAGAATCTAGTCTTTTCTCTGCACATCTATAACTAGCTAATGGAAATCCTTCCACTTTAACATATCGTGTAAATAGTTTTGAACAATCAGCTATACATTCTGTTGCCGGTCTTGTCCAGTCTCCTCCATTATTAGCATCTTTAAAGAATATTTTTAAACTATCAAGTCTAGCGTAATGATATAAATCGTGTAGATCTGCAGAATATTCAACACCATCTATACAATTATCTGGAAGTTTAGAATCCAACCAATATACAAATCTTCTAATCACTTTTTTATCAGACCAATCTATCCCATTCAAACGAGGAAGCAATATATATATCCATGGATAAAAATCAGGAACACGTACTACACACTGACGCCCTTTAATATCTCTTCCCCATCCATAAATGATCGTCTCGGGAAATAAGGATATCGTCCAACTGTAGATAAAGATGTGTTTGGAAGTTTCCATTGTCTCCTAGATAATCGTATATACATCATTAGAGTATGATGTATAATTATTTTTGATATTTGTAACCTTTTGGGGGTATGTTTACATCTCGTAAAAGATTTTGGACTAGTACATTTGCTAAAGCTAAAATATATATAAAAAATGATGATATAATAGAGAATGTTGAAAAAGTGATATCACGATATAAATCTAAATCTATTGTAAACTAGATACAAGTAAGTGTAATAAAAGTTTAACATAATGATTGAGTAGTAAGAACTTTACAGAAAATGAGCGGATCAAATTGTGATTGGACAAAATGGACTGGAAGTCATCTCTTAAAAATCATTGTAGTTGGAGATCCTGGTGTTGGTAAGTCCAGTTTTATTAGAAGATATGTTCATAATGAATTTGATATAAATTCTAAACCTACCCTTGGTATCGATTTTGCCCTTAAGATTCTTGAATTTGAAAGAAGTGATGGTAAAAAACTTGAAGTTAACATACAATTGTGGGATATAGCTGGACAGGAACGTTATGGAAACATGACTAGGATTTACTACCAAGGAGCACGAGGAGCTATTGTTTGTGTTGATCTTAGTAGAAAAGATACGTTAAATTTAGCAGAACAGTGGATCCAAGACATAAAAAATAAGGTAATACGAGGATATGTAACATATTCCGAAGAATCTGATAATGAGTACTCCCAGTTGCGAACAACTGAAAGTGATCCCTCCTCTTTGAGGGAGGAATACACGGTACATGAATCTGGGGTTCCTATATTTCTAATGGGTAATAAAGCTGATATAAAAGATTATGAACTTATAACAGCAGGTGAACTTCAAGAAAAATGCAATCAACACAACCTTGTAGGGTCTGCAATGACATCATCTCTTGCTAATACGGGTATAACTGAGACTATGGAACATTTTGTTTACAAATTAATGAATGATTTTGTTCCATATGATGATAATTATCATGAAGTTAGTTCTCAAGGAGTTATAGTAATTACTGATACCTCAAAAAAGGATGATGATTGTTGTATTTGATCTTCGTAATATCATTAAGAAATCAGTATTATAAATAGGTATATAAAATAAATATCATCCGTCTTTTACTTCTAGTAAGCTTCGTGTGCTGTAATCTCTCCCACAATCGGTAACTATCAGACGTGTAGGTGACTGTACTCTAAATGAAGGATCATCAAGTGAGTTAAAATAAATAGCCCTTTCTTCACCACCGATGTTAGCTTTGATAACTGATTTAAACTCATTTACCGACTTTCTCGATGTTTTTTGCTCTTCTATGTCTGGAGGCCAAAACTTTAGAGTTTGAACTGGAGTCATCGGCGTCTGAATCGGAGTCATTGGAGTTGGAGTATGAAATAGTGGTTTAGAACTTATAATTCCACTTTTGCTGATATCAGTTGTATCAATCATCCTCCAGATAGGATTGGTATTAGTCCATTCATAGATCACAACCATAAATTTGTCTTCACTTCTGTATTGCATACCCATTTTTCTCTGTATTTTACACATATTTTTTGTAGATTCCCAGCTAGTTTTATCTAGTTTGATTAGATATCCGTTATTATACGTTTCCATTGTTGTAACTATCCAGTTTTCTCTAAACGAAATATTCAATACGTTCTTAATGTATGGAGGAATTTCAGATGTTCTCACTCGTTTAATTGAAATTCCATGTATATAACCGTTAGTATAAGGAGTAAGAGACAAAACCGACCCTTTTTCATCATATCTCTTGAAAATACCATGCCAATAACCATCTTTATCAGTTTCCATGTTGTAATAGTTATCTATCGAAATTTGTTCGAAAGACATATTTAATTTAGGAGTTACACCGTTCGAACCAAATCATGGTACAATTGACCTATAAAATCATAGAAGATTCACTATATCTCTGGAGATTATCTATTTTCATTGGTTTTGTTCCCATTGATTATGATTGTAATCAAATAGTGGTAATATATAGTTATCTGATTTGGTTAATTAGAACCCTCCTACAGATTCACCAATACCTCGGATTCCTTCAGCTCCTGTACGACTAAGTGCTTGTGAAACCTCCTGAGATCTAGCAATATCTCCAATAGTTATTACCTTAGTATGATATCCAACAAACAACAAAATCATAATTGCTCCAAGTAGAATTCCTACAGCTAATCCTCCTATACTGATGTTACGTGCTGTTAGTGTTTGAGAGTCACTTAGACGATCTTTACAATGTCGTTGCGCATTTTTGTTATTAACGTAAACACCATAAATTGAAATAGCAACAAGTGCTACTGCAGTAGCAACACCAATGGCAAATATAGTAGCATAACTAGCATTAGACACTCCCGACCCCTTTTCTTGAGCTTCTTTTGTACTCATGATTATTGATAAAGATTATGATGAAATATAGCTAAATTACTTTGATATAGTTTAGTGACGAGTTCCTCAAAACAGTTAAACATAAAAAAATCTCAGTATTGAGTAAGTACTTAACTAGTGTTTTGTAATATTAATTCTAACGCAAGTTAGATATATTGACCTGTTATTGAGTACACTCAATTTCAAAATGGCTGACGGATCTCCTATTGTTGTTATCCCTCCGATTCCTATTGAACATCCAATTTCGGCTAAGGCTTGTGAAAAGCTTTATACTAACAAAGATAAATGGCTCGTCTCCCTTTTAGCATCACTTTTGTTCCTTCTAATTGCATCACCGTGGGCATATCGTGTTACTAATAGTATTTTCGAAGGAATTGGTCTAAAAACGGCAAAGGACAAGGATGGTTGTCCTACTGGGACTGGATTGCTAATTCACGGACTTGTATTCCTATTTATAGTCCGAGCGCTAATGCGTTAGATAATAAGACACTGATATTTATAAGCATAAATAATTAAGCTTTAGTACTCTCTGTTGCATGCAACATCCCGATAGCAAATGATCGGGAACACTATGGTTTAACAGTGAAACACCTACTAACTAACGTAAAAGATACTTGTTTCAAGAGAAACGAGTTTCATTTGTAAAGTTTATTGTGTAACTTTGGTGGAAAGTGTAAACTTCTTGCATAATGATGACACCCCTAATACGAGATTTGTGTAACACATAAATTTAATTTCATTATGGCTAGAGGTAAATCTACAAAAGGAGTTATTATCGCTGTTATCCTTTCAGTATTTGCAGCTATCATATTTTTAGTAGTATGGTACTATTATCGAAAACGTAAAGATGATGATAGATATATGAAACGAATCTCTAAGCCAGTTCATGGTAGAAAAACTAGAAGATATACAGTTTGGAACTATACTAACACTCCTCTTTACATAAGAGCTGGAGGAAATACGTTTAATGTCAATCCGTGGGATAGTTTCCCTTATACGGCTAGCGAAGGTACATCTTTCAGGTATATATATTCCGGAGGACAGACCTCTAATGTTCCAAATACACAGACAATCCCTCCAACACCAGTAACACCAGTAACACCAGTTACACCAGTTACACCAGTAACACCAGTTACACCAGTTACACCAGTAACTCCTCCTAAACCGGTAACACCTCCATCACCAGTTACTCCTTCTGGTGGAGTATTTGTAGATCCTTCAGTACTTCGAAGAGTCGAAAATGCTAATAAACAGGCTGTTGTACCTCCATTTCAAGGAAACACATCATTACAAAGTAAAGCTATAAAGAGTACTGTACTCCATAGTTCTCGTCAAGATGGACAAGTATTCGTCGCAGATACACCTGTATATACTTGGTTGAGTGTTAAAAATCCACTTAATGCTGTAATTAAACGAGAACTAGCAGATAAAGATTTTATTGAAGCATATACACGCTACCCTAATGTAGGTGGATGGAATTCAGGAATGGTTGCAGGGACTGAGAGATGGAAATACCCGAAGAGTACTACTCGACCGAATAGCGGACGAGAAGAGTTTCTTGACCCAAGGTCGAGGAGTACATATAACAGTGGAACAATGAATAAGAGAAAGAAATTTAGAGGATTACAAGAATTCCCTTCTTCTCAAGGTGCAGTCTATTCTCCAACTATTGAGGGATATGAAATTATAGGAGATACGATAAATCCTGAACTTGCCAATTATCTACAAGATATAGCAGGCGCAGGAGCAGAAGCTACTAAAGACGTCCAGGTGCTTCCACCAATATCCCCTTCGTTTGTATATTCAGAAACAAATCAAACTGAGCAAGCTATAATTTCAAGACAAACGCATAATTTATATGCAACTCCCGAAGGATGGTTAACAGATAGTGATTTTATTGGAATGATACCATTTGTTAACACCACGGCAACTCCACAAACTGTTGTGCTTGGATGGAAAGTGTCAGAGGCTAGCTATGGAATACAACCTATAGAAGCAGATTCACAACTTTCAATTCCTATTTTTATACAAAATTTAGTGAGTACTAATGCTTCTAGTCCCCGTACCGGATCGGAAACACTTGGATCGGAAAGTACAATAAGTGAAGGAGTTGACGTACCTACATCAACTCAATTAATAGGAATTACAACTGACTCCCTTGTAGTTAATCCGGTAAAAATTACTAATAACTACAGTAGAACTGCGAGTCTAAGTCTATATGGTGTTGATACTCGATCTAATTTAGTATCAACAGCCGCACCTATAATTATTGACCGTACTACATCAGATATCATAAGTGTAAATGTATTTAACGGACTTCCAGTAGTACCAGCTACGACGTCGAATGTTAACAGTAAAATAGGGTCTCCTATTTATATGCATATAGGATCGGCATATACAATAAATGCGACAGGGATCTCTAAATCGTCAGGAAGTATTCTAGGATGATATGTTTATACATTCACAGTAAATTTTGAAAAGATTATGATATTAGTATCCTAATATCATAATTATATGTATATATAATATGATATATCTATGACACAATGTAATGACACAATACAATGGGGACACAATTTAAAACAAAGCCATTAGTGGCTAAATTGTTATACCAATTAACATATGACGTTACTACTATTCTAGATAGAAATGGTATTGTATATTGGGGAATAGGAGGAACTTTATTAGGATCGGTACGAAATAAAGGAATTATACCAGGAGATGATGATGTAGATATTGGAGTAATGCGAAAGGATCTTCCTAAAATAATTAATCTTCGTCAACAACTTAAAAAATGCGGTTATAGTTTGTCAAAAAGGTTGTGGTTTGGTTATAAGATATTTTATACCACTCGACCAAATGTTCAAGGAGAGAGTTATTCGTTCCCAAGTATGGATATTTTTCCTTATATCAAAGGACAAACAACTAAGATTATTCCAGCATATAAAAGAGCTAGAGATACATGGCCTAGAGATTGGTTTTACGCTAAAACTTTGGATACACTTCATAATTATAAGTTTGGAAATTTTACAGTAAAAGGTCCAAAATATCCAAAGAAATATCTAGATAGATCATACGGAAAAGATTGGAACAGTGTAACCTATCGTCAATATGATCATTCTAAAGAAGAAGCAGTAGTAACAAAAAAGGTAAAATTAAGGCCATCAGACAGAGTTCCAGCTGGACCTACAAAAGTAGTTGATAGAGAATGTATACCACCAGGCTTGGTAACAGGTAATGTGTTGCATGAAAAATACACCGCACTTGAAAGAAAAATAGGACTTCGTCAGTATAAGAAGAGCTGCTTCCTTGATAGAAAATGCAAGAATAATTTTGATGAACGTATGGGAGTATACGTGATAAATTGTGATGTACACACTGGACGAATGAAAAAGTTTGTTAGATATGCAAGAAAAGCAACTATCAACGTGTGTCGTGAAGGATGTATTAACGGACGCAAATTTACATCTTCTGTTGTATGTAAGATGGTAAAACAGGGGATAGTATCACAAAATGCTAATATGAACGCTATTGAGGTGGCGATATTTATGTCACATTATAATATCTGGATGCGGATCGTTCAAAACTGTGAAAACTACGGTATAGTCTTCGAAGATGATGTAGAAGTAAAATCTAACATTGTTACACGAATAAACAAAATTATGAAAGGTTTACAACGAAAAGACATTGACTTTAGCATATTATGGTTATGGAATGGTAATTGGATGGAGACAGATACTAAACGAGCGGATGTTACAACCGTAGATAGATTACTTATTCAACGGGAAAGACTAGAGTATAATGCGGGTGCAGTTGCATATATAATTTCAGAATCATTTGCCAGATATCTTATTAAGCATACATTTCCGATCAAAGAACCTGTTGATCTATATATAGGGAGTAAAGTAAAGGTTGGAAATCATCTTACCCTCAAAATGAGATATCGTAAACGTGATGAGTGTTATATATCTCCTCTATTAAACCTTGTATGTAAAGGAGAGTATGGGACTGGAGAAAGTACACAAGACTACTCAAGAAAAATTATAAGAAAAGAAACAAAGTGTAAACGAGATCCAAAAAGATTCTAGCTACAGCTAGATGTACTTTCTGATTATCAATGATCAGAAAGTATGTACGTACTTTTTCAGTACATTATGGAAGTGAGATAGTATATTGAAAAAGTGTATGTATACACTTTCAAAGCTAACTAATAATCAACTTGAGAAATATCATGAAGAAAATTAAAGTAGCATTTTTCCGAGATGATGCGAATCCTGCTCAAATATGTAAACAGATGGCTAAATTAACCCCTAATAGCGATGGAAAATGGGGTAATATCACTGGAGTAACCAATCCTGCGAATGCAGACTACTTTATAATTCTTAATGGGGAATTAGACTCATATAAATATACTAATAGTCTTAAATTATACTTTCAACGAGAACCTATAGCAAAAGGATTAATTCCATATCCTCTTACTGGATTCTATTATAGATGTACACATGATAGTCTTTATCATGTAGCTATAAGTACATCATTTAGTGATAAATCTTTTACTTATATTAAATTGTTTCAATATACATCTCGATCTAAGCAATTAGTAAGTATTACATCCGCACTAGCACTGTTACCGGGACACAAATTACGTACGAAGTTAATACTTAGTGTATTGAATAGAGGCGTAAATATTGATGTATATGGACGTGGCTGGAAAGATGAGAGGATTAAAGAATTTGGTCAAAAATCTAAATCTAAATTTGATCTACTATCTCAGTATCAATATTGTCTGACATGTGAAAATTCTAGACAAAATAATTACTGGACCGAAAAGTTTATAGATTGTATTTTAAGTCTAACTATGCCTATTTATTGGGGATGTCCTAATATTCACGACTATTTTCCTACTGATTCTTACCATTTAGTTGGTATCTCTAATATACCATTAGCTGTTAGTCAAATACTAAATATCATATCTACTCCTCCTACTATACAGCAAATTAGAGCTATGATGATTGCTAGAGATCATATACTATACCGTTACAATATTTGGGCAGTGATTGAGAGTATTTTCTTTGAAAGGATAGTAATTGCTCCAAGACCTCCTACTAACCATAATGTAAATGTTGTAGGTATGAGACGGTCAGGTAACCATTTTATTTGTGGATTGGTGGTACAGTCGTTCAAAGATAAGCAGGTAAATTGGTTTGATAACCTAGATAGTATTAATCTACAGAAACATATGACTCCGTTTCACCATATAACAGAAAATGATAAAAGGGTTAATAGTAGAGCTATAAGTAGAAAACTAAGAAATGATAATCCTTTCCTATTTCCTGATGAGACTGACTGTATACTAGAGGGATATTATGATTATGATCTTGAAATGTTAGGAAAACGTAGATACTCTCCACTATCTGGTAGTAATAGCCAGTGTACAGTACTTATACTTAGAGATCTGTTTAATATGTGCGCAAGTAGATTTTTATGCTCATCAAAGTTAGGAAGAGTTGATCTAGTTGGAGTGGATGATCATATCAAAGAAGTATGGAAGAGCTATGCTCGAGAGTATCTGGGAGAAACATCTTTTTTAGGAGAGGTGGTACCAGCTAACTATAATTTAATCGTATCAGAACAATTTGATAACATAAGTCTGAGAAATTTTATAGGATTACTTGGTAAAGATTATAGTGAAATGGATAGGGATAGTGTGATGAAGTTTATGGGAGGTAGCAGCTTTCCTAATTTAAATGAGAGAAATAACGAATCAGATGGTAGGGAACGATACAATGAACGATATCTTCAACTTCCACTTTCATATCTTCATGTATTATCTCAGTGGTGGAAAGAAGATGCTGAGTTACGGAGACTACATTATGCTATATTTGATTTTACACCTATTTTAGAAATTGACACTGGATACTATTACCATCATTCAGTAAAATCATTGGGACCAACTCTTAAAACAAATGAGAAATGTCCTATAGAAATGATGACGGAGGCTGATAAATTTCCCAAATGTGTAGGATTTACCTCTTGTGGAGAATATAAAAAGAGCTTTAATCCAAACGGTCCATTTAAAAGATATACAAAATGTGGTGCATTTGATATAAGTAAGGGAACATATGTAAAAGAAGATGTAGAACCACATAGAAAGTTTCACAGTCAGTATGGACAAGATCGATATTGTTTTAATATCTTCTTCAGAGGAAGAACAACAGGAGTATTTGTAGATGTAGGGGCTAGTGATGGAGTTACAATATCAAATACTCTAGCATTTGAAAATAGAGGATTTACTGGGATATGTATTGAGCCTAGAAAGGATGAATTTGATAAATTAAGTAAAAACAGAAAATGTCATTGTGAACAAGTAGGAATATCTGCAAATCCTTCACACAGAATAGAATTTACGGAAATAAAAGGTTATGGTAAAGATTTAAGCGGAATTACCTCAGAATATAATAATACGCATAGACAAAGAATTTTAAACGATTCTAAACATCCTAAACATATATCAATAGATACAATTTATATAGAAACAGTTAAATTGCAAGATTTACTAGATAAATATGGATATAACGAAATTGATTTCCTAAGTGTCGATACAGAAGGAAGTGAATTTAGTGTTTTACAAAGTATAGATTGGACTAGAACAAGAGTAAATGTTATCGCAATAGAAAATAATTATCAAGATAGACAGATAAATCAATTTTTACTAGATAAAGGATTCAAACAAAATACCCATCGGGGTGTAGATGATATATATGTACACAGTACCTATATGTTATCCACAGTTGCTGAACTAGTGAAATAAAAATGATTATTATCCTTGTTTCACTAATTTGTGTTTGATTTTCATTATTAAATCAAACAATATGACTTAGAGTTATCGCAGCTACTTAAAAATTGTCTATTTATATACGTCTATCTGCGATGCAGGGATTATTCTGTATTTCGTGAGACAACTGCACATAAGAGACATATCCCGACGACTACAGCAATAAGCATAACTAAAGGATTACTCCAAAGTTCCTTACCAATATTTTTCTTACCATCACGTCTCACAATAAAAAAGGCAGCAATTACCAAAAGAAGGATCCACAACCAGTTTCGTTGAAACCATCCTCCTTCTCCTCCCAAAAGGGACCAATTATTCTGACCACACATCATGGTACATGTATTTATTTAGTTAAGTTTTTTAGGTACTTTCCGGTAGCGGACTCCTTGTCGTCTCTATTATGTGTATAACAAAAAGGACAAAGAGCGCTTGCGACTGAAAAGCATAACCAGAAAGCGCTCCTAGTCGCTTGTACCAAAAGGTTAATGATACTGATATTATGATGTCATCTCAACTCAATATAATTAATTACTAAAACACAGCATAAATTAATAATATAAATAACTCATATCAATTTGCAGTAGATGACAGTTTTATGCCTTTTGTAGTCTGATGGTATTCTGACACAGAAATTTTTCGAGTATGAATTGCATGATGACATCTGGAACATACAACGACAAGGTTATGTTTTGAATGTTTATGAAAATGACCTATAAATCCTTTATCGTTCGCAGTACATTGAAAATTAATATGATGTGTTTCTAGATTGTGATGTTCTCCACACAATTCACAATGATCAACGTAAACAGATGCATTGTATCTACTTTTTTTAGTCTGTACTATACTTTGTGGATCGTTTTGGTCTGGTATTTCTAGCTCTTTTCTAATAGTGTTTGCAAGTCGTATAAAGTCAGGTTTAAGACCCATAGCCTTCGCGATTTCGATACCATATATGCTTTTTCCGGGTCCATTTTCCAACTTACGTTCATAAATAAGCTCTCCGTTAACAGAACGTACTCGCAGATGGTAACATCTAACACCTTCCAAAGTCTTAAATTTCCTTAAGTTAGGAAGCGAATGAAGATGACTAGTAAACATAAATTTGGCTTTTGCTTGCGATAATTTGATTACTGTTGCACAAACTATTGAAGTACCAGAAATGTTTTCAGTACCACGACAGATTTCATCACCAAGGACTAACGTAGATGGAGATGCTCTTTCAAGAATAGATTTAAGTTCACTCATTTCAACAGCAAAACTTCCTTGGCCTAAAGCCATATTATCACCACCTGTAATACGTGTAAGAAGATTAGTAAATGGATAATAACTAAATTGAGATGCACACACATACATTCCTGCTTGAGCCATTATCACTGCAAGTCCTAACGATTTCATTAGAACTGTTTTTCCTACTGAATTACATCCGTATAACACTATTCCTCTTTCTGTCATCTTACACGATGATGATGGTGGTGAAGATGGAGAGGAGAGTTTCGTATCTACACAACTAAGATGAAATGGGGCACCAAGTTGGATATCGTTTGTGATATACTCAGTAGATGTATGTATTCGTTCAACAATAGGATGTCTAATATCCCGAGCACTAACTCCTGATTCTAATTCTGTCCCATCCCAAATAGTAGGACGACAGTAATAGTATCGTAAAGACACTAATGCACAGCTTTGGAGTATATCTAACTCTTCTATAAATCTACATATCTCTGAAAAAGTATCTCTAAACTCAATACCTAACTTACTAATTAAGGTTCGATATTTAGTAGTTAATTTAGGCATCAATCTATCGCGATCTGCTGCTAACCGTTTTCCTTTTTTGGATACTTCGTCTGATTGAGCTATACTTCCTCCAGTTACCGCTACAAATCTAACACCTTCGTTACTCAAAGCCTCAGTAAGTCGGACTCCTCGAGCTTTTGTACACCGAATATGATAACTATACGTACTATTATATATTACTCTAACACAATTTTCATCAGAAGCAGGATCAACTATTTTACTACATCTGTCTGCTAAATTATTTAAGAATTTCCAACATTCATATGTAGATGAATTGAGAGATGCCAACGATTGTGTACCCGGAGCATTTGCCTTAAAAAATGATCCGTGCTTTATTTCTTCGTGCTTATGGTTCCAGCTCGTAGATATTTCTGAATGAAATCTCATTTCACCGTAATTAAAATACGTGGAGGATATCTCCAAAAATCTTGAAAGATTTTTCAAACATTTTGATGTCGGAAGGACATGCTTTAGAGCTTGTACACTTTCTAATGTCTTAGCAAGTTCAAGAATAGTTTTACATGTAGTAACCATCCTAACATAGCTACTTGGGACCAATGTCTTAAGAGCCATTCTACGACACAGTCTTGTCAAATCTGGAAGATCTTGTAGGTATTGCCTGATAAACTTATGATTTATCATGATTTTGTCATCTTTTCTTTGCTTACTAACTTTAATTTCACCGTTACGTAACATATCTATAGAATCATATAGAGTATTAAGTCTATCGGTATCAGTTATTGGGTTGAGAAGGCGTCGTCTAAAAGCTCGTTTTCCAAGAGGTGTGACAGTTTTATTGATAATACTTTCAAGAGATATTGCATTTTCTGATCCACTAGATTTGATAAGATTGAGTTGACTTATTGTATTTCCTTCAAGTACTAACTTATCATCAGGAGAGTAGTAGTTAGGTTTAGGAAGATCTATGAGTAACTCCTCATTATGTTGTTGAGCAAATTCTAAGATAAAAATATAGCTAATTGTAGCGCATTGATACTTATCAAGGCCTGCATATTCAAGTGGTGACAATAAACCAACTCTTTGTTTAAATATAGTAGATAATACGTTCTCATGATAACTAGAATGCAATTTTTTAGGATCATATGTAGAACCCTTAAAATGTAAAATCATAAATCCAAATTGGGATGATAGTAATCGTTTAAGATTAGAGATATCATTGTCAGAAACGGTCTTAGAGTTATAAATAACAGTTTCTCTCGGTTGAAATGTAGAAGTAAATCGTTGAAGTTCGTCAAGTGGAAACTCAGTATCATTCGAATTTCCATAACATTCATAAACATGAGTCTCTCCAGTTCCAAGGTCTATAGCTGACATCCCCATAATAATATTAGTATTTGATATAAAACTTGGTGTAAGACTTTTACATCTTTCTATGTATATTCCCATGATAAAATTTGAGTCAACGGAGTGTTCACGACCAACATATGTACCTTCGCTTAATACTCTAGTTATTTGACGTTTACATCTTGGAGCCGGAGTTATTTGATCTACAACGACGATAGTAAATCCTCCTTCCATTAATAATCTTCCAAATTTTGATTCCAGAGTAGAGGTAGGGAATCCGCAATTTAAAGGAAGTTCTTCAGTATTTTCTTCGTAAGTTTTAGATTTATATTTTATTTTGAGACCAGTTATAGTTTCGACTTTTTCAATGTTACCTAATTTCATTGTAGAATTATTGACACCATATACTTCATAAAACTTACCCACTTCTATAACAACCACAACATCAGAGCCATATTCTTTCTCAGCTTCTCGTTGATAATTGAAATATTGTTTAATGATAGCTGTATGAGATCTTTGCATTTTTAAAATACGATCCATAATTAAGGATGTGTATATAAAAGTAGCTTCATAATTCTCTTTCTTTATCTTTATGAAGATAAAAATACAACGCACGTATATATATATATCTATATATAACAAAAATAATCCAAGTAATAGTTTTGACTTGAGGGTACCGCACTTACTCGCACAAAGTTTCATTGATACCCACCCGCGTAAAGTTCACCCGCGTTATTACAACCCGCACAATCTACCCGCGTTATTGCGACCCGCACAATCTACCCGCGTTATTGCGACCCGCACAACACGATCAATCGACAATGTCTTCGAAAAGCACCACTTCGTACAACAAGTACGCCAAGAAAAAATACGCCCCACCGATCTTTGTGGGGCGTAAAGTTCCTGAGGAATGGACCAAACTCCCAGTTTCAAACAAAGGAGCAATTCCTATTACGCGTATCGACACCGAGCGTATGATCATTACGTGCCCAGAAGGACGAGCTATTCCACACGAAGAGGGAAAGTACTACATGAACAAATGCTTCTATGTATATTCTGACGGAACTCGTGGACCAGTTGTTTTTTACCCAGCGGTGAGGAAGGGTAAAGGAAGTTATGATTTTCGTAAAGTAATGGCTTATGGAGTCAAACCTGACAACATTGACAAGGATGGAAAGATTCGTAGAGATATGCATGGGATGGAAAAGGTTGTACGTGGTTACAATGTCACCTTCCGCTGGCATGATCCAGAAGATCAAGATGATACCGATTTGGCTCAACAAGATGTTGAAAAGTTTGATCAACTTACTGTTGAATGGGCTGATATTATTGCTTCTAGTCTCTCTAAGTTTATGCCCAGTTATGCTACTAAGAACAAAAAATCTAGTGGTAAAAAACTAATTAAGAATGAGAAAATCAAAACGATTATGTGGCGTCGCACTATGACTAAAGACGAGAGTGGCGAACTGAAGGAGCTTGATCCTTTAGAATACGGTGCTTGGCAACTACGTAGCTCTCTTATTTACTGGCCTAACAAGGGAGAAATGGACACAGTTTTTGTCCCACCTAAGAATCTTTCAAATGATCCTCTCGACTCTACGTGGCAATACGGTTTTTATGCTTATCCTAAGTGTGTACTTCAAGGATTCTATTCTAATGGACAAAGTGTGTCATTTATGATTAAAATCTATGCATCCACAGTTTGGCCTGCTCCTCGAAAAGATACTCTTTCTAGTAAGGCAGACGCAGAAGATATGCCTGAAGCTCCAGTTAGTACTTCAGATGCTAAAAAGCTTCTACGTACTAATTTGAAAGAACGCAAGGAATCTTTGGATGGTAGTAGTGATGATGGAAAAGGAGATAGAAATATCAAACTAAAGATGAAAGGAGGATCCAAACGCACTGTACTTAAAGAAAGTGATGACGACTCGGATCCGGGTGATCCCGGATTTAAGAGTGGAAGTGATAGTGATAATAGTTCTTCATCTCCATCTCCACGAAAGCAACAGCGTGCTAAACGTTCAAAAAAGGGTCGTCGACCTCCTTCTGAGCCAGAGCTTGAGTCAAACTCAGACGCAGATTCTGAGCCATCCGAAGATTCTGATAACGAAAATAACAAAGTGAGGCGCCGTAAACCCGGAAAGAAAGGAAAACGTCACTAACTATCAATCAGTCCAATAAACTAACTTATATATAAGCTAAAAAATTAGCTTATACTTTAATAACAAACTTTTCAGTAACAGATCGGTTTTTTATCTATTATACTACTGAGTTGTCCTATCTTATTTGTCAAAAATGGCAACAATAATAGTTAAAACTGGTGCCACTAATTTTACCCCTGGAACACTGGTTCCTATATTTCCTAGACATCCTGTAATTAGTATCACTGTAACAGGAGCTCCAAGTGAATTTACTATACAAGTTGGAAATAAACGCGCAGGATTGTATTCAACAAATGGAGTGTTACTAATGAAAGATGTAGCTACTGCAAATTATAGGTTTAAAGAATTACAACTTCTAGGAAGAACACAAGATAATACAGGACTATCAGATGTTCAAAATGATGAAGTGATAAATTTTGAAGCAGTGTGGGGAGTATATCTTTTATTTAAGACACCTCTCCCCTCAGGTACCACTTATCCCATCAGTTGGAAATATTATAAGAAAAAGGGTATAAAATCTGAGGCTTTTTCACGAGTCAATCTTAGACACTAACACACGATACACATCTAGAGGTGGTACAGTACCTACTATATCGAAAAGTGTTTATAACTATTCTTATCTCAAATAAATACCTTATCTATATGAAATGATTGAAGGTATATTTAATTTCTAATATCAATTGGTTATTAGAAATTCTTATTATATTTGGAGTGTTAAGGTTCTATTCCTAATGTGATGGATGCAGCACCTAAGTTTCCTCCTCCTCCGTTTCTTGTAATTTGCACTCCAAATGTATCAAGAACAGATATAGCTATACTTCCTCCGATAGTAGATGCTGCTTCAGTACCTACTCCAACATTTACTGTTAACGCTGTAGATACTCCATTAACAAATACTGTTGCATCCCAATCTAGTGTGGTCTCTTTCTTACTGAAATGGATCTCTGTTATATTTGCTACTACTGGTGAAAGAAGTGATACATCGTCGTATGCATTAGACTGTGTCCCTGATCCTATAAACGTACCGTCTCCAGGGGTTTGATCTGATGATAGAAATACATAAAATGTTGTTAATCCTGCGCCAGTCGCCCCTGTTGCTCCGGTCGGTCCTTGTCCTGTTGGTCCAGTCGGTCCAGTAGGTCCGGTAGGTCCAGTTGGTCCTGTAATTCCTAAGCCAGTAGGACCTGTAGGACCGGTAACTCCAGTAGGACCAGTTGGTCCTGTAATTCCCAAACCAGTAGGTCCAGTAGGCCCTGTTAAATTACCTTGTGGTCCAGTGGGTCCGGTAGGACCTGTTAGGCCTGGTCCCGTTGGTCCTGTAGGTCCTGTTAAATTACCTTGTGGTCCAGTTGGACCTGTTAGTCCTAGTCCTGTTGGTCCTGTACTTCCAGAAGGGCCCGTTGCACCTGTAGGCGCTCCTGCGGGTCCTGGAGGACCTTGGGGACCCGTAGGTCCGGTTGAACTAGGACCTGTAGAACCGGTAGGACCTGATAAACTAGCTCCAGTAGGACCAGTAGGACCAGTAGGACCGGTCAGACTAGGACCGGTTGAACCTGTAGGACCATCTTCACCAGGAGGGCCAATAATTCCTGTAGGACCAGTTGGTCCAGTAAGACCATCAAGATTGATATCCTCACAAGGAGTATATTTAGAAGTTACACAATGTATTCTATGATCAGGGGAAGCCATTATTTCAAGATGTTGTCAATCATTTCAAATATAAAGTACGTTACATATCTGTCTAGCTAGTGGAAACATTCTTATGAATAGGTTAACTAATAGATGTTAACAATAGAGTAACTATTTTAAGAAAGATCATAGAAGTAGTGATGGATGCTACTGTTTAATACCTTTTTATCCCCTTACATAGTAGATACCATTTTAAAACAAAATGGTTGAATACATTCATTCAGAACTTCAAATAAACAAGGGGATTGGAACTATTAGTGATATTAATGCTGCGAAACTAGTAGAATATATGATTGAATCTCAATCTAACTCTAAAATTCTAAGTGCTATGATACTTGAGGGAGGAGAGGGTGTAACGTGGATAACAGACGATATAATTAGAATACCTAAGTTAATAGTATCTGTTGTTCTAGATCCACAAAAAGTTAACTATCCTCAGCTTTCTAACACAGTTAATAAGCTAGAATGGTGTGACTTTATCACACTACAATATATACAAAATTGGGGTGGTATGAAAGACAAATCATTCCGACTAGGAAGCGCTTCTTCTCCACTACATGGAGAAGAAGTAGATATCATATGGGTAGGTACTGAGATAGATAACTACAGAAACGAATTTGCGATACGTTCGTGGAAATTATTGCGAAGTGGAGGTATCATAATATTTTCAAATGCACAACAAAAAAACCGTATAAATGACATACTAAAGGAATTTGTTGGAAAGACAGTTTACGAAGTTAGAGAGATACATATCCATCCATCTACAAAAGATGGTAAAAAAAGTACGATCATAGTTGTATATAAAAGATAGAAGTAATAAAACTAAGTCATTGTAAATAAATCATTACTGATGTGATGATGTGTAACCATGGTTTATGAAAACTAAATTTCATCCTTGGTAATAGTGATTACAATAATTTCTAAAAAGTGATAATTTCACCACTTTTAGGTATTTGTGATCTATTAACAGTTGTGTCAATATGGTTGAATGCAGTAAAGAACAGGTCGAAAATTTATATACTAGTCGTTGTATTAAAAAGACTCGTTTGGGTATCCGTCGAGCTCTTACACCTCATCTTAAAAAGAAAGGAAAAAACCGACCTGCTATCAATAGATCTAGAACTAAAATTGGTCCAAAATCAGAATTAGGAAAAACAGCAAAAGAATTTCCAAGAAATAAGGATGAATTAGACAAATTTTTAGTTAAACTTTTGGAAAAGAAAGCAGCACGATCAGTTACTAAAAAAATATCCAAAAAGCCAGCACGCTCTAAGACTGAAAAAGTGAGAGAAAAACTGTTGTGTACCCCTGAGAAGATCAGAGATGCTAAAAAAAATAAAAAGGTGTGTAATGTGGATACTGGAAGAACTATTCTAATAAAAAGTGCTAGAGGAAAAACTCATGTCGACATTTCTCTCGGAATTGCTGGAAATGATAAAGATGCATTTAGTGCAACTAAAAAACTTCTTAGTACTAAAAAGGAAGACATAATAATTGAAACTGATGTAGAAACTGACGTAGAAAGTGAAGAGGAAGTACCAGTATCGCTACCAGAAGATGTTGAAGAATTTGCAAAGAATCTTAAAGTAGGCCTTAAAAGATTAAAGACGAAAGGAATCAAGGACTATGCATATCAAGTTAATGAGGATGGAACTGGACGAATAGTATCACAGGCTACAAAAGTATTTACGAAAAAACATAAAGTTATCTCTGGAAAATCATGGCTTGTGGTATCATCCTCTAATCTTCTACCCGTTGCCCAGGAAGGGTATAAGTATCTACAAAAGGAACTATCTGAGAAAAAGATTCCTAGGAAGAAAATCCCGAAGGAAAAGGTTGAAGCTGAAGTTGAAGCTGAAGTTGAAGCTGAAGTTGAAGTTGAAGAAGAGCTAAAATCAGTACTTGTAGATCAATATAAACGTTCCAGTGCATACTGTCTTCAACATAATGGTATAACATATTATGGGAAGAGAGAAGATCTCAAGAAAATAGCAATCAGGTTAGGTATAGACGTGGGTGATATATATAGATGTAAAAAGAAAGAACTAGAGAAAAATATTGAAGATGCTAGTGTTACCGAAATTCTTGAAGGATTAAAAGAAGCAATAAAAGAGGTAAAGATGAAAAAGAAGGTTAAAAAGGAAGTACATATCCCAGAAGTGTCAGAAGAAGACGAAGGAGATGTTATCCCCGAGAAAATATCTGAAGAAGAGATTTCTGAAGAAGAGATCTCTGAAAGAGAGTTACCTGAAGAAGATAAACTTGAAAAAGAGTTAGAACTTGAACTTGAAATAGAAGAAAAATTAGAAGAGCCGGAAATAGAAGAGCCGGAAATAGAAGAAGTGGTAGGACCACGAGAAGTGACTCCAAAAGCACATCGAGTTGAGGTAAGTGTAATTGAACCCGAAGCACTGAGACAGATAGCTAGTCAACAACAAGTAATGGAAGCGTTACGAAAAACAAGTCTAGCATGTCTTGTTAAATAGTTACTTGATAATTTTACAACATTTTGATAGTTAACACTTGGTACAACTAACAAAAACAAGGTAGATATGTACATCATTTACATGTAAACGATTACGAGAGCGATCCAATACTTCCCGGTATCTTCCAGTTGTAGCGTTTCCAGTTGCAATCAAATGGAAAATCGTATTACCCAGTTGGTTGATACAATCGGATGTTCTCGAGATGATGCAAAATCACACTGGAAGTTTAATAAACAAGTATATGGAGAAGAAAGGGCAGCCGATACAGCACTTTACTCAGGAAAAGAGTGGGAGACGTTGCAATTATTGTCTGATGCAAAATTACAAGCTATACTTAACCCTCCGAGAAGTGTAAACAAAAGTAGTGATAAATGTAGAAAATGTGGAGAGAATAATGTTATGTATCAAGAAATACAAATGAGATCGATAGATGAACCTGCTACTGTATTTTTTCAATGTTCTAATTATAAGTGCAAAGCAACATGGAGGGTAGATCCATAGGTAGGATACATTTACTTTGTGAATCTACAAACTAATTGTCATAATTAAATATATACTTAAACTACGATTAGTTTTTCTAAAAAAAACTAATCCAAATAACGAAATAATTGATATAAATTGTGTAGACACGCTACAAGTGTGTAGTAATAATCGTTTATCTACTGATTAACAAATAGAATAACTCAGTCTTTCAACATATCAAATTAGGATAAAAACTATATCCCTTTAGAATCTGTACATCTTTTTGACGGTACATCTATCTATTTACTAAATATTTACGCAAATCTAGTCTTACAAAATGGGAGTACCTAGATTTGCTCAATGGATTCTTAAACGATGCGCTCATGCGTTCGGAACAACTAAAACAGCGAATAGTTTGGCTAAACTAAATATTGAAACGCTTTATATAGATGGAAACTCACTTGTCCACCCAGCATCCCAAAAGGTAACTGCTACTGGGTCTTATGAAAACGGCGGATCGGAATTTATCGAACTTCCATTTCCTCCAGGAGATAAACCTCTAAATTATAGAAACCGTCTTCCAGGCAATTCAACGCCAGAAGAAATAGAAAAGGCTATATTCGAAGAGACGTGCTATGTGATTGAGGCTATAGTATTTGTAGTAGTACCTAGAAAGAATGTGTATATAGTTTTTGATGGAGCACCTCCATTAGGGAAACAATCGCAACAACGACAGAGAAGATGGAGTAGTGCACAAACACGAAGTAAAAATACAGATAATCCGTTATCAAAACATTGGGATTCGTGTGCCATAAGTCCAGGAACCCAATTTATGGACAGACTTCAATCATACATGCGCTGGTGGGTACGTACGAAAATGACGAGTGGAGTAACATCTGTTGGAAACTGGTCGGAGAAGAATCCGTGGCAACAGCTAACTATTGTAATAGATGGAAGTAATGTTCCAGGAGAGGGAGAACACAAAATAATGAGATATATAAGAAACTCAAAAGGGCATCCTAGACAGATAATATATGGTCTGGATGCTGATATTTTCATGCTTTCACTGGCTACACATAGACAAAATATCTATCTTCTAAGAGAAGATCCAGTTCCACGTAATCGGGGAACAAATTCATTTCTACATAACGGTCCTGCGTTAGATGCTCGTTGGAATGTTGTGCAAATTGATACTGTATCTCAGTGGTTATATATGGGTTATCCACAAGTGTACTCATGGGGCCTTCGACCCAATGAGCGCTTTGGGGGCTTGACCCCAAAGTACATAGAAAGACGACGTACTTCCAGTTGTATGCGACCGGAAAGTACACAGGAAACTATAAATAAAGCAATAGTTGGTGATTTCATATTTCTAACTTTTTTTGTAGGAAATGACTTTATTCCTCCTTTACCGTTCTGCCAAGTACTAAATACAAGTTTAAGTTTGATTTATGATGCACATAAGTTGTTAATATCAGAAAATTCTCAAAAATATAAGAAATATTCTGATATATTTATCACTAGTACAGATAAGATCAATTGGCGAGTTCTTATACAGTTATTTGTGAAACTTAAAGACATTGAACCCCAGAAATGTTGGGAATTAGCATGTCATCAACGAACTAAACTGAATGATGATTTGATTGATGAAGATTTGATAAAATATTTTGGAGAATGGTTCGGAAAAAATGTATATGGACGAAGTCAAAAAGCTATGCACGTAGCAACTGAACGATATAAAGAAGCCTACTATAGAAGAGCTGATATCGTTGATAGTGATGGTATTGATAAAATATGTGCACATTACATTCAGACTCTAGGATGGGTTAATAGCTATTATCATGGTAAACTACTATCATGGAGGTGGTACTATCCATACGGATATGCTCCCTTTCCTTCAGATTTAGTAAAATATATGATCAAACTATCTACACCTGTATCTGGTAATAATTCTGGATCTATTAACGAAAAATTACATACAGAAAGTGGAACTAGCCATAAATTTAAGTTAGAAAGTCCACTTTCACCTTTTCAACAGTTAATGTGTATCCTTCCTTCTGAAAGCAGGAAATTACTTCCTCCTGAGTATGATGAAGCTCTTGATAGAATTCCTGGTCATTTTCCCACAACAAAAACAGTCAAAATAGATACCCAAGGAAAAGAAGTTGAGTGGCAAGCAGTAGTAACACTTCCTCCACTTCAACTAGATAAAATTATAGAAGTATATAACAATGTATCCGAGAACGCCAGAGTATATCGACGCAATGTTGTAGGTGATCCAAGAAAATTCGTATGGAATCCAGATTCATCTCAGATTTATAGATCTAGATGGGGAGTTATTGAGGGATGTAAAGTATTAGATCTCACACACACACCTAACAGTACC
>SDBT01001662.1_pt1 | contig 39477 bp, 40 predicted proteins | sample 2277101 | NCBI WGS metagenome assembly SDBT01 (sample SAMN10404973, study PRJNA504765) | marine sediment metagenome | isolation source: marine sediment core GS10_PC15, 103 cmbsf | place: Arctic Ocean: Southern Knipovich Ridge | collected 2010 | reverse complement strand
CCAACACCGCATACAGATTTTATATTGGCTATAATCGGAGAAGAAACCGGATTAATCGGAGTGCTGATATTGCTAACTTTATTCTTAGTAATTTACCAACGCGGGATAAAAATTGCGAAAGAATCAAATGATTCTTTCGGTGTTTTCCTCGCACTTGGATTATCCTTTAGTATTATTTTATATGCATTCGTTAATGCCGCAGTTGTAACAAATATTATTCCTGTTACCGGTCTTCCGATACCTCTTATCAGCTATGGAGGATCAAGCATGTTAACTAATATGATTGCTCTTGGTATTCTGCTGAATATAAGCCAATCGATACGATCCGTAACTCACGATCAAGATTGGAAACCGGGCTATAATGGATAAACAACTTACAGTCCTAATTGCGGGTGGTGGTACCGGTGGGCACTTGTATCCGGCTATTGCGATTGGTGAATTAATGCATACAAAATATCCAAATATCAATGTGCATTATATAGGTTCAAAATTTGGCATTGAAGCAACAGTATTGCCGGTAAAAGCACTTCAACATACTTTATTGCCGATCCGCGGTTTCCAGCGTGGATACAGCTTACAATCATTTTCGAGAAATCTTTTACTACCGTGGCGTTTGTATAATTCAATGAGGATAGCGAGAAAGACCTTTAAACAACTCGATCCCGATATAATTGTTGGAACAGGTGGATACGCCAGTGCAATTCCATTAAAATTATCCGTAAAACGTAATATTCCGATTGTTTTACAAGAGCAGAATTCACATCCTGGGATAACAACTAAATATTTTGCCGAGAAAGCAAAACAAATTTGCGTCGCATTTGAAGCGGCAAAGGACGAACTAAATGATAATACTGTATTAACCGGCAATCCTATCCGTGCAAATATACAAAATGGAGACAGCAAAAAAGGCGGCTTGTTATTTGATTTAAATCCCGATCAAAAAACTATATTCTTATTCGGAGGAAGTCAGGGTTCAGCATTTTTAAATAAAATTATGAATGATTGTATTTCGATGTTTGAATCAGAAAAAATACAAATTCTTTGGCAAACTGGACAGAATCAATTTGACCAGTTTAAACATCTAAATTCATCAATTGTAAAGGTGCGCCCATTTATTCACAATATGCCGGATGCGTACGCAATATCAGATTTAATTATTTCACGTGCCGGCGCAATAACTTTATCAGAGATAACTGCCTGCGGAAAACCAAGTATTTTAGTGCCGTTCCCCCACTCAGCCGGGGATCATCAAACCAAAAACGCAGAGTCTATAGAAAAGGCCAAAGCCGCCATATTATTATCTGAAAAGGAATTAACTCCACGAAAATTATTTCGATCTGCTATCGGCATTTTATACGATGATAACAAATTAAAAAATATGTCAAATAACTCAAGAAAACTGGGTGTTCCGGATGCTACAAACAAAATAATCGATCAAATTATTATGGTTATAAAAAACTAATGTTCCGAAAAGTTAAAAAAATACATTTTGTGGGAATTGGTGGTATCGGTATGAGCGGTATTGCTGAATTGTTATTGAATTTAGATTTCGAGATCAGTGGCTCAGATATACAAGATTCTGAAATTATACAAAATCTAATTTCAAAAGGTGCTGAAATTTATACGGATGGCCACAAAGCTGAAAATGTTGGCAATAGTGAAGCATTAGTCTATTCAAGCGCAGTTAGAGAAAACAATCCTGAAATACTTGAGGCAAAAGATAGAGGAATTCCTGTTATCCGTCGTGCGGAAATGCTTGGAGAACTTATTGCTGTTAAAGAAACTTCGATTGCTGTTAGCGGTACTCATGGAAAAACATCGACTAGTTCAATGCTTGGCAGTGTACTTAATGCGGGAGGTCATGATCCAACGCTCGTAGTAGGTGGATTAGTCAAAACCATTGGTACAAATTCACTATTGGGTCTTGGAGATATAATCATAGTTGAGGCGGATGAATTTGATCGCAGTTTTCTTGCTTTGCGTCCAACAATATCTGTTGTTACGAATATTGAACTTGAACACACTGACTGCTACGCTAATATGGATGAATTACAAAATGCATTTATCCAGTTTTGTAATTCCGGTCCATTTTATGGTGGAGTCATTGTCTGTTTAGACTCACCCGGAGTACGGGGAATTATTTCAGAGATATATCGCCCAATAACAACATACGGAATTTCGAGTCAGGCAGACTACCGTGCAGATGATATTACATTTAAGAATAATACAACAACTTTTTCGACATATTACCATCATCAAAAATTGGGACAAATCAAATTAAATGTTCCCGGTCAATATAATGTTCTTAATTCCTTAGCTGCGATTGCTGTTGGAATGGAAATGGAAATTCCTTTCAATCTTATTAAAAAGGGATTAATTGAATACGACGGTGTTAGACGCCGTTTTGAGATCAAGGGAATTGTTAATGATATCATGGTGGTAGACGATTATGCTCATCATCCAACAGAGGTAGCCGCTACTCTGGACGCAGCGCGAAGTGGTTGGAACAGGCGAATTATAGCAGTATTTCAGCCGCATTTATTTACAAGAACTCGCGACTTCTATCGTGAATTTGCAGAATCGTTTTTAAATAGTGACATATTAATAGTAACAGATATTTATCCTGCTCGTGAAGAAATAATTGAAGGTATTGACGGAAATCTAGTCGCTAAAGCCGCTAAAAAATTAGGACATAGACATGTTCATTACATCCCAAATTTGAATGATATAAATGAAAAATTAGACGAGATAACTCAACCCGGTGATATGGTAATCAGTATCGGAGCGGGAACAATTTGGCGCTTTAGCGAAAAATATTTTCATCAATTAAAAAATACATTTAAATAAAATTGATTAGTGAATTTAAACGAATTAAAAAAAATGATAACCGGAAATATTATGGAAAATGAACCGATGGCAAATCATACATCGTATGGAATTGGTGGACCTGCGTTAGCTTATATTGAACCGAAATCCATTAAAGATTTGCAATTTATCAAATCGTTTGCTGAAAAACATCAAATAACCGTTAATTGTATTGGCAGTGGTTCAAATTTGCTTGTATCTGATGAAGGCACAAATAGCTTTGTTGTATCTTTAGAAAAATTTTTTAACAACATATCGTTCAACGAATATAAATGTCATGCAGGAGCCGGTATAAAATTATCAAAATTAGTAAAAGAATGTATTAAGCAAAGTTTAGCCGGACTTGAAACTCTAATTGGAATTCCAGGAACCTTAGGCGGGGCATTAATTATGAATGCCGGAGCTTTTGGAAATGAGATATCCAATTATTTAACCTTTATAGAATTACTGAATAGCAATGGAGTTGTTGAACAAAAACCTGCCAACGAAATTGAATTTAGATATCGTTCATCTAATTTTAATAAAGATGATATAATCCTCAGCGCTGAATTCAAATTGAAAAAAGCATCCGAAAATGAGATACGGAAAAATCGTGATCAGGCAAATTTGAGTAGAAAAAGTACTCAACCACTCAAGTTTCGTTCAGCGGGCAGTGTATTCAAAAATCCTAAGGATTTTGCGGCAGGTTATTTAATAGATCAAGCCGGATTAAAAGGTAAGACAATTGGAGGTGCGGTGGTCTCACATATCCATGCAAATTTCATTATTAATCAAGCAAATGCTAAAGCTGATGACATAGTACAATTGATCAAAATTATGCGCAATACTATTTTGAAAAAGTATTCACTAACGCTTGAATTAGAAATAACCACGTTAGGTTTTCCTGAGGGAACTTTCAATGCATAAATATATCAATAATATTATAAATGTTTTGATTGTTGCTATTACTATAACTGCAATGGTTTCATTGGTTTGGGGAAGTTTTTCTTGGGCAGAATACACAAAATTATTTGAAAATCCCAATATCGTATTTTCGGGTAATTCAATCGTAGAAGAATCCGAATATAGATCATTTCTATTAAAAGGATACGGTTCTCACATTTTCGAAGAAGATATATCAGATATATCCAATAAAATAGAACAACACCCCTATGTAGCAAGTGTGCGAGTAAGTAAACATTTTCCAAAAGGTATTTTAATAGAAATATTCGAAAGATATCCGGTGGCATTAATCAATAATAATCCATTATTATTGATTGATAATAATAGTACAGTGTTGCCTTTTAGAAGTAATTCCTACAATTTTCAAATACCTATTTTATCAAATTTTAAAATCACAAATGATCTATATCCGGTCGGAAAACAAACTTTATCACCTGTAGTAATTAATGTAGTTCAATTTTTAAACAGGATCCGGAAAGAATATCCGCAATTATATCAAAATTTATCGGAGGTTAGATTAAGTAAATATAACGATTATGAGCTGATTCTTGCAGAGGAACCAACAAAAATAGTGATCGGCAAATCTATAACATGGGCAAAAATTTTAGTATTAAAAGAATTTGAGAAGAGTATTAGCGGGCGTAAATCGCTAACAGATTATGCATATCTTGATTTACGGTATGACAACCAAGTGATCACGAAGGAACGAAAAGTATGATGAAAAACACGCGCCCAAAAAAGACAAATATCCATACCGGAATAGATGTTGGTTCAGCGAAGATCAGATGTGCGATAATTGAATCTGACGTCATTGAAAATACATATAAATTATTAGGAATTGGATCGTCTGATTCATCAGGTATAAATCGTGGCAATATCATAAATCGTGAAAAATTCTTAGAAGAAATGGAAAAAGCTCTTATAGAAGCTGAAAAAATGGCAAATGTGAAGGTTGAGTATGTATGGTTATCAGTGTCTGGAGAGCATATTAGAGGTATTAATACGCAAGGAGCTATTGCAATTGAAGGGAGAAGTTCAAATCCGTCAATGAATAACTCAAATAAAATAGATGAAAATGATGTAAAACGTGTTATGGAAATGGCAAAAGCCATTTCTTTCCCCACCGATCGTGATATTCTCCACATTTTACCACAAGAATATGTTATTGATGTTATGGAAAACATCAAAGATCCAATTGGTATGTCGGGACGGCGGCTCGAAGCTCGCGTGCATTTGGTAACCGTAACAACTTCAGCGGCTACAAATCTTGTTAATTGTGCCGAAGAACTAGGACTTATTGTTAAAGGTTTGGCATTACAGGGCTTGGCATCCGGTATCGCTACTATCGATAGCGATGAAAGAGATATGGGTGTTGTACTAGCGGATATAGGATCAAAAACAACCGATATTACAATTTATTATGAAGGTGGTGTTCGTCATACGGGAGTTCTCTCAATTGGTGCAGACAGCATCACCAACGATATAGCGGTAATGCTCCGCATATCAAAAAACGAAGCAGAACGAATTAAAATTAAATACGGTTCTGCTAAGGCATCAATGGCATCACCGGAATTACAAATAGAAATACCGGATATTGAAAACGGCAAACCGATAAAAGTCACCGAACACGAATTATCACGCTATGTCGAAGCGCGGATGGTGGAAATATATCAATTGATCGGCCGTGAAATTTCCCGTACGGATTGTTATAGCAAATTGACCTATGGATTAGTTATTACCGGTGGGGGCGCTTTATTACCGAATATTTCAGTTCTCGGTGAGGAAATACTTGGTATGAGAGTACGAATAGGTGCTCCGCGCGGTATTACGAGCTCAGTTGATGTTGCGAATAGTCCACAATTATCAGTTGTGATAGGTTTAGCATTATGGACATCAAAATCCGATGACATACTACTTGATGAACCAATTAGATTCGGAGCAAAAGATTTAATAGGAAAAATATCCGCTTGGTTTAGGGGATTTTTCTAAAATAATTATGTAATTAACAAAAAGGAGTAACTCATGTTATTTGAATTCGATTCAATATTTGAACAAAAAGCAGATTTAAAAGTCGTAGGTGTTGGTGGAGCCGGCGGTAATGCTGTTAATCGAATGATAAATTCGGGTATGGAGGGTGTCGATTTTTGTGTCATCAATACCGATGCCCAGGATCTTGAAAAAAGTCTGGCTGAAAAGAAAATACAGATCGGGAAGAGTCTAACCAAAGGATTAGGCGCAGGGGCTAAAGCTGAGTTAGGGCAGCAAGCAATAACTGAAGATTGCGAAGCAGTTCAAGCCCTACTTGTAAATTCGGATATGGCATTTATCACAGCGGGAATGGGTGGTGGAACCGGTACGGGTGCGGCGCCAATGATAGCCGAAATTTCAAAGGAAATGGGTATCCTAACTGTTGGAATTGTTACTTTACCATTTACCTTTGAAGGTCCAAAACGAATGGCTAGAGCTTTGACCGGTGTCACTGAACTGCGCAGGGTATGCGATACGTTACTTGTGATTCCAAATCAGAAGTTGATGTCGATTGTCGAAAAGGACACCACATTTATTGATGCATTCCAAATTGCAGATTCAATACTACATCAAGCTGCCAGAGGTATCTCTGATTTGATTAACGTCCATGGTATGATAAATCTTGATTTTGCCGATGTTGAAACAATAATGAGTAATATGGGTGAAGCTATTATGGGTACAGGTCAAGCCCATGGTGATGAAAAAGCCGTCCTAGCGGCACAACAAGCAATATCAAGTCCATTATTGGATAATGCCAGCATAAGTGGCGCACAAGGAGTTTTAGTCAATATTACGGGCGGGGCAAAAATGACACTCTTCGAGGTTGACGAGGCTGCTTCAATCATTTTTGAAGAAGCAGGTCAAGATGCCAATTTGATTTTTGGTGCAGTTATTGATCCGACAATGGCGGATGAGCTGCGAGTTACCGTTATAGCAACCGGATTCAGTAAACCGCGACCGATTGAAGAATCTGATGAAATTAGACCATATACTCGCATCACACAAAGAGAACAAACTCGGATACTTACCGAACAAGTGAATATGCCATTGCATCAAAAGAATGATAAAGATGAAATAATACAACCGTCTGATCCAAAACCAAAATTCATCTTTGATGATAGTACTATCAATTTGCAGGACTCTGATTTAGAAGTACCGGCATTTCTTCGGCGTCAAAAATGAGTAACTCCTCCTTTTTTAATTAAAGGACGCTGATAAAAAAAGCCCCCGTTACGGTTACGGGGGCTTTTTTTCTTAGAATTAACAACAAAGTGGACGAATAGTTAAAATAAAGGATAGGGCTTCCAGCTTCTCATTCGTCAAGCAAACTAATTGCTTCTTCTATTTTCGAGATAAAAATAAAACCCCCAATGTTTTTACTAGTCCATCGTAGCTTTAGCGTTGATGGAAAACATTGAGGGTTTCTTTAATAAATAAAATGTGATTTTTAAACTTTGATCCCCTTTGTGCGCAAATCATTAACAACGCGTCGAATTCCTCGTTTGTCAATAATTCTTAATCCTTTGGTAGAAACCGTCAAAGTTACAAAACGTTTTTCATCCGGCAGCCAAAATCGTTTTTTCTGTAGATTGATATTAAATCTTCGTCTTGATTTATTATGGGCATGACTAACGTTATTTCCAAACATCGGTTTTTTCCCAGTTACATCGCAAACTCTACTCATTTTTTCCTCAAAAACATTTTGTTCTATAAAATTACAGCCGGGAAATTTACACTAATTGGATGAATACACAAATGAAAAGCTTTAACTTTAGATATGATAATTATCAGAAATGCAATTAAAGAAGATATTTCCATAATCGAAAATTCAATTCCGCCAGGGCAATTGAAACCGAGAACAAGCCACTTGATTCAGTGAAAGTTCACAAAGGAGTTAAAACAACGTTAAATAATAGAGGACTCGGTTTTTATCTTATCGCTGAAAGCGATGGCGTTCTCGTCGGTCAATTAATGGTTATTAAAGAATGGTCCGACTGGCGCAATAGAGAATTTTGGTGGATTCAATCTGTCTATGTTCATCCTGATTATCCCATAAATAATGTATTCCGAAAATTATATACTGAAGTAATCAAGTTAGCAAAAGAATCCGAAAAAGTTTGCGGTATCAGACTTTATGTAGAAAAGAATAATACGATCGCTCAAAAGGTCTATTCTAAATTGGGAATGGCTGAATCAAATTATATGTTATTTGAGGAAGATTGGTCTGATGTCTAAATCATTGAAAATCGGAGATTTACAAATTAATACACCAGTCCTGCTCGCTCCTATGGCAGGGATAACAGACTATTCTTTTCGAATTTTATGTAAGGAACAAGGAGCAGGTATCGTTTATTCGGAATTTGTATCGGCTCATGGAATTATTAGGGAAAATGACAAATCCTTAGATTTAATCAAATTTCATGAGGAAGAAAGGCCAATCGGCGTACAAATTTTTGGTGATTCACCGCAGGTGATGGCAGAGGCTGCAAAGTTTGTTGTAGAAAAATTCAAACCGGATATTTTGGATATCAACTATGGTTGCCCTGTTCCAAAAGTTACCAAAAAAGGTGCCGGTTCAGCAGCCCTCAAAGATTTAGGATTAATGGATGAAATAACACGAACCGTTGTGGAATCGGTACCGCAAGTACCGGTAACAGTTAAAATGCGTGCCGGGTGGGATTTGCAATCTCTCATAGTTGAAAAAGCCGGAGTTTTATTGGAAAATGCCGGAGCAAAAGCAATTACATTACATCCCCGAACTGCTTTGCAAACATATAAAGGAAATGCCAATTGGCAATTGATTAAATTATTGAAGGAAACCGTTTCCATTCCTGTAATTGGCAACGGCGACATTAAAATTGTCGACGATGTATTACGAATGTTTAACGAAACCGATTGCGATGCCGTCATGATCGGTCGTGCAGCATTGGGTAATCCATGGTTTTTTAATCATATACGTGCTTTGCTAAATGATGAAAAAGTTACCGAACCATCGGTGGAAGACCGAGTTAAACTTTGCAAAAGACATTTTGAATTAATTCTAAACAGCCGTGGCAGACATAGAGGACTGTATTTTATGCGTAAGCATTTTGGTTGGTACATCAAAGGTTTTCCTGGTGCAGCAGGCTATCGTACTCATTTAGTTGAAGCAAAAAATATTGAATTAGCAGAAAATATTTTAAATGAGATTTTACTAAAAGATAATTAAATCACTAAAATCTTTAGGGATGGGTAAATTTAGGCAAACCCTGAAGAAAAACTGTAAATAGAAAAGGGTATTTATGAAATTTGAAACACGTGCAATTCATGTGGGTGAGGAACCCAATATAGATCATACCGGTGATGTGACCATACCAATTCATTTGGCTTCGACTTATGCTCGAAAATATGTGGACATTCCAACAAAGGGGCATGAGTATTCACGAAGTGATAATCCTACTCGATTGGCACTTGAGCGCCGTTTAGCAGTATTGGAAGATGCTAAATATGGTTTGGCATTTTCTTCCGGATTGGCAGCTGAAACAAATTTATTACTCGCATTGCTCAAATCAGGCGATCACATAGTTGCTTTTGAAGATCTTTATGGAGGGACACGTCGTTTATTCGATAAAATATTTGAAACCCGATTTGATATTTCTCTAACCTATATAGATGCTACAAATTTGGATTTGGTTGAAAATTCATTACAGGACAACACCAAACTTATCTGGCTGGAAACTCCGACTAATCCTTTGCTGCGTATATGTGATATCAGAAAAATATCTCAGCTTGCTCATCAAAAAGGAATTATAGTAGTTGTAGACAATACTTTTTTAAGTCCTTATTTCCAAAAACCTTTGAATCTTGGAGCGGATATTGTTCTGCACAGTACTACAAAATATATTAATGGTCATAGTGACGCTGTGGGTGGTTGTGTAATGCTGAATAATGATAAGAAATTCGAGCGTTTGCAATTCACACAAAATTCAGTTGGGGCAATTATGTCTCCCTTTGATTCCTATTTGGTCTTGCGAGGTTTAAAAACTCTTGGGATTAGAATGAGGGCACATCAAAAAAATGGGTTGATCATCGCTGAATATTTAAAAAACAGAAAAGAGGTACAACAAGTCATATATCTTGGGATGCGAGAACATCCTCAATATGTCCTAGCATCAGAACAAAGTAGTGGATACGGAGGAATGCTCTCTTTTGAGTTGAATGCAGATTTGGAATTATCAAAAAGATTTGTGGAAAATTTGAAAATTTTTGCTACCGCCGAAAGTCTTGGAGGTGTAGAATCATTGATTGAACTACCCGCCATTATGACGCATGCTTCAATCTCACCAGAAGAAAGAAACAAAATTGGACTTTCTGACAGCCTCATTAGGATGTCCGTCGGTATAGAACATCCCGATGATCTTATTGAGGATTTGGATCAGGCATTTGAAAAACTGAATAATTAATACTTTTGATAAAATTGCGATTACAACATTTTAAATGGCTATTTCACAACTTCAACCGGGTATTCCGAATATCCATATCCTTGACTAATATAAAAGTACATTTGCTATATTTCTTTGCATCCCGGTACTTTTCTATCATTGATTTTCACCATCAATAACAGATAAATTTCATGATATTTTTATTTACAAAAATTAACTTTTTAATAATAAGAACAATCAATGCAAAATTCAAAAGTACAAGTTCCAATACCTGTCAATGAACCGATACGTTCCTACGCACCGGGAACTTCTGAAAGATCGTTGCTAAAAGATAAAATAAATGAATTAAAATCGCAAGAAATTGAAATTCCCCTAATTATCGGTGGGAAAGAAGTCCGTACCGGTAGAACCGCCCAATGCATTATACCTCACAATCATAAACATGTTTTAGCCACCTACCACCTCGCCGGTGAAAAGGAAGTTCAATTAGCGATTAATTCCGCTTTGCAAGCATGGAAAACTTGGTCAACTATGCCTTGGGAATCTCGCGTGGCGATTCTCAAAAAAATGGCTTCTTTATTACAGGGACCTTATCGTGATATTTTAAACGCCTCAGCAATGTTAAATGTGAGCAAAAACGCTTTCCAGGCAGAAATTGATGCTGCTTGCGAACTAATTGATTTTTATAATTTTAACGCCTATTATGCACAAGCTATTTACGAACAGCAACCTCCAATTTCTCCGGATGGAATATGGGATATGTCGGAACACCGTCCATTAGAGGGATTCGTTTTTGCAGTTACACCATTTAACTTTATAAGTATCGCCGGTAATTTGCCAACTGCACCAGCTTTAATGGGCAACGTTGTGTTATGGAAACCTGCATCATCGGCGGTTTATCCAACTTATTATTTAATGAAATTATTCAAAGAAGCCGGTTTACCCGATGGTGTAATTAATTTCATTCCCGGTCCCGGTTCAGAAGTTGGTCCTGTCGTTATGAACAATGAAAATCTTGCCGGAATTCATTTTACTGGCTCTACGTCTGTATTTCAAAATATGTGGAAAACTGTTGGTGATAATATTCAAAAGTATAAATCTTATCCACGTATTGTTGGTGAAACCGGCGGGAAAGATTTTTGCATTGCCCACGAATCGGCAGATGTTGACGCACTAGTAACTGCAATGATACGAGGTGCATTTGAATACCAGGGACAAAAATGTTCGGCGCTCTCCCGGGCCTATATTCCTTCTACGATTTGGGACGAAGTACGTAAAAAATATGTTAAACAAGTTGAATCGATCAAAATTGGTGACGTGGAAGATTTTAGTAATTTTGTTAATGCTGTTATTGATCAATCCGCTTTCAACTCCATCACACAATATATTGACTATGCGAAATCATCAAAAAATGCGGAAATTATTACCGGTGGTAATCATAATGATTCTAAAGGATATTTCATTGAACCAACGACCATCTTAACTACCGATCCACATTTTAAAACAATGCAAGAAGAAATATTCGGTCCGGTTTTGACGATATATATTTACAATCCAAAAAAATGGAAAGATACACTTAAACTAGTTGATTCGACATCGCCTTATGCGTTAACAGGATGTGTATTTGCCAATGATCGTGAAAAAATAATCGAAGCATCCAATGCCTTAAGGCATGCTGCCGGGAATTTCTACATTAATGATAAGCCAACCGGTGCAGTAGTTGGACAACAACCTTTTGGCGGTGGAAGAGCATCCGGCACGAATGATAAAGCTGGATCAATGTTTAACTTACTCCGATGGGTTTCGCAAAGAACTATAAAAGAAAATTATGTACCACCTAAAGATTATCGGTATCCATTTATGGATGAAGGTTAATGGTTACTGGTAGAATGGTTAATGGTGGAATTGTTAGTGGTGGAATGGTTAGTGGTAAATTGGTATGAATAAAATAAAAAAATATAGTGAAAATAGTTTTATTGAAGAATATAAAATCAATGATTCGGTTGATTATTATAAATTAGACAATTTTCAATTATATAATTTAGCCCGTGATTATAGAAAAAAAATATACACATTAATTAAAACTCTTCCGTCTGAAGAAAAATACGCATTGGTACCTCAAATACGGAGAGCAGCAATTTCAATTTCGAATAATATTGCAGAAGGTCATGGAAGATGGCACTTCAAAGAAACAGTACAATTCTGCCGGATTGCTAAAGGTTCGGTAGAAGAAATAATAGATGATCTTAACATTTGTATAGATGAAAAATATTTCAATGGTAAGATGTGTGGAGAACTAAAACAAGATGGATACAATCTAATCAAGAAAATTAATGGTTATATTTCCTATATTCGGAAACAAAAGGATCAATCCAAATGATTAACCATTCTACTATTCCACCACTCTACCACTCTACCATTATACCATTCAACAATATATATAAATGAGACAACATATACTAAAAATATTATTTTGTCGTCAAAGATTTGGATTTTGTTAACTTAAATATCTAATTCGATTACTATTATAAAACAATTAATAACAAATATTTAAGGAACGTAAAATGTCAAAAATAAAAATAATCATCATGGGAGCGGCCGGTAGAGACTTCCACAATTTCAATTTAATTTATCGCGATAATGATAAATATGAAGTAGTAGCATTTACTGCAACCCAGATACCTGATATTGATAGACGTAAATATCCATCAGAATTAGCAGGTAAACTTTACCCAAATGGAATTCCAATTCATGATGAGTCTGATTTGGAACAACTTATTGAAGATAATAATATTGAAGAGATCGTTTTCTCATACTCTGATATTTTACATGAAGATGTTATGCACAAAGCCTCTAAAGTAATTGCTTGGGGAGCACATTTTAAAATGCTCGGTGGTGAACATACAATGATAAAATCCACTAAGCCGGTTATTGCTATTTGTGCAGTTCGCACAGGATGCGGTAAAAGTCAAACCACACGTCGTGTGGCACAAATATTGAAAGATGCCGGACGCAAGGTGGCTGCTATTCGTCATCCGATGCCTTATGGTGACTTAGTTCGACAAAAAGTACAACGATTTGCTACATTAGAAGATCTTAAAAAACATAAATGTACTATTGAAGAAATGGAAGAATACGAACCACATATAAACACCGGGACAATTGTTTATGCCGGAGTCGATTATGAGGCAATTGTACGCGAAGCCGAAAAAGAAGCCGATATTATTCTATGGGACGGTGGAAATAACGACATGCCATTCTATAAACCTGATTTAAATATCGTTGTTGTTGATCCCCATCGGCCGGGTCATGAACGGTTGTACTACCCCGGTGAAACCAATTTATTGATGGCCGATGTTGTGATAATTAATAAAATAGATACTGCCGATACTGAAGATATCGATGAAGTCCGCTGGAGCGTGCGTGAAGCAAATCCTGATGCCGTTATCATCGATGCTGCTTCGCCTATTTCAGTCGAAAACGCTGAACTAATTCTTGGTAAAACTGCTTTGGTCGTCGAAGATGGCCCAACATTGACGCATGGAGAAATGACTTATGGCGCCGGTATGGTCGCAGCGGAAAAATACGGTGCTGCCGAGGTCGTTGACCCACGTCCATATACAGTTGGAACAATTACTGAAACATTCGAAAAATATCCTGATATAGGTGAACTTTTACCGGCAATGGGATATGGCGAACAGCAAATGAAAGACTTAGAAGAAACCATTGCGAAAACAAAATGCGAAGTTGTAATAATCGGTACACCGATAGATCTACGACGTATAATTGACATTAAACAACCATCGGTACGCGTAACTTATGATCTACAAGAGATCGGACACCCGACTCTAGTTGACGTTTTAAAACCATTTCTAAAATAAATGAAAACTGCTATGATCGCTTTCGGGGGAAACGCACTTTCCCCCCGAGGCGAAACCGGGATGAAGGGTACAATCGGATATATGATTCAACAATCTTCACAAAATATTCTGCCAAGAGAAAATATTGAAGCAGGAATTTATTTTTTAAGACATCCTGTTAAAAAGGTTGTAATTACATCCATACCGAATATCAAAAATGGCATAAATGGCAAATCAGGAACTATAATCAGGAAAAAAAATGAAAATTCATGAATATCAAGGAAAGGCAATATTACGCGAAAACGGAGTAGCCGTTCCTGATGGATTTCCGGCTTTCTCTGTTGATGAAGCAGTTAAAGTTTATGATAATTTAAATTCTAAGCTTGCTGTCGTAAAAGCTCAAATTCATGCCGGCGGGCGCGGAAAAGGCGGGGGCGTAAAACTTGCCCACAACCGTAATGAAGTTGAGCAATTAGCGAGCGAAATATTAGGTATGAATTTGGTTACTCACCAAACCGGACCGGAAGGCAAAGAAGTGCAACGTCTATTAATTGAACAAGGAATTAATATTGATCGAGAACTTTACGCCGGAATCGTGCTTGATCGTGAAAGTCGAAAATATGCTTTTATGGTTTCCACCGAAGGTGGAATGGAGATTGAAAAAGTTGCCGCTGAAACACCTGAAAAAATTATTAAAGAATGGATTGATCCAAGTGTTGGTTTACAGAGTTCTCAATTACAGAATTTAGCTTTTGGTCTGGGTTTACAAGGCCCTCAAGTAAAAAACTGTATAAAAATATTAAATGCGCTTTGGAAAGTATTTGTGGAAAAAGACTGCTCACTAATAGAAATCAATCCGTTAGTTGTAACTAAGGATAATAATGTAATCGCTCTGGACGCTAAAATAAACTTCGACGATAACGGATTATTCCGCCATAAAGAATTGATTGAATTGCGCGACACGACAGAAGAGGATCCTGCCGAAGTTGAAGCAGGAAAATATAATTTAAATTATATTAAATTAAATGGAAATGTCGGTTGTATGGTAAATGGCGCCGGTTTGGCGATGGCAACGATGGATATTATAAAATTATATGGCGGTGACCCTGCTAATTTCCTGGATGTTGGTGGTGTTGCTAACGCTGAAACCGTTGCCAATGGTTTTAAAATAATTTTATCTGACCCCACCGTTAAATCAATATTAATTAATATATTCGGTGGAATTGTGCGTTGTGATCGAGTTGCGCAAGGAGTAATAGACGCAATGGAAACTGTTGCAGTTGCAGTACCGGTCATAATTCGGCTGGAGGGAACTAATGCAAAAGAAGCAGCCGACTTATTAAATAATTCAACTTTGGAATTCCTCGTAGCAAATAGTTTTGAAGATGCTGCTAAAAAATCTGTAAAGGCTGTTCAGGAGTTGAAATAATGAGTATTTTAGTTAATAACGATACTAAACTGATTGTGCAAGGATTTACCGGGCAGGAAGGATCATTCCACAGCAGTCAAATGATTGAATATGGAACCAAAGTGGTTGCCGGTGTTACACCCGGAAAAGGCGGGCAAATCCATCTTAATACTCCTGTTTTTAATACAGTTGCCGAAGCCAAAATAGCTACCGATGCAAATACATCCGTGATATTTGTTCCAGCGGCATTCGCTGCTGACGCAATAATGGAAGCAGCCAGTACAGAACTCGAATTGGTTATTTGCATAACCGAAGGTATTCCAACAAAAGATATGGTGACTGTCAATCATTTCTTAAAAAATAAAAAAACTCGATTGGTCGGACCAAATTGTCCGGGTGTTATTTCACCTGGAAAAGCAAAAATTGGTATTATGCCGGGCTTTATCCATAAACCGGGAAAAATCGGAATTATATCGCGCTCGGGTACATTGACTTATGAAGCGGTGCATCAAATTAGTATAAATGGAATGGGGCAATCAACTTCGATCGGCATTGGCGGTGATCCGATAAACGGAACCAATTTCGTTGATGCTTTAGCCCTTTTCGCTAAAGACGATGAAACCGATGGTATCGTGCTAATCGGTGAAATTGGCGGAACAGCCGAAGAAGACGCAGCACAATGGGTTATCGACAATAATTTTAATAAGCCGATTGTTGCCTTTATCGCTGGAAAAACAGCGCCGGCCGGCCGACGTATGGGACACGCAGGTGCGATCATAGCCGGCGGTAAAGGAACCGCACAGGATAAAATGGAAGCCCTTAAAGCCGCTAATATTTTAGTCATAGAAAATCCTGCAGAGATCGGTATTAAAATGAAAAGCTTAATTAGATAGAGGAAAAATGAGAAACAGAACATTTGCGATAATTAAACCTGATGCCGTAAAAAACAACTATTCCGGAAAAATAATCGCTAATATTTTAAAATCAGATTTTAAAATATTAGCAGCGCGATTTATTCGCATGACTCTCGCTCAAGCAGAAGGATTCTATGAAGTTCATAAAGGCAAACCATTCTTCGAAGAATTAACTAATTTTATGTCTTCCGGTCCTTGTTGGATTTTAGTTTTAGAAAAAGAGAATGCGGTCGGAGAATGGCGTAAAACGATTGGAGATACAAATCCAGCCGATGCCGATGAAGGAACAATCCGTAATTTATATGCTACAAGTCTTGGCGAAAATGCCGTGCACGGCTCCGATAACGATGAAAATGCAGCAATTGAGATCGGATTTTTCTTTTCGGAAGCTGATTTGATTGCCGGTCAATAGATATTGTTTTTTTCACAATTGAGCGTCAAATTTAGTGTATATGTCACAAAAAATAATTAATAGGATAGTGATATGAATAGATTGATAGGATTTGGATTTATTATTCTTTTACTTTTGGGCTGTCAACAAGAATCCAAAACAGGAGTTGTTGGACAGCAATTCGTGCTAAAACCAGATATACCTGATGAAGTTGGTACATTTGACTATATTTGGAAAATTACAGATCTACCTGAAACCAGTGAACTTGTGTTATATGATATTCAATATTCAGAAGATAAATCTCAAGCAATTTTTATACCGGATGTAACAGGACATTTTACACTCCAAGTTACAGTCTGGAAATACAACAATAAATTGGGAGCATTCGTATATAATTTTGATATATCCGAAACGACTCCTGAAATTACAGCCCAACAGCAATCCCGAGATGATTGGCTAAATGAAACCGTTGAGGGACCTACAACCATAAGCGATGTTGAAAGTACGGTACAAGGTCAAGAAGCTGATGAAGCTATCAGTGCGCCAATTAGTCCAGTATCTACACCGGACGAAATTGTAGTTGAAGAGAAACCGATGACCACGATGACACAACCGACAACTACCTCGGAAGCGAATTTCACTATACAAGTTGCCGCCGAATCAAAGGCAGAAGTTGCTATACAAATCGTAAACGAGTTGATTGAAGAAGGATATGATGCTTATTATCAGGAACATACAACAGCATCCAATCAAATTCTATATCGAATTAGAATCGGTAAATTTGCAACTCGGGAGAAGGCTTTGCAAACAGCAGCTGAGATTAAGAATGACCAAGGTTTACCGACCTGGGTTACGTCATATCAAAAATAAATAATGAGGTAAGAATTATGGAACCAATGAAATTATATTTTGACGTTAGAGATATTTTCCGTTCTCCGCGCTTAGCACTCAGTGGGAAAAAGATTTGGTTATTTTTAAAAGCTAACCTATTTGGCTTTGCAGTTTACTGGATTTTTTCATACATCGCCATCATAATGGGAGGCATAAATATTTCTGATGCAGTACACACATTTGGATTATATCCTTGTATATATTCTGTAGAAAATGCTTCATTATTATCTCAAATAATATATTGGATTGGCATCACAATTTGGGTTATATCAATATTTTTTGCATGTACAGCGGTATCAAGAATTACCTATAAACAACTAAAGGGAGATGATTTCTATTCTGTTGCAGATGCAAATAAATTCGTTAAAGGTCATCGATATCCGATTATATTCGGCTGGATTACCATTCTAATCATTACAGCATTTTTTGGTGTTGGCGCAGTTATTTTTGCGCTGATAGGAAAAATTCCATTTGTTGGCGAAATACTTTTTGCGTTACTATATATCTTATATTTTTTTGGTTCTGTATTTACTGTATATACTTTAATTGTGTTTATCACATCGTTTATATACAGTCCTGCAATTGTTGCAACATTAGAAGAAGATACAGTGGGGACTGTTTTTCAAAGTTATTCCATTACTTGGTCGCAACCATGGCGATTAGTATTATATCATCTAATACTATTACCTATCGTAGTAATTGGAATTGCAATTTTCAAAGCGTTCTGGTTTGCCGGATATAAATTGATAAATATAATATTTGGTGCAGAATTATTAATGAATTCTAAGCTTCATAATATAGTTGGTTGGGCGACTGATCTAGTAAATCCCCAATTCGGCTTTTGCAACTTCGTGTGGCGTTATTTATCATTTGGAGATAAGGTAAATCAACAAACCTTACTTTCATTACCGGATGGATCCGTATTATCTAGTACAGAATATATTGCCGGAACAATAGTCGCTGTAATCCTATTTATTCTTTTCATGTCAATAGTTTCCTATGGTTTATCAATCTTATCTGTTGGTGAGACAATTATATTTACAATTTTCAAAAAGAAATCTGATGGTGAGAATTTATTATATCGGAGTGACGAAGATGATATTTCTGACGATGAATCTGACCAAAATATTGATGATGGTAGTGAAAAAGAAAAAGAAGAATCTACTGAATAGGTTTCCCCGATTTAAACTTGTATAAACTTTATTAAAGCCTTACTTTTGCAGCCAAAATATGAAGCTTTATCGTACTGAATTAGATAAAGGATTAAGTAAAAAGTTATTTGATATTGATACGAATCAATTTCTTTCAGATGAATTGAACTTTTATGAAAATACGATAAAATGTGAATTATCTGCTGAACGAAGTTCAAATGGTCATCATATCAGTGGTATCATAAAAATTCCGTTTGAACAAACTTGTGACAAGTGTTTGACTAATTTTCATGATTTAAGAACCACTGATTTTAATTTTTGGCTGACTGATTATGACGAACTGGTACAAGAAGATTCTGACGATGTATTATACTTCTTAAAAGAAGATAATGAAATTGATTTGAACTCATTATTCCGGGAACTTATCTTCTTAGAAAAACAAATGAAGAGTATTTGTAAAGATGATTGTAAAGGTCTTTGTTCCAATTGTGGTACAAATTTAAATGAAGTAAGCTGCTGTTGTATCATTCATGCAAAAGATAGTCCCTGGAAAATATTAAAAAATTTTAAAGGCAAATAGCCAAAAATATTTGGAGAAAAAATGGCATTACCAAAAACAAGGCAATCAAAGGCACGTGGACGTAAACGTCGTACTCATTATAAATCGCAAAATATTTCATATATGTCATGTCCGCAATGTGGTGATACTAAGATGCCACATCACGCATGTCCAAATTGTGGTTATTATAAAGGACGACCAGTTATTTCTACTGCTGAATAACTCTATCCTATGAAATTTGTTTTAGATGCCATGGGTGGCGATAATGCTCCAAATGCTGCAGTTCAAGGTGCATTAAAAGCATTATCTGTTACACCGAATGACGTACAATTAATACTAATCGGTGATAAAAATTCCATTACTAAAGAATTTAGCACTAGCATTTCCGATCGAATTTCTATTTATCATACAACTCAAGCTGTCGAAATGCACGATTCGGGAGTGACGGTGATCAAAAAAAAACCTGATTCCCCAATTGTTCAAGGTATTCGGTTAGTTAAAGACGGCAAGGCCGATGGTTTTATCAGCGCCGGACATACGGGAGCAGTTATAACAGCTGCTACTCTTCTACTAGGTCGTATACAAAATGTAAAAAGACCCGCACTTGCTGCTTATATTCAATCGGAAGCCGGTGGAAAAGTTATCTGCGATGTCGGAGCTAATCCGGATGCTAAACCGGAACATTTACTGCAATTTGCAATAATGGCTGCGCATTATTTAGAATTCGTTGAAAAACAAAAGAATCCGAAAATTGGACTAATCAACATAGGTGAAGAATCAACAAAAGGCAGTGAGTTATATAAAAATGCACATCAATTGTTAAAAAAAGAGCTTGCAAACTTTTATGGTAACGTTGAGGGAAGACATCTTCTAGATTGCGAAGCAAATGTATTAATCTGCGATGGATTTGTTGGAAATACAATTCTCAAGTTCGGCGAGGGTTGGATGAATGTATTTTATAATTCTATCAAATCCGGGATAGGAAGTAGCTTGCGTTATAAACTCGGTGGATTGCTCATTAAACCCATATTTAATAAAATCAGGAAAAAATATGATTACGAGGAACATGGTGGAACGCCCCTCTTAGGTGTGAACGGAATTGCGATTGTCTGTCATGGAAGCTCCGGTTCAAAATCCTTTCTAAACTCTATATTATTAGCCAAAACAAGTATCGATAACAAATTAATCGAATATACCAAAACTGAATTAGCCGCACATTTAGAAGCGTACAAATGAAAGCAGCAATAACAACAACCGCGAAATATCTTCCTAAACGAGTTTTATCTAATTTTGATTTAGAAAAAATGATCGATACATCCGATGAGTGGATTAGAACACGAACCGGAATTGAAACTCGGCGTTTAGTATCAAAAGGTCAAGCTTCAGCGGATATGGCAACCGAAGTTGCAAAAATTCTATTAGAACGATCTAATACTGATAAAAATGAAATAGATTTAATAATTATTGCAACAGTAACACCTGACACAGTGTTACCATCAACGGCTGCCCGTGTACAACACAATTTGGGTGCTCAAAATTGCTGGGGATTTGATCTTTCAGGTGCATGTACTGGATTTTTATATGCCCTGGAAACTGGTGCAAAATTTGTAGAATCGGGTAATTATAAAAAGGTTATGATCATTGGTGTCGATACAATGAGTTCAATTATCGATTACACTGATAGAAATACTTGCGTTATATTTGGTGACGGTGCCGGCGGTGTTTTACTTGAACCATCTAAAAATACTAATGGTATCATTGATGCACTTTTGCGGATTGATGGTGCCGGCGGTGAGTCACTTATTGTACCGGGCGGTGGCAGTTTGCATCCGGCTTCAGCAGATACTATTAAGAAAAAAATGCATTATGTGCATCAAGACGGTAAAACCGTTTTTAAATTTGCCGTTAAAGGCATGGCAGACATTAGTTCCGACATTCTGAAAAAGAATAAATTTACCGGTGAAGACGTTAAATTATTTATTCCACATCAAGCTAATAAACGAATTATTGATGCCGCCGCAAAACGATGTCGAATTCCTAATGAACGTGTTTTGATAAATATTGATAAATATGGCAATACAACGGACGCTACGATCCCAATTGGTATGGATGATGCAGTATCTGATGGATTGATCAATGAAGGCGATTTAGTGTTAACATCATCATTCGGAGCAGGATTTACATGGGGTTCCATATTGATTCGATGGGGCAGTTAATATGAAAACTGCTTTTTTGTTTCCTGGACAAGCATCTCAAAAAATTGGTATGGGATTAGACTTATATCACGAAACAGATTTAGGTAAAAAGTATTTTGATTTAGCGAATGAAATAATGGGCTTTGATCTTAGAAATATCATATTTTATGGTCCCGATGAAACACTTAAACAAACGCAATACACACAACCTGCTATATATCTAGTAAGTGTAATTTTAGGAGAATTACTTCTACAAAAAAATATAATTCCCGCTGCAACCGCAGGCCATAGTTTAGGAGAATATTCAGCTTTGACTATAAATGGTGCTTTTTCTTTTGAAACCGGTTTAAAGCTCGTAAAACTTCGTGCTGAAAGTATGCAAAAAGCCGGCGCAATTACGAATGGTACTATGGCTGCCGTTATCGGATTAAATAAAGCTAAAATTGAAGAAATTTGCGGACAAAGTAATGCTAAGGGAATTGTTGTCCCCGCAAATTTCAATGCACCGGAACAAATTGTAATTTCAGGAGAAGTTGAAGCAGTAAATTATGCGATGAATCTTGCAAAAGAGATGGGAGCAAGAAAAGTAATTAAGTTAAATGTTAGCGGCGCATTTCATTCGCCGTTAATGTCTAATGTGAAAGCTGCATTAACAGATAAGCTAAATTCAATTAATATAGCTGATGCAAATTTTCCAATCTATTCCAATGTTACCGCAAAACCAGTAATAAATTCTGAGGAAATCCGAAAAAGATTAATTCAACAATTGGAAAATGCTGTTCTTTGGCAGACTTCAATATTAAATATAATTAAGGACGGTACAACAAACTTAATAGAAGTGGGTCCGGGACGAGTTTTGCAGGGATTAACAAAACGAATCGATCGAAATGTTAATTCATCAGGTATTGAAACAAATAATGATGTAAATTCTTATACAAATGATTAATTTAGAAAATAAAGTTGCTATTGTAACTGGCGCTTCACGCGGTATTGGTAAGGTTATTGCTGAGCAAGTTGCTAAATTGGGTGCTAAAGCAATTTGTGTAAGCAGGTCGCTAGCAGATATTGAGAAAGTAGCCGATGGTATTAATAAACTGGATTTTACAGCTATCGCAATCGCTTGCGATATATCTGATGGAAACCAATTTCAAGAACTTACAAAATCTGTTATTGAAAAGTATGGTTCAGTTGATATACTAGTGAATAATGCCGGAGTTACAAAAGATAACTTAATAATGCGCATGTCGGATGATGATTGGAACATTGTTATCGATACAAATTTGAAAGGTGCATTTAACGGAACAAAAGCCGTTGTCAGACATATGATGCGACAACGCAGTGGTCGTATAATAAATATATCATCAGTGGTTGGGTTAATTGGAAATGCCGGACAGGCTAACTACGCAGCTTCCAAAGCCGGCTTAATTGGTTTAACTAAGGCTACTGCAAAAGAATTAGCATCTAGGGGGATTACTGCAAATTGTATTGCCCCTGGATATATTGAAACCGACATGACTAATCGGTTACCCGAAAAAATGAAGAATGCCCTGATTGAACAAATTCCGTTAGGTCGTATTGGCCAAGCAACAGATATTGCTGCAACAGTATGTTTTTTAGCATCGGATAAAGCAGGATACATAACCGGACAAACATTCACCGTGGACGGTGGAATGGTCATGTCATAAATAATGAGGTAAAAATGAATACAGCTGATAAAATTAAAGAAGCAATAATTGATAAACTGGGAGTTGAAGAATCTCAAATTACACCGGAAGCATCTTTCATTGATGATCTTGGTGCTGATTCTCTCGACACGGTTGAATTAATTATGGCTTTAGAAGAAGAATTTGATTTAGAAATTCCCGATGAAGATGCCGAGGCTTTAACAACCGTTAAAGCGGTGATCGATTATATAGAAGATAAATCAAAATAATATTAACGGTATATGTCAAAACCTAAAGTTGTTATAACCGGATTGGGGGCAATTGCCCCTAACGGTAATAATGTGGATACATTTTGGTCAGCATTATTAGCTGGCAAGAGTGGAATTGACAGTATTAAAAGTTATGACACAACAGGTCATTCAGTTACTATAGCCGGTGAAATAAAGAACCTCGATTACGAAGATCATTTTGATCGTAAAGATGCCCGAAAACTAGACCGATTTTCTATTTTAGCACTTGTAGCTGCTAAGGAAGCAATTAACAATGCAGAATTTGATTCAAGTAGGTTAGATCTGGAGAAAATTGGTGTAATACTTGGTACCGGGGTTGGCGGAGTTGCAACTTTAATTGAGCAACAAAATGTATTACAAAATAAAGGTCCCAAACGAGTATCTCCACACTTTGTCCCAAAAATGATTGCCAATATTGCTGCCGGACATATTGCAATCCGATGGAATTTCAAAGGACCAAATCAAACTATTGTATCTGCTTGCGCTTCCGGTACCGATGCAATTGGTATCGCTCTGCGATTAATACAAGCCGGCGATGCCGATGCAATGATCACAGGCGGTTCTGAAGCAAGCGTACTATCATTAACGATCGCCGGTTTTGCAAATATGCGTGCTTTATCAATGCGAAATGATGATCCTCAAGGTGCGAGTAGGCCATTTGATTTGGATCGCAATGGATTCATTCTTAGCGAGGGAAGTGGAATTTTAGTAATTGAAACTGAAAACCATGCAAAAGCTCGCAATGCACCCATATTGGCAGAGTTAGCAGGATACGGAGCATCAGATGACGCTTTTCATGTTACTCAACCATCAGAAGGAGGGGCAGGTGGCGCTAAAGCCATGCAAAGAGCTCTTGAGAACGCTGGATTAAAACCGAAAGATATTAGTTATATTAATGCTCATGGTACCTCAACTCCTTATAACGATAAAAACGAATCAAAAGCAATCCGAACAGTTTTTGGAGAATATGCGGATAAACTCAAAGTTAGTTCAACGAAATCAATGACTGGTCATTTGCTTGGTGCTAGTGGGGCTGTTGAAGCATTAGCATCTGTGAAAGCAATTCAACAACAAATTGCACCACCTACAATAAATTATCTAACTCCCGATCCTGAATGCGATTTGGATTATATTCCTAATAAAGCACAATCATTCGAAATAAACTCAGTAATGTCTAATTCATTCGGATTCGGTGGTCATAACGGAGTTTTGATATTTAAGAAATACTAAAATTATACTTAGGATATATCATCATTAAGTTTTTCAAAAGACTTTTCAATGTCAAAGATGATTTTTCGATACTCGAAAAAGTAATTCAATATCGGTTCAATAATATTAAGATCCTTCATCAAGCTTTTACACACAGATCACTAAAATCTGAACCGAATAAAAATTATGAAAGATTAGAATTCCTTGGAGATGCTGTACTAGACATCATTGTAAGCAAACTGCTTATGGCTGAATTTCCAGCGGGAGATGAAGGATTGTTGACAAAAAAAAGATCTGCTTTGGTACAGAGAAGTTTCTTAGCAATAATCGGTGAGGGGTATAATTTGTTAAATTTTCTCCGAATTAATCAAGCAATTGATACTAAGCAAAAAAAGGTTGCAAAAAAACAAAATGCGAATTTAGTCGAAGCACTTATTGGTGCTGTTTACTTGGATGGCGGTTTGGGACCATGCCGGAAATTAGTCCGTAAATTGATTTGGTCCAATCGCCGTGAAGCGTGGAAAATAATAAATTATAAAGGAAAATTGATTGAATATTGTCATTCAAATTCATTTGATAGTCCTACCTTTCATACAACTAATGTATTCGGGCCTGATCACGATAAAGTATATGAAATTTACGTCCAAATCAATGCTATGATTTTTCCAACGGCAATCGAAACAAATAAAAAAGCCGCAGAACAAACTGCGGCTTCAATAGCCCTATCGATTATGAATGGAATTGATGTTTAAGAGCCCATTCTATATTTCTTTTAAAGCTTTTTTTAATTTATTTATTCTTTCAACCGGAGATGGATCTGTATTATGCAAAATTGCACACCAATAACTAAGCCAATCACCATAATTTATTAAATTAAGCAAGCGTTCTATTTTGTTTGCTCCTTCAGCGTTTACTTCATATTGCATAATATCAACATCATTCAAAAGTTTTATTGTAATATCCTGTCTTTTTCGAACTCGCTCATTGTCATTTTTATCTCTTAGCCAGATCACTGCCAGTTCAGACAACAGATCAGGATTATTACCCCAACCAACAATTTCATTATGATTCATTTCCGGAATTTCATTATAGTAAGCAAGCATTTTAGAATTCTCGCATAATTGACTTTTCCATCGCAAAGCGACTACTCCGGTTGTGTCAGTAATTCCATAGATTATAGGAATCATCCCATAAATATTTTTGGCCAATTTAAAAATCGGATTTGATGTATCTCCAACCGAATAAATTTCACGTTTCTTTTCTAGAAAAGTAATTGAATTTGAAAGATCGTCAATCGAAGAATTAGATATAAGTCCAATTTTTCTAAGTAAATATAACATAGGAACAAAAGAATAGGCCAATGCTGCTCGAGGTTGGAGTCCTCCTGGAATTGTAATTAAGTCAAATTCTTTAGAACGAATTTTTTCTGACAATTGACCACCCGTGGAGATACCGCAAATCATTGCTCCTTTTTTCAATGCATCTTCATAGGCACTTAATGATTCCTCAGTATTTCCGGAATATGAAGAACATATTACAAGAGTTTTTCCATTTACCCAATTTGGTAATGTATAATTTCGATTTACATAAAAAGGTATTTTTAATTCTTGGTGAACTATTGTTTCAACGACATCGCCGCCAATGGCAGAACCACCCATTCCGGCAACAACCACATTTTCACTGGCAGAATAATCATATTGTAAATTAATTTGTGCACCAATTTCCCGAGCTTCTTGAATTTGATCAGCAAAACGATAAATAGCTGTAAACATATCTTGTGGATCAATTTGTGATTTATCCATTACTTTTCCCTTTTCCAAACAAACTCAGTTAATTGTTCCAGTTGCGTTCGGCTCTCTTTCGGTATTATTTGCAGATTTTTTTGAGCAGTCTCAGTATATTTTTTTGCCATATTTTTTGCTGAATCCAAGATACCATTTTTCTCAAAGTATATACGGAATTTTTTGATAGCCAATTGGATATCATTATTCATTATCTCTTCCCATTTCTGCTTCCACATAACTTTATCATTTTGCCGTGCTAACACTGTTAAAATGGTTTGTTTACCGGCAATTAAATCGCTTCCCAAACTTTTACCCATGGATTTAGAATCACTAAATATTTCTAATATATCGTCTTGGATTTGAAAAGCCATGCCTAAATTCAATCCATAAGATTGTAATTCATTTATTATAGAATCCGGTTGATCTCCTAGGATACCGCCCAATTCAGCACAGAATCCAATTAACCAACCGGTTTTCTTTTGTATCATGGTCAAATATTGATCTAATACTATTCCGTGATTGTGTTCAAACTCCTGATCATATGCCTGGCCTTCACAGACGTACAATGTCGCTTTGTTAAAAGCGTGAACAGCTTTTAATGGATTTGTTTTTACCTTTGTAATCAAAATTAGGGCAATTGCGTAAATTCCATCTCCGGCAAGGATAGCCGTTGATTCATCCCATTTTTTATGAACGGTTGCCTTCCCATGTCGCAGATTGTCTTGATCCATTATATCGTCATGGACTAAAGTAAAATTGTGCAATAGTTCAACTGCTAATCCGGCATTTAATAGATCATCTTTACTTGCTTTGTAAACCGTTCCCACAAGATTTACAATAATTGGACGAAGGCGTTTTCCCCTACCATCCATTATATACTTGATTGGATCGTAAATATACTTTGGTTCAGAATCTAATGGAAAATTTTGAAGTCTTTCATTGATTTCAGAACGGAGTTGCTCAATATGATGTAAAAAAGAATCAGTGACCAACTTCGATCTCCAGTTTTCCAATTGTCAATAACTTTGATAATACTAAATCTTTAATTTTTTCCATACGTTCCTGCGTATTTGCTTCAAATCGACACACAATTACAGGTTGCGTATTCGACGAACGAACTAATCCCCAACCATCTCCAAATCGTATTCGCACACCATCTATCGTCAAGCAATCGTAATTCGCTTTAAAATATTCTTCTGCTTCTTTTGCAATGCGGAATTTCTCCTCGTCCGATTCACAAGCCATGCGCATTTCCGGTGTTGAATAATATTTTGGCAATACTGCTTTCAATTCTGATAATGTTTTAACAGTTCTTGATAATAATTGTATTAAGCGCGCTGCGACATACAATGCATCATCGAACCCGAAGAAATCATCGGCAAAGAAAATGTGACCACTCATTTCGCCGCCAAATTTGCATTTTAATTCAGCCATCCTTTGCTTTATTAATGAATGTCCTGTTTTCCACATCACCGGTGTACCACCGTATTTTAAAATCATTTCTTCCAAAGCTTGAGAACACTTTACATCGAATAGAATTTCATCGCCTTCATTGACAATTTCCGGTAAAAACAGCGCCATTAATTGATCTGCCCAAATTATTTCACCGATTTCATCAACCACTCCAATACGATCGGCGTCACCGTCAAAAGCTATTCCGGCGTCATATTTACCGGTTTTCATTAAAGTAATCAGATCAGCTAAGTTTTCTTTCACCGTTGGATCAGGATGATGATTGGGAAAAGTTCCATCAACTTCACAGTATAATTCCTTTAAATCAATACCTAATAATTTAAAAATTTCAGGACCGTTTACGCAGGCGGCTGCATTTCCGCAATCCATTACAACTTTCATCGGTTTCTCAATTTTTATTTTATCCAGTATCATCGCTTTGTAATCAGGTAAAATATCATATTCAGAAAATTCTCCTTTTCCTTCATTAAAATCCTGATTCTCAATAATCTTACGAATTTCTTGAATTGCCTCACCGTATACAGCTTTCTTAAATAATGACATTTTAAACCCGTTAAACTCCGGCGGATTATGGCTTCCCGTTATCTGAACAGCTCCATCGATATCTAACTTAAACATACTGTAATAATTTACAGGAGAAGGTATAATTCCGATATCTACTACATCAAGACCTGTTGATAATAAACCATTCATAAAACTATGTTTTAGTGCAGGAGTTGTTAATCTAATATCACCACTCAAAGCTACCTTTTTAGCACCCAATTTAGATACATAAGTACCGTATCCTCGTCCTAACATTTCCACTATATCAGCAGGGAAATCAGTCTTTACTTCACCACGTATATCGTATTCTCTGAAAATATATTTATTGATGTTCATCGTCTCCTTAATCCAATTATTTATGACATTAAAATTAACGTATTTCGTTGATTTAACGTACTATTGATTCTGTCATTTAAATTGAAATATCTCCAATTATTTTTCTCAAATTTCCATCAAATTTATTAATCAATATTTTTACTTCTGCTCTCGTACAAAACCTATGTATCATTATCAAAGCGGTTTTGACAGATCCCCCGGAATCTTTCAAGGCTTTACCTGCATCTTTATAATTGAGATCAGTTAAATTTTCTATTATTCTTATTCCACGGTCGCGCAGTTTCTCGTTCACTACCATAAGATCAACCATCAGGTTACCATATACTTTTCCCATCTTAACCATTGTAGTAGTTGATATCATATTCAATATTAATTTTGTAGCAGTTCCCGCTTTCATCCGAGTTGAACCTGTTATTATCTCCGGACCTAAATCAACAGAAATAGTTATATCAAAATATTCCGATTCAGCAGGAACAGGATTACATATCAAAAAAACAGTTCCGCAACCAATTTGTTTACCATATCTTAATCCGGCAATTACATACGGGGTAGTGCTGCTACTGGCTATACCAATTAAAATATCTCCCTTTTTTATACCAATCGCATTTAAATCGCGTACTGCATCTTTCGGTATATCTTCCGCAGATTCAATTGACCCAAAAACTGCATCTCTACCACCTGCTATTACAGCTGTGAACCATTCTCTTGGCGCCGAAAAAGTTGGCGGTATTTCCGATGCATCTAAAATGCCCAATCTACCACTTGTCCCTGCTCCAATATATATAATACGGTTACCATTTTTAAGCGCATTAACTGTATAACCGACAGTTTTTTCAATTTGAGGTATTACCTTTTTTACCGCTGATGGAATAAGACTATCTTCATTGTTAATAAGCTTAAGTATTTCTAAAGTCGATAATTTATCAATTTCCATAGAATGCGGATTTTGTTTTTCCGTTAATAGTTCACTGCGTTTAATGTTCACAATCAACTTTCCATATTGCGCCGAATCGGTTTACCGAATATCATTAATACCATGAATGACAATATTATTCCAAGTATGATGGATATCGACAATTTTCCACCAAATCCTATAAAAAGATAACCTGCACTCAATGCAATTGCCCCTACCGTTAATGCATAAGGTAGTTGAGTACGTACATGGTCAATGTGATCTGATCCTGAAGCAATTGATGATAATATTGTTGTATCGGAAATTGGCGAACAGTGATCGCCTAAAACCGCGCCGGAGAGTATTGCTGCAAACGTACTTACAAAAATAGGCGATGCCACCACTTCATCGGGGGTTCCCTGTAATAACTGAATTGCCATTGGCATGACGATAGGAACAAGAATTGACATCGTTGCCCACGAAGTACCGGTAGAAAAACTTATCGCAGCGGCAGTAAGAAAAACAACAGCAGGTAGGATATGGGGTGTTAGGAAACTTGATGAAATGTCGACTAAGAATTGTGCTGTTCCCAAATCTTCAGAGACCTTCCCGAGTGTCCAAGCCAACACTAAGACTGCGCATCCTAAAAGCATTGAACGAGCGCCATTCATCCAAGCATTCAACGCTTTTTGAAGCGATAATAATCTTTTGCTAACTGTTAATATTATTGCAATTATACCGGCAGAATATGATCCCCACATTAATGCAGCATATGAATCAGCGCCACCGATTATATTACGGATTGATGGATCCATTCCCTCCTCTAACGCGCGTAGCCCGGTGACCACTAATCCCAACATCGCTATTAAAACAACCGCACTTATAGGGATAATAGAATTTGTCCAATGTGATGATTTACTGTAACGATCTTCAGCATCGATTTGTGAAGTGTCTGCCATTGGATTAGCTCCCGGCTGCATTACAGCGCCGGTTAGAACAGTTCGCCGCTCGGCTTTATACATTGGGCCGTATTCTCGGCGAGTTATTGTATTTATCAAGATAAATGCAACTGTTAACAAACAATAAAATGAATAAGGAATACTTCTAATAAATGTTATATATGGATTTTCAGTCACGCCAAATTGTACATAAGGTCCGTTTAATAGGCTCATTTGAAAAATCGACCAGGTACTTATAATAGCTAAGCTAGCAACCGGTGCGGCAGTAGAGTCTACTAAATATGATAATTTTTCGCGTGAAATACGTAGTTTATCAGTCAGTGGTCGCATCATATTACCAACTAATAATGTATTGGCATAGTCATCAAAGAAAACAATGAATCCCATAATAACTGTCATAACTTGTCCCTGACGACGTGTTTTGGCATGGCGAACTGCAATATCTACAACACCACGCATACCACCGTTGGCAGATATGACACCGATCATACCACCGAACCCTAATGTAAATAATATTATCGAGGCGTGGCTTGTATCGGCTAATGAGCCGACCAAATATGTATCGAGTGTGGTGAGAAAACCATCAATTAAATTGGATTTTAAAATTGTTACACCAATCCAAATACCGGCAAATAATGAAACTAACGTTTCCCTTGTTATTAAAGCCAATACTATCGCCATCAAAGGTGGTAAAACTGATAACCAATTCGGATTGTTTTCAACAATACTTTGTTCGGCAAACAGGAATCCCAAAGAAAATAGTATTACAACGGAAGTTTTTATTCGGTTCGCCATATAGTCGTTAAAGTTAGAGGAGTTAGCGATATTAGTGCAATTTATTATCGCATAAAAATATCATGTTTATAACTTAAATTCGTAAACTAATATTTAGAAATATAATTAGAATTACTTATTAATGAATAAACTTGATAAATATTTACTACAGCAATTCATGACAATTCTTGCAATGGCAATCCTTGGATTTGTCACAATCTTTGTTATTGTTGATTTGATTGAAAATATAGACAAGTTCATTGATAATTCGGTAAATCTAAAAATTATATTTCTATTTTATTTGTATACACTACCTTGGTTTTTCAGTATCGGTTTACCGATGGCGACACTGATAGCAACCGTTTTTAGCATCGGATTAATGGCAAAACGGAACGAGTGGACAGCAATGAAGTCTTCCGGAATAAGTTTGTATAGAATTGCCGTTCCATTAGTTTTAGCGGGAATCGTCCTCAGTATAATATCATATGAACTCGATAATTATCTTGTTGTAAACGGGAATGAAAAAGTAACTAAAATCGAGCAAAAGCATATGCGGCGGAAAGCACGTAGAAATACATTCCGTACAAGTAAAATTTTACACGATGTGTTGTTGCAGAAACAGGAAATCGTCCACATTTCACTTGGTAAATATTCCATCAGTGGAATGGAAGCCGACAATGCCACGATAGTTTTTTTAGAAAATGGAATCCTTATCAAAAGAATTGATGCAAAGAAATTGTTTTGGAATGATTCACTGTCGCTTTGGAATATGAATAATTATTCTATTCGCAATTTCGATGAAAATGGTAAAGAAATAAAAGTGAATATTGCTTCAACTGATACTCTAATTAATGCAAACTTTACACCTGGCGATATAACCAAGCAATTCAAATCACCGGATGAAATGAATTTCAATGAATTAACTGAACGGATAGCCCTGTTAAAAGAAAACGGTGTAAAAACCGTAAGATGGGAAGTTGCCCGGTATAATAAAGTATCTTTTTCACTAACGAGTTTGATTGTAATATTATTCGGATTACCGCTAGCAGTTTCTAAACAAAAAGGTGGGTTGGCATTTGCCGCCGGAATGAGTGTTTTTATTATTTTTGCATATTATACCTTTATAAAATTCGGACAATCATTAGGATATAAGGAAGTTCTTGATCCGTTTATTTCTGCGTGGATCGGTAATATAATTTTTACCATCGGGGGTATCATTTTATTATTGAGTGTTAGAAAATAATTGCAATATACTCTTATTGTCATCCGTAAGACAGTAGTGGAACATTTTCAATCATAATATCGTATCAATGTAATTGTCAAATAACAGGAGAATAATAGTGAAACATTTTAATCAAATTTCTAAGATATTATTAATTGTGGTCGCCATAGTTGGTCTTGCAATTGGTATGTCATCAATCTATGGTTTTAACAGTTTACCGGATGGTGCCGATGCAACTGCACTTGCTGACAGTTCAAAAAAAGCTGTTCAGGACTCTAAATGCGGCGATGGTAAATGCGGTGGTGACGAAGCCAAAGCAGACGTTAAAGATGCCAAATGCGGCGACGGTAAATGTGGTGAAGGTAAATGTGGCGGCGACGAAGCCAATGCTGATGTTAAAGATGCCAAATGCGGTGACGGTAAATGTGGTGACGGCAAATGTGGTGATGGTAAATGTGGTGACGGCAAATGTTGCAGAGACGAAGCTAAAACTACGGTTTCCGATAAAGTCGATGAAGTTAAAGCAGACGTTAAAGATGCCAAATGCGGCGCAGGTAAGTGCGGATAAATATTTAGCACGCAATTAGATATATTTTAAAAGGCGGGCGATAAAAACGTCTGCCTTTTTTATTCAGAAGGATTTTAATAATGAACATATTTAATAAAATTATCAACTATCTAGAAAAGGTAAAGGATTTGCCGCCCCTTTTATTTCGTTTGGTTTTGGCTTATGGATTCTACGGACCTGCTACGATGAAGTTAAAGAATTTTGACGGTATTGTTGAATGGTTCACAAGCATGGGAATGCCTTTACCTAAACTGAACGCTTTATTAGCAACTGGAACTGAAACAGCCGGATTTGTGTTATTATTTTTTGGTTTAGCAACCCGGATAATTTCAATTCCTTTAATGGTGGTAATGATTGTAGCAATAATAACTGTGCATTTAGGCAATGGATTCGAAGCCGGAAATAACGGTTTTGAGATACCAATTTATTATATGCTCATGTTATTCAGTCTGGTAATAACAGGTCCGGGTAAAATTAGTCTCGATGCTTTAATTACAAAATTCTATAATAAAAAATAGTAAATATTATCGGCGGTTAATTGTAATATACGATGTTTCATTATGTTAGATCCTAATGTTAAATCTGCAACACACAAGTATATTAATAAAAAAATTAATCGCCGATCGTTTTTATTAGCAACAGGTGTTTTCGCAGGCAGCATCACTTTCGGCAGCTTAATAGCATATTATTATAAAAGTTCCCGAAAATCCCCTCCCTTTAACAAATCTCAAGATAGGATATTACAGGAAGTACTGGAACATCTTTTCCCAAAATCTGATGATTCACCGGGAGCAAATGATGTCAATGCATTACATTATTTACATTTCGTTTTAACCGATCCTGATATTGATGAAGATAATAAAAATTTGTTAATTAATGGTGTCAATTGGCTCGAAGAAGAATGCGTGAAAACTTTTGATAAGTCATTTGTAAATTTATTATTAGAGGAAAAAGATCAAGTATTCCGTATTATAGAAAAATCAAATTGGGGTTATCGCTGGCTTTCTTTAAATCTATTAAATATTTTTGAAGCATTATTGGCGGATCCAATTTATGGCGGTAATCCTAATGAAATCGGCTGGAGATGGTTAGAACATACGCCCGGATTTCCTCGCCCTACACCAGATAATATGTACGGTAAATTATGAATTACGACTATGACATCTGTGTAATTGGTTCGGGAGCAGGCGGTGCACCGATCGCTTTTGAGCTATCAAAAGCGGGCAAATCTGTTGTAGTGCTCGAAAAGGGACCCTGGTTCAAAACTGAGGACTTTACAAAAGATGAACTTGCTTGTTGCCGCAGAAGCGTTTACACACCAAATCTGCGTGATGAACGCCATGTAATTGAAGAGAGAAATAACAACAATGAATGGATTGGAAAGTCAACCTATGCTACCGGTCGTGATTTTTGGAATGGCAATATGGTTGGCGGTTCATCTAATTTAATGAGCGGATACTTTCATCGGTTGAAACCGGAAGATTTTCGCTTATTATCAGAATTTGGCACGATTGAAGGAGCAAATATTGTCGATTGGCCAATTTCATACGACGATCTAGAACCTTACTATACAAAAGTAGAAAAAATAGTTGGAGTATCAGGGAAAGTTGTTGATCATCCATTCTTGGAACCACGCTCTACCAAAGAATTTCCTTTTTCCAAGACAGCCGAACATCCCATCGCACAGCGGATTGATAAGGCCTGTAATAATCTTGGTTTCAATTCTATTCCTACACCAAGAGCAATTTTATCACAAAATGCCTTGGGACGGCGTGCCTGTTCATATACTAATTATTGCGGCAGTTACGGTTGTTCCACAGACGCGAAGGGAAGTGCAAGGGCTGCATTACTGAATCCGGCTTTAAAAACCGGAAATTGTGAAATCATACCAAATTCTATTGTATATAAACTAGTGAGTGATGGCACCGGAAAAGTAGTTTCAGCAAAATATTATGATAATTCAGGGAATAGCAAATCGATTACTGCCCGTATTTTTATAGTTGCGTGTCAAGCATCTGAATCGGCGCGATTACTGCTTATGTCTCCCGGACCAAAACATCAAAATGGTTTAGCGAATAATAACAACCAAGTTGGAAAAAATTTAATATTTTCCGGAGGTGGATCGGGCAGCGGAGATATTTTGTATAAAAATTACAATGACACTGAAATCGCTCAATTAAAAATTCGCGGTTTGTTTGTAAATCGCTCCTTGCAAGATTGGTATGTTATCGAGGATAAATCTTTTGGGAAGCGCTCCAAGGGTGGCACAATAGATTTTCTATTCCGACATGCCAATCCAATCGCTAAAGCAAATTCACAAAAATGGGGTAAAGATGGTCTAGTTTGGGGACAACCTCTTAAAAATAAAATAAAATCATATTTTACCGAAGGAAGGCACATTAGATTTGAAGTATTTAATGATTGGCTGCCAACCGATAATTGTTTTGTAACACTTGACCCCAATGTTAAGGATAAATGGGGCAATCCGGTTGCACGTATGCGAGTTGGAAATCACCAACAAGATTTAAAAGTTGGAAGGCATTTAGCCAAAAAAGCTGTATCCGTTTTGAAAGAGATGGGTGCTGAAAATATTAGCTCTAATATCAGCAGCTCACCGCCACCTAATTTAGTGGCAGGTGGATGCCGTTTTGGTGATGATCCTAAAACGTCAGTATTAGATGCAGATTGCCGTGTTCATGATGTTGAAAACCTATATGTAACCGACGCCGGTTTTATGCCGACCGGTGGCAGTGTACCATATACATGGACGATCTATGCCAATTCTTTCCGCGTGGCAGATAAAATAAAAGAAAGGTTAAGCTAGTTAAGTATCTTGATTATTTAAATTTTAAAAAGCCACCTAACCGGTGGCTTTTTTTAATAGATATTGCTTTTAATACCGATAATGTTCCGGCTTATATGGCCCGCCTTTAGGAATTCCGATATAATCAGCTTGCTCGTCGGTCATTTCAGTCAAGGTAACTCCTAATTTATCTAAATGTAACCGTGCTACTTCTTCATCAAGGATTTTAGGCAGCATATAAACACCGATATCCGGTTTGTCCATTGCAAGTGCTATTTGAGCTAACACTTGATTAGAGAATGAATTTGACATCACAAAACTCGGATGACCGGTTGCACAGCCCAAATTTACCAATCTACCTTCCGCTAAAATAAATATTTGGTGTCCGCCCGGAAAAGTATATCGATCAACTTGCGGTTTGATAGATTCACGGTCAACATCTTTAGCGTCATTTAATTGATCGACCTGTATTTCATTATCAAAATGGCCAATATTACAGACAATGGCTTGATCCTTCATTTTACGCATATGTTCAAGTGTTATCACGTCGCGATTCCCGGTTGCGGTAACAAAAATATTAGTTTCCGGAAGCGCTTGTTCGGTAGTAACCACTTCAAATCCTTCCATTGCTGCTTGTAACGCACAAATTGGGTCTATTTCAGTAATTAATACACGCGCTCCATATCCTCGCATAGATTGCGCGCAACCGCGACCTACATCACCATAACCGCAGATTAACACTGTTTTCCCAGCGATCATAACATCCATAGAACGTTTCAATCCGTCTGCAAGTGATTCACGACAACCATAAATATTATCGAATTTTGACTTTGTTACGGAATCGTTTACATTATAAGCAGGGAACAATAATTTATTATCCTTTGCCATTTGCTGCAAACGATGTACACCGGTTGTTGTTTCTTCGGAAACACCGATGATATCCTTGGTAATCTTATGCCAATGCAGTGGATCTTTTCCATGCACTTCGCGCAATAATTTCTCGACAACCTTTTCTTCACGAACCGTAGTTGTTATTTCCGGTAACGAACCGGTTTTTTGATAAATTTCCTCTAATTCATATCCTTTATGAATTAATAATGTTGCATCGCCCCCATCATCAACAATTAGTTGCGGACCTTGATTTTCAGGAAATGTTAATGCTTGTAATGTACACCACCAATATTCCTCAAGAGATTCACCTTTCCATGCAAAAACGGGTGTTCCGGTTTTAGCAATCGCTGCAGCAGCATGATCTTGTGAAGAAAAAATATTACAACTTGCCCAGCGTACATCTGCGCCTAATTCCTTTAATGTTTCAATCAAAACCGCCGTTTCAATTGTCATGTGCAAAGAACCGGTAATTCTAAATCCTTTTAGCGATTTCTTTTTCCCATATTTTCCACGAATCGCCATTAATCCGGGCATTTCCTTTTCCGCAATTGCGATTCCTTTCCGCCCTTCTTCTGCCAATGAAATATCAGCAATTTTATATGGTAAATTTTCAATAATGGATGTCATATTTTTTTTACTCTCTTGGATAAATTTTTTGAAATATTTCCTACTATATTCCCAATTATTGGTTGTGTCGACATAATTCTCCCCGATTAAAAATACGACTTTAATATCTTAACCATGTCGGTATTTTCCCAGGTAAACAATTTGTTATCTCGACCAAAATGACCATAAGCAGCGGTTTGACGATAGCGCGGTTTTTTTAGATCAAGATGAGCTATAATTTCAGCCGGTTTTAATGGAAATACTTTTTTGATAATTTCTATCAATTTTTCATCGCTGACTATGCCGCTACCAAATGTTTTAACACTTGCCGATGTAGGTTCGGCAATGCCGATACTATATGATAATTGCAATTCACATTTATCCGCTATATCAGCAGCAACAATATTCTTGGCAATATAACGTGCCATATAAGTGGCCGATCTATCAACCTTTGAAGGATCTTTACCGGAAAAGGCCCCGCCGCCATGCGGTGCATAACCACCGTACGTATCTACAATAATTTTCCGTCCGGTTAATCCGGTATCTGCTTCCGGACCACCCATAACAAAACGTCCGGTACCATTGACAATAAATGATTCATCATAATCAATATTGCTCGCATCTAAAACCGGTTTGATGATTTTATTAATAACCTCATTCTGTACAAATTTTAGTTCTTTTTCCTCATCACCAAATTTATCGAGCATATTATCATGTTGAGTTGCTATAACAGCATTTTTTACGGCAATCGGTTTTCCATCTTTATATTCAATTGTAACCTGAGATTTACCATCTGGTCCTAACCAAGCCATATTCCCGTTCTTGCGTTCTTTCGCCAATTTTTCCGTCAAACGCTGTGCCAATTGAATTGGTAATGGCATTAACTCCGGTGTTTCTTTACAAGCAAATCCAAACATCAATCCTTGGTCACCAGCTCCTTGTTCTCTTCCATTCTTGGTATCAACTCCCTGTGCAATGTCCGGACTTTGCTGATGTAAACGTGATGTAACCGTAACAGATTCGTCATCCATCCCATAAGCAACATTGGTATAACCGATTTCATTTAGTGTCTCTTTTACTATTCTTTCTACTTCGACAAATCCATGTGTATTCACTTCGCCACTAACCACTACTAAGCCTTTGGTTGCCAGCGTTTCACAAGCCACACGAGATTCATTATCCTGCTCTAATAGATTATCTAATATTGCATCAGAAATCGCATCACAGACCTTATCTGGATGACCTTCCGTAACTGATTCAGATGTAAATAAATACCGACTCATAAAATCTCCATAATAATTAAATTAACGAACTTTTAAGTTACAAAAAAAGGTAAATCAGACCATATAATTAAAAATTAATATTTTAAATATTAGCAAGCTTCTGAACCATCTTTAGCAACAATCTTGCTGATAATTTGTCTGTCGGTAATAATTGAATCTTCCAGAATTATACTATCCTCTATTTTGGAATTATAAATATCACAATTATCCATAATTGTTACATATGGTCCAATTATGGAATTATCAATTTTACAATTGTCACCAATAAATACCGGTTCAATAATTTTTATAGTTGGAAAGTCTTGATGATTAGAACTCAGTAACTTACGATTGGAGTACAAGAGAGCTTCAGGAACACCAACATCATAGTAATTTGGTGTCGGAAACACACTAAAATCTTCACCTTGTTTTATCATTAATTGCAAGGCGTCTGTAATTTGGTATTCATTGTTAGTTTTAATGTTGCTTTTTATTATTTCTTCAATTGCTGATTTTAATTTTCCTTCATCATTAAAATAATATAATCCGGTGATAGCTAAATTACTCGGTGGATTA
>SDBT01001661.1_pt1 | contig 39491 bp, 65 predicted proteins | sample 2277101 | NCBI WGS metagenome assembly SDBT01 (sample SAMN10404973, study PRJNA504765) | marine sediment metagenome | isolation source: marine sediment core GS10_PC15, 103 cmbsf | place: Arctic Ocean: Southern Knipovich Ridge | collected 2010 | reverse complement strand
GTATATAATCCCCTTGATTTTATGGGATGAAGTGACCAATGTAAGCGAAGTTTTTTTATATTCTTTTGAGTTAAATCATAGAACGCATTCGCAACTCCCTGCGGAGTTGAATTAAATAAACGACACTTTGTAGCATCTCTAGTTGCTGAAAGTATCCTGTGACCCATTTCCACGTCTGCAAATTCATCAAGCAAAATAGCAGAACGTCTATCTCCACGAGCAAAACTTCCAGTAGTCGCCTCACCATCAATAATCGAACCATTCTCTGGATTTTCTAAATGTGATTTTGTTCTATGCTCACTCCTGCGAAACCCATCTGGAACTAACCACAGGGGTAAATTATCAAGCATGAAATCAAGTCTCTGGAATAACGCCTTCGGATTCCCTGTTTTATCAACGTACTCATCATTCCTTGAGCCAAGAAGGAAGTCACGCCCACTCTTGAATTTCCAACACCAAAAAATAGCAGCTAGCGTTATCCAGGAGGCCCCCATGTCACGACTCTTTTCAATAAGTAAATCGTGATCGTTTATGGCACTAATAATCTCAATTACACCCTCTTCCTGAAAGGGGTATAAAATAAATGGCAACTTAGAAAATGGCTCACGTCTCGTATCATGTGTATAAGTAAATCCATTTATAAAAAATAATGGGTCTCTTGAACAAGCGTCCTTAATGACATCAACACAAGATGGGTCATCTAATACTTTTCTATGAATCTTTGATCGCCACCTCAAATTTGCACAGACCTCTTTTGGAACATGAGAGTTAAATGGGGTGGATATTTTCATTGAATTTACTCAGACATTCATCATTACAAAAAAACATCCATTTATCTACTTTTTTTTTGTTATTAGTTCTGCGGGGATCAATGTAACTAAGACCCCTATCATACGCAGTAAAAGCAGACCCAAATGTTCTAGCGAGTATTCCGCGAAAAAGTTTACCGCGTTCACCACATTGATCGCACTTAGTAACAAGCTCAACTTGTTCCTTCTTTTTCTTTGTCTTGCGTCTTGTGTATTTTCTCTTCACCATGTGATATATCCTTTTCAGGGTATAATTTTTTACGGCACTCCTCACTACAGAAAAATTCATATCTTATACCAGGAGACATAAATCGACAACCAACTATAATCCCCCTATCTCTAGCACGAAGAGCAGCACCTATATAGCGATCACACTTACTCCCTAATGGATTATCGCAACAATCACAGTGAGTCGTCGTCTCTTTCATCTTCTGACTCCAATTCAGCTAACATTTCCTCAATCTCCTTAATAGATCGACGCCCTGATTTCTTAGTATTCCTAACATCTTCCGATTCCGAATCACCCTTCATCTCGACCTGATTAACCTTACCAAGGAAATCTTTAGGTTCTTCTTTGGCTAATTCATAAAGATACCAAGCAGCATCACATGGGCAAGTAACGGGATCGTTACCAGTACGACGAAAAGTACCAGCATTATCTAATGCCCAATTAAGACTCTGGCGATAGGGTTGTTTTTTTCCTTCGCAAATTACTTCACTTATATCTTTACTTTTAGACTCGCCAAATTTTCTTATTTGCGGGTGCGAGTCCGGGTTTGGATCGAAAGAAGTAAGATCATATTCCCTAAAGAGTCTAAACAGACAGGTGTAATCCTTAGAGGCTTGGACAACGGCCTGGGCATGGGTATACCCCGCACCTTCACTAGATTCAAGCTCAGTGACTCTTTTGATCCATGCATCATATTTCGGCTTTTCTTTACCTGTATCTTGACGCCAGAGGGCAGACTTTACACGTTTAGCAAACTCAGTAACAACACGACTAACCGCAAGTGGTTTCTCAGTAGGTGGAGTTTCAACTGAAAGTTTAATTGGCATTATTATCTCTCAAATCAGGGAGACAGGAATCGAACCTGCGGCCTTGTGGTTCCAAACCACACGCTCTAACCTAGCTGAGCTACTCTCTTAATATACCTATTCTCCTATTATACCCTAAATCACATAGGAAGTACATGCCCCATCCAGGGCTAAGTTATCTTTTAGGGAATTCTTATAATCGAGGTATTCTTGCATATTCTTGCGCCGTACAGCAGTTGTCAGTCCATTATATCGTTGAGCTTTTTTACAATAACCACGTTCAATTAAATCACACCATCTTATCCTACCTCTTTGAACTTGTCTCAAAAGACGATAATAACACGTCTTACAAAGACCACGAGCAATAGGCTCACAGGAACACTCTTCAGTTAAACATTCACTTTCAGAGTTCTTCATTTTTTATCCTTGCGTTTTAAGGCAGCACGAATACGAGACCATGTTATAGTAACGGAATGTCCATCTCCAAGATAAACCCACAATCCCGCATGGTTCTCATATATCCATACATTTTCCCTTACTTTACTATGTTGAGTTACACGATGTGGTTCGAGTCTTAGGTCTTTGTTCGCCATTATAAACCCTTCCTTTAATTAACTTGCACAATTAGCGCGATGTTGCCTATTTAACTCTTGTTGTTGACGCAACGCTTTAGTAAATGCACCATTACCACTCGATTTATGTTGAGGTCTATTAGCAAACCCATTTGACTCTAACCATACCCATTCTATTTCACCCCTCTTTACAGCAGCAACAGCAGCCTGATAACAAATCGGACACAGACCACGAATCTTACCTACACTATCACATCCATCAATAAGACACTTCATTTGTGCCCCCTTCCATATAAACGGTATTTCCTTCATTACTCTATTGTATCATACATGAATCAAGAAGTCAAGAAAAATCTTACCATTAACTCAAAATACCGTAGTAGTATTCTCCATACGCACGAGGCTGATTTATTGTACTTTTACTGTTTATGTCGGGTGGGAAATCCCCACCCGAAACTTAAAGTCGTGTTCGCTGACCAATTTGTTAGTGTCAACGAAATGGTTGTGTTATTTGGGGGGCGGGTGGCCTGAAACTATCTGTTCTCGGGGGGTGAGCTCACATTAGAACTGCATTGGAACCATTAGAACAAGATGTTTTTTGTGGATATCCACAAGTATTTAAGAACCATCCCCTTATAAGTAGTATAAAAACATCTTGTTCTAATGGTTCCAATGCAGTTCTAATGTAACATTAGAACAAGAGAAAAAAGTTAGTATAGACCCCCCGAACGTAAGTATAGTAATAGTATATATATATATATTATATATTATATATTATATTATATCTCTTTATCTCCTTTGGAGTGACCTGCACTCAATATCGTTTTTCTCCTTTTTAGAGGTCTACTAGGGTCTATCCCTGGTATATATCCTCAAGAGCTACACCCTACAGGTCTAGAAATTAAGTATTACTGAACCCCCTGGATAATCGGATATAAACAGAATAATGTGTTTTATATGATTTCCATTAGTAGGGTATATTTTTTTCATAATTTTTATATGACGGAGAGGTCGAGCTAAGTATATAGGCATGGGGCCCCCTTGCCGTTCCGGGTTTTGAGTTTCAGGTGTTTGGGGCCCCCTAGGGTGTTTTACTTACGCTCACCCAATGCCCTAAATATACCCACAGTACCATGTTGTGGCCTATGACGAGCCGTCAAGGGCCATGTATGCATACATACACCCACCCACGTACTACTCAGTGGGGGTTTCGGGGTACGCGTACATCAGGTATGATGGCAAGAGTGAAGTGGCTTGACTGTCATCACTGTGACTACACTACCGAATCAGTGTGATTACAGTCCTCGTAGTGTAACACTAGACATACACTATGCAACACCACGTTACACTACACGTCAAGCATAGCGTGGTAGTAGCTACGCTACACCACTACATACCATGAGCCTACAAGATAGGGCAATGTCTCAATTCCCATTGCATAGCCCTTACATTATGATAACACCACTCATACATTACAACACCATCACTAGATGATATCGTGAGTATCCATAGCCCACCTAGCTTCTCGATCTTGTATCTCATATCCCTATCCTTTGTTGTTGTACACGTACACCCTAGTTTGCTCTACTGTCACTTCGTGATCAGAATCTATTGCGTGTTGCCTAGCTTTAATAAGCCCACTGATATAATCTTCACTATGCCACTCGCAATCAGCACACATTGCGATAATCCCAATTACCCAGCTATCACCTCTCATACTGTCACCTTAACGGTTATGAGTCCACCAAATTACCTTGTGTTGCGTCCCGACAGGTCAATTGGTGTTCTGATACCCCCTTAAATACAGCAGCGTAGAGTGTAGCGTCTACGTTAAGTCTCCCGGTTGGAACCGGACTTAACTCGACTACACGCCACGCTACTTAGAGTCAGACGACGGGATATACTTCGAGGGGATACCTCCCATCCAAGGGCACTACCATCTCTTGCAATCTCTCAAGTAGGGCACGAATATCCGCTACTCCTGCCCCACGGATGCAACAGACTTCGTAGTCATACTTCCGGGCGTCGGCATAATCTTCCACTCGTAACCATAGGTGCCACGTACCTAGTTTCGATGTCACACGGTAGTATCCGCCATGATACTCGCCGCCGGTACGTCCATACTTTTGACGTTTCATGTTGCCACCTTAACCTTTCATTACAAGCATACAACACAATCTGGGTGAGTCAAGTGGAAATCTAAGAATCAAGTAGAGGCTATATAATATAGGTGCACACAACTAAACGAAACACTGCAGCCACCGACCGTGCGCTTAGTTCAGATAGCCCTTACATTGCCATAATGGCAGCCACTACGTCACGCCTAATGCGTCCGAGGGGGTCATTAGGTACTCTGATACCCTCAATATCTGATGTTTCGAGCATAGACATAACGCAAGGCATACTGACGTGCATCATTATACGCCATATACTTACGCCACCTTTCAGGTTTAGGTTTATCCTTGATAATAGCATACCAATGAATACCTGGGTTATACTTAATAACCCTAGCTGTTGCTGTTTTACTCTTCATACCGTCACCCTAACGGTTATACGTCCACCAGATTGGCTTGTGTTGCGTTTCAAGGGGTCGAGTAGTGTTCCGATACCCCCGTTATTTTACTCGCCATACCCACTCGTTATGGCGAGTTTCGAGGTTGTCAAGTTAAAATAAAAGAAGGCCAGTAGGGCGAGATTAGAGGAGTCGCCCCACCGGCCTGATAAGGGGCATGATAGACAGGTTATGTATAGAGGGGATACCTGCCGGTTGCCTCTTATTGAGTTAGTGCCTTGCCCCGTAGTCCACATTCTCTAGGGCGTACTTATACGCTTCGAGGGCGATCCCCCTGGTTTCTTCTGTCTCGAAATCATAGTGGGCCTTAAACCACACGTAGAACCGGTTGTACTCAGGTATCGACAAGTGACCGGCTTCGGCGGGTTTGTCTGGAGTGTTCAAGATACACCTCCTTTTTTATGGGGTTAATTATGGTTTCCTCATACACTCGATATCTAGTATTGAGCCGCGTATTGAGTCAAGTTCTCTCATTACCATAGAGCTACTTGAACCCATGATTTTTGATTCCGCCTCTACCTGGGATGTTGCCTTGACTTTAACTAGGTAAGTTACGCATACCTTCACAAGATATACTTCGGATTTCTCAATTGTTGTATTCATGTTTCGCTTGTCCCTTCGTGTAATAAAATTGCCAGGACGGGTAGACGGCTTGACCTATCGGCTCTTGCTCTACTACTGGTTCCGCGAGGCCCTTTCGGAATATAACCTCGCTGCCCTGGCTCATAATTTAAGCCTACCATGAAAAATCACGTTGTCAAATAAAATCTGCGAGAATGTGGGAATCCACGATTTTGAGATTTTCACTTGACAACATTGAATCGTGGTGTAGACTTCACTTGAAAGGCAGGGTGATATTATGACCGTAGATGAAATTAAACGTCAGGCGAAATACAACCGTGAAAATCCATTACATAACGGTAAGGTTGTCCTAGATGAAAAATGTGAGTGTGGTTTACGTCGCACAACTCATGGTGGACTCGATGGTCACGGTTCCGCTCCTGGTTGCCCTCAGTTTACTTGGATGGGGTTCATTTACACAGACGGCACAGAGGATTGAAAGGCAGTGACGCTATGCTAGAATATCAGACTTACATTTTCATCCAAGCCCCACGCGGACTCGTGAAGATCACAGTGGCACGTAAGGCCGGACAGGTAGTATATCGCATTTACGAGAAACTATAGGATAGGGGGGGTATTATGTGGAGTGGAAAACTACAATCTATCTATGTTAACAAGGAAGAGTGGATAGCCTACGATGATATTTATGGGTTATCGAAACGGCTGGGTTATTCCGACCCTCATTTAGCATGGCAAGAGAATCCCAGAATACAAGGTTCAACTAACCCAATAGATTATTGCGTCCTATCAGGGAGATGATACAATGAAAAGTTATAATTACTATGCTTGTGTTCTCGACGGGGAAGTGTATTGTAACGAGTGTCTACCGTCTCTTAGTGGAATTGAACCTATTTTCGCCAATAGCGAATGGGATTGTTATCCCGTCTGTTGTGAATGTGGCGAGGTCCATGATTATGTGATATTGCTTACCGGAGAAGTGACATAATGTACAAGACAACACCACTGCCGACTTGCGTATTGAAACGCGATCCCGACGGCGTGACTATTGAAACCGATGATGGCTTCGCCCTATGGCGTGGCTTGTCTGCCGACGCCGCAAGAAACCTGGCTACTAAATCCCTCTTTTGCGAGTTGTCGTTTGTGGAAGAGCAACTTGAAAAACTATTATCCTCTTGACAGCGGAGGGAATCATGTTAGACTCAATTGTAGCGGCTGTTTTTTTCGTTGTGGCAATTTTTATTCAGTTGGTTTCCGGAAGGTAAAATGATAAAAATTACGATTCTGATACCTACAGCGTACAATGATAAAACGCCCGTTGAGGTTGGGAAAATTGCCCAGTATTTGGCGGATACGATAAAACTTGCCGGTGGATGTACCGTCGATGGTAGGGTAAATGGATCATTCCTAATGGATAATGGGACACTCCAGCAGGATAATCTCTACAAGATATGGGTTGTCTGTGAACATACACTCCTACAACCTATACGGGCTATTACTAGGCGGATTGCATCCGACTTACAGCAGGAGTCTATGTATCTCGAATGGCACGACGTGAACGTCGAGTTTATTAAACCACTTGAGGTGTAGAATGAAGTGTATCGAAACGGCTTTCAGTTGGCATGGTGGCATTAGTTCACCGCTGTATTCCTTCGCCTCTACCCGCAAGATACATTCCGAACATCATCGGGACGACATACTCGACGAAATAGACGAGTGTATTGCATGGACTAAAATGTTCGGAGAACAAACACAGGGTGACATTGACGAATTACAGTCCATAGTACAAGTAGTGAGTGAACTCCCCGTTGGCACACAATTAAAGGGATAATAATGATCGGAAGTGTATTTTGCAATATCTGCCTCATTAAAATGGAAGTTAAACCGGGGGCGTCGAAAAATTATTGCTCCGTCCAGTGTCTAAAGTACAGTAAGAGGCAAACCCCAAAGGGAGCAATGCAACATTTCGCTAAGTTTGCCTACGCCCCGAGACTCCCGCCTGCCCTTTGGATGTCTATGCAATCCGAGTGCCCGGTGCCAATGATTGCCAAACAAAGCTACCACCCTTCCTGTGTATTGCGAGTTAGGGGATTGCGGCGAAACCGCCTTACTACCAAAAAGAGAAGGGTATAAAATGACAAGGAAAGATTACGGGTTAATTGCGTTTGCGATTAGCAATATAGATGAGTGGTATCCTCGAAAGATAGCAGCCAAGACATTAAGTAAAGCACTTGCGAATGATAATCCTAATTTCAAGCCAGGGGTATTCCTTGAAGCATGTAATGCAATTAAGAGAGGAAGTGTAATATGCCAGTAACTACAACACCAGAAAAGCCGCTCGACTCTGTTGGCTTCATTATAGCATATGAGGACGGTGAATTGGATGATGGTAGTATTATCACCGGCTTCCAGGTACTAATTGACAATGGAATGGCGTGGCGCCTTCAGGGAAGCTATGGTAGAATGGCGGCACATCTAATCAAAGAGGGTCACTGTATAGACACTTTTGGTGCTTTAGATAAAGGATGAATTATGACACCTGAAATCGGACCTCACGGCTACTTAGTCCTACGTCGCCACAATCTTGACGATCTCCCAATGAGATTTTTCTGGGATTGTGATGATGCAATTGAGTATTGCGATAACTTATCACCCGAGGATACGGAGGGTATTTTGGATATTTTCCGTATGGATGTCACTGCGGCAATTTCCATTATTGTGTTACAATTTGCAAACGGTAAGCCCATTAAAATTATACATGACAGGGTGCTTGATTAACCATGAAAAAGAAAAAACTAACTCCAGTTGTATTTCGTGTTTGGAATCGTAATCCACATGACGTTCTGGCCCTTTTCCCTACTCTAGCGGCTGATAATCAGGGGTACTTCTGCGACAGTTATGAGCATGTAGGGCAACATTCGGCTGCTGATTACCAAAGTTGCATTAAAGTAACTAGATTAGCTACCAAAAAAGAATCCGCCCCCTTATTGGCTGAATTGCGGCGAATTGGCTACAAGTTAAAGGTAGTTAAGCGAGTGACTTCAGCAATGGTCATTCAACGATCTCAGGGGAATCTAATGACATGAAGTGGATAATTACCAAACGATGGCCTAATGCTCCGTCTACTGAGCAACGTGCTACTTTGCGTATATTTGATAGTGTGGAGGCGGCACAGGAGGTAAAGGAGAGAATGGAAAAAGTAATGCCCTATCGCACTTTTTCAATCAGAAGTTTTGGGGGGTAATAATATGACACCAATACAACATGGCAATGAGTGGTGGATTTCTGACATGCCAGATCGCGGCGAAAATTGCGGTCCCTATAGTAGTGAAAAAGAAGCTAGTGAGAGTATCGGTCGCTTGAGGCAATTCTATAAGCATTATGACGAACCGGGTTTTATGACAACTGAACTTTTACAATCGGAGTAAGATATGATACACAATATAATTGTCGCAATTATAGGTGTGTGGATTTCCTTGGGAATACTACTGGGTAGTTCATTCGCTTATTTTTGTTGGTCAAACGGTCACGGTGTAATAAGAATTATACTTGCGTTTATAGTCGCCTTTTTCACATGGCCGATTTGGCTTTTTATCTAAAGGAAACATTATGAAATATAAGGTAACATTTACGCTAGGAGGTTGCGTTGTTATGGGTGCTACATTAACGCCATATGCAATGGATGTGGTCGAGGGTATTATCGATAAGAAATTGTTGATATTAAGTAATGTTTCGCTTGAGATTCAGTCAGTTAAAGAGGTAATGGAATGACAACTAAGCTATGCCCTCGATGTAAAACCACCTTACTCTTAAGTGAGTTTGGAAGAAGGCATAAAAAGGGAAGATTCACTAAAATACCACAATGTAAAAAATGTAAATGTGAAATGAGACTTAAATGGGAGCGGGATAAAAACGAGGCAGACGGAAAACTATTTGCGAGCACCCGCCGATATGATCCCGACCGTGCCGACCGCCTAGATCACTTTCGTAGTATGGCGAAACAAGGACTTCCGTTAATCGTTAAACCTACCGTCATACCAGAAAAGACAGATGAATATCATCTCTTTTATGTGAATAAAGGATGATGAAGAATGAAAGATGCAATTATAGACAAAATAACGGCTTCGCTTATTTTCCTGATTCGTAAGTTGAATAGATATAAAAGCAGATGTCCATCTATGACCCTATATAGGTTAGTGGACCAGTATAACATGAATCCGAAGGGTGATTGGGGCTAAAAATGAAACAAGCAATTATTTACACGCGATTTTCACCTCGACCAGACGCCAAGGAATCTGAGAGTAATAAAAAACAAGAAGAAAGATGTCGCATATATTGCGGCTATAAAGATTATGGAGTGTGGAGGCATTGTTTTGACGAAGCTATTTCCGGTAAGGTACTTAATCGCCCTGGATTAACTGCGGCGATTACAGCATTAGAACCCGGCATGATTCTAGTTATCGATACCCGCGACCGTCTAGCCCGTGATATGCTGGTTAGTCTAACAATACACCAGCAAGTCAAGGATCGCGGTGCTACTATTGAAATAGCTGATGGGTCTCCGTCACGAGAAACGCCAGAGGGTAATCTTATGGCTAATATCCTCGATGCTTTCGCTCAGTACGAACGTGAGAGGTTTACGCGGCGAACTAAAGCCGGGCTAGCTAAAAAGAAGGCTAGTGGTGTTTGGCTTGGAAAGCCACCTATTGGGTACATGCGAGACAAGGAAACTAAGTTTCTAATAAAATGTACTAGAGAGCAGGCAATGATTCGGCATATAATGAATTATCATAAGGGTGGCTTTAATTCGATGAAAATAGCGGAAACTATCAATAAATTATGTGGCCCCTGTCGTAAAAAACCCTGGATTGCCCGGACAGTTCGGAAAATTATTGCAAGAGAAAAGCAAAAATCCTCTTGACATTAACTCACTATCACATTACAATAGGAAAATTGAGGTACGGAAATGGATCAAGAAGTTTTCATCATAACACCCGACAGCGAAACGTACATTGGCAAGGTTAGCGACCTGCTTGATTCAAGTAAAAATCTATCGAGTGGTAGAATAGGCTGCCTATTGCTTGCATTGCGTGACGTGGTAGACGATCTAGTTTTCGGTGACGAAAATAAAAACTACGCCGTTTTCACAATTGAGTTAAGGTAGAAACATGAAAGTTAGACAGTTGATTCAAGCTCTAAGAAAATGCAATCAAGATTGCGAAGTTTATTATAATCGCTGGGTTGACTATCTAAGCGAATGTACTATAGTAAAAAAAGAGGCCATTAAGTTGGTTCGCATGTGTTCTGCTAAAAATCAAGTAATTTCTTCGCGTTCTCTTCGTGTTATGATTAGTGAGAAAGTATGACATTATGGCGTTTGATCTCAATTCTATATCTCATGGTGTTTCATTACGGGCGCCACGGATTCTCTTACTTGGTGTCGAGAAAATTGGTAAAAGTACATTTGCGGCAGGGTCAAACTCCCCAATTTTCCTACCAATTAAAGGCGAGGAGGGAATCGACGCCATAGATGTTCCACAATTCCCGACCTGCAAATGTTTTGACGATGTAATGCAATCCCTCGGATCGTTATACACTAGCGAACATGAATACCAAACTATTATTATAGATTCTGCGTCTGCCCTACAGCCTGTTATCTGGGATGACGTGTGTAAACGCAATGGGAATGTGGGTAGTATCGAGGATGTAAAGAAGGGATACGGAAAGGGGTACGTCGAAGCCGTCTATGGTTGGCAGCGTCTACTCGAAGCACTAGATATGCTTCGTGACGTGAAGAATATGGCGTCAATTCTAATCGGCCATGTGAATGTTAGGAGATTCGACGATCCTTGTGGTGATTCATACGATCAATACCACTTCGACCTACAAGACGGAAAGCAGTGTAGTGCCGTCAACACACTATTCCGGTGGGCTGATTCAATTTTATTCTGCAATACCAAAGTGGTTGTCAAAAAAGAGGAAGTTGGTTTCAGAAAAGAGAAACACCAAGGTATTGATATAACGGGCGGCGAGAGGTTTCTATACACCCAGAAGCGACCCGGACACCCAGGAGGCGGGCGTGGAGTTTATGGACAATTACCTTACGAATTGCCGTTAAATTGGAATAATTTCATGGACGCCGTAGCGGCAGCAGTAAAGGTATAGAATGAATACACTCGATATAGCCATTGCTACAATAGTCATTGCCATACTTGGAGTCTTGGGTGGGCTACTCGTTATTATGCTACTTAGTAAGTGCGTTTCTTTCTTTCTTTAACAAAAAGAGGTTTATGATGTCAAGTAAAAAGGGCTATTCCCTAGAGCAAGTTGATGATACTAACTGTGGTGTAACTGTCGCTACTCCTACCGAAGAGTATCGTGGTGGTGATGAAAATATCCCGCAAGACGAAAACCCCGAAACCACAAAAAAGACTAGGGTTTCCGATAAGGAATTCGTAGGGAAATGGATGTCTTGCGATTCTTATGTAGTCATGTCTTTTAATGTTGACATGACTGTTTCTGCCGTGCAGGCTCGTGCAACCCGCCTTCGTAAAGCCGGTGTTCAATTGCCTTCGTTTACCCGTGCTACACGAAAAACAAAGGAAATTGATGTCGCGGGTCTCAATAACATGATCGAGGCTGAAACAACCGAAACCAACGGAGAATAAAATGGCTTAAGGTGATTTCACAAAAGAAGAGGCAAAGGAAACTCTAGTTGCCGTGAATGAGGTGTTTAAGGCTATCCCTAAAACCCGTCATGTGGGTTACTTAGGACACCTGAATGACATTTACATCTTCTTGGAATCGTGTACACGCGAATGTCCTAATGAATCCCAAATTAAGGAGAAAGTATGAGTAATTTAGCTGCTATTTTCGGTGCGGGCTTTGACACTAATACCGTCGAGCCACAGGGTGATTTTGAGGTTATTCCCCCAGGGAAGTATCCAGTCTCTATTGATAAATCTGAAGTAAAGCAGACCAAAAAACAAGACGGACATTACCTAGAGGTGGCAATGACTGTTCTTGATGGTGAATTCAGGAATCGTAAGTTATGGGACAGGATTAACATCCAAAATCCTTCTAAGCAATGCACTGAAATCGGCCGACGTAAGTTATCTGCTCTTGGACGTGCTACTGGTGTAACGTATATTTCAAACGAGAATCAATTTCTCGGTAAAACATGCATGGCACACGTCAAAGTCAAGGATGAGCAGAATGAGATTAGGACTTATTCCGCTACGGCTAATCCTTGTTTCACTGCTCCTATTGGCCCTCAGGCTCTAGTACAGGCTCCAGTGCAGCCCGTAGCCCCGATGCAGATGCAGCCGCCGTATCAGCCCCCTACGCAGCAGGAGCAAACTCAGGCCCTCCAGACAGCAGTGAGTCCCGCGAACCAACCCGTCACTGCCGGGACTCCACCCTGGAAGCGATGATCTACCATCATCCGTCTATAAGGATGTAGGCGGGGCGTGAACCTTCTTCTGAGTAAGGATGATAGGTTAAGGAACACATAATTATCCTTAATTGATAAGAAGGTTCACGACCCACTTATATCCCAATTGAATAATATGTCAAAAACAATCCTTTCTCTTGGTGATAGTTTCTCTAAGCATGTTAAACGTGCCCCTAAACACAAGGATTATGGCATAGCGTACTGGAGTAGGTGGCATAAAAGTTGGTTGCCCCACGGCTGGTATGCCAACAGGAAAGCACGAGATCAGGCCCTTGTGGTCTTAAGGAGAAAAAAGGCGTATTATTACAGCATAATGGGCTTAACACACGAATACAGGGAGCTTGAAAGATGAAGGCTAAAATTATCGACGTACCCAGCGGGACGGATTCTGTAGTTGTACTTTTCGACACTGGATTAAGGTTTAAGAATCAGGGGGTATACCTCGAATCAACAGGAAGCTCTTTTCTTAATGTGAGAAATAAAAGAACCATGTACCATACCTTTAAGTTAGATATGATAGACAAAGGATTACTATGATCCATTCTGTTATTCTTGCGTCGGTATTATTCTCTGCCCTCCCGACATTTACAAATTACCCGCCAATTCGTAACGTCGGCAATCTCGGTCCTGTTGTTGCCGATATTGAAAGTCACCTTCCAGTAGGTCATCCATATCGAGATGCCGATAAAATAACTTGGGTACACGAGGGAACACATGGTATCAACAGTCAGCTTCGTAATCTGCTCGGTAAGCCTTCTTTTTATGTCTTGCGAAATCGTGCTATCGTTTTGCAGGAGAACCCCCGAGGGACGCTTTCTCAGGTATCAAAGATGGTGCCAATATCACTTAGGGGGGAATTTTACCAATTATATTTAATAGACTCGCAAAGATGGTGGAATAATGAACCTGAATATCTCTGGGATGAACTTGTTGCCTATACTAATGGGGCGGAGTGTAGACGACAACTGCAAATTTCTAATCGCAAAGAAACAGTTAGATATGCTATTGAAATGTGTGTCTACTCTACATGTGTTTCTCGATCAGGGAAAAGTACGGATAATCAAACACGATCATTTTTAATGTGGCAAATAGAACGGGCCATGAAGCTGTATAAAGCCTCCGGTATTAGAAGCACCTATTTAGATCGCCTCCGGAAATCAGCCGACGCAACTGAGCTTCGTGTTTACATGAGAGATTATTTTGGGTTGGAGTTTACTCGAAAAGTAATGGGATTCTAATGAAAATATATATTGATGTAAATGAAATATTCCCTGTTCTCTCTATCGGTAAAGAAAAGTTCTATGACGAAGATATGCCTTATGGAATTTCTCAACAGAAATATAACTGGATTATCCGTGTGGAGGAAGAATATGAAGAAGTACAAAAATTTCTTGATAAACTAATTGCGAATAGGGGATGAAAGGAAATACAATGGACCTATCAATTCTAGCTCAGTTAAGCGAGTTGGCTTATGTCCTTAAAAATGCGAAGGCGGCGGAAGCGCTCGCTAAAAGTGGCCGTATCAATGCAGAGGAGCAAATTGCGGCTCTCATCCCTACGAAAGATACTGGTCAAAAGATAATAACTCTTAATGACGGAACTAAAATCACAGTGAAACGTGGCTTGAATTACAAGGTTGATTTCGATGAATTGTATGGCGACATGGTTTGTACGTGCCCCCAGCATATTCCTCCCATTAAAACAAAGACAACTAAGGAATTAGACAGCAAGGGATATGAGTGGTACAGGGAAAATGAACCTAACGTATTTGGGATTATAAGTAGGCATGTCACAGTAACACCCAAGAAAGTGGCTGTAACACTGGTGGTAAAATGACACTATATAATTTTGTCAATGAAACTAGACGCTCTATAACTATGTTCCTGGAAGAGTGGGTGGAGAATAACGAAAAAAATCCAGAGCATTATCCCATTGAAATGGATGAGCCTGATTGGGATGAACAATTCCATCTTATGTGGGTTAGAAAATCCGAATAAAATAATGTCAAACTTATCCGACATACTCCCGAGTTTTTCCGAAACAGTCGAAGCAATCTATGCCTACTACAAAAAAGTAGGTGACGCCGAGCCGACTAGAGGCTATCTAGGTGCCTCTAGTATCGGCCATCATTGCGAACGATATCTTTGGTATCGGTTCCGCTATTGCTGCAAGCCGGAATTCAGCGGTCGTATGCGTCGTCTTTTCGTTACAGGTGACTTGGAAGAGAGTAGATTTAGGGATGACTTAATAGATATAGGATGCACGGTTTACACTCTAGGTGATAGTGGTGACCAATATGAGGTATCAGCTTTAGGTGGTCACTTCTCTGGTCACATGGATGGCTGTGCCCTCGGTATTCCTGAAGCCCCTAAAACTTGGCATGTACTTGAATTTAAGACGCACAACGCAAAGTCGTTTACTAAACTTAAAAAAGAGGGTGTAGAGAAATCAAAACCCCAGCATTATGCGCAATGCCAAATCTACATGCACCTGACGGGCATGACTCGCTGTTTATATTTAGCCAAAAATAAGGACACAGATGAACTTTACTCAGAGCGCTCCGAATACGATAAGGTATTATCGGAAAGTTATATTGCCAGGGCTCGTGGAATCATCACAAATGCTACTCCTCCATCTGGTATCTCTGAAAGGTCAGACTACTATCAATGTAAAAGGTGTGACGCTAGAGCAATTTGTTTCGGTATCCAAGAAGAGGGAAAATACCAAGCGTTACTAGTTCCGGCGATCTCATGTCGTCAGTGATGTCATGCTACGCCTAAGATGGATGGCAACGCCCACTGGGAGTGCGAAAAACATAAGCGAAGTTTATCTGAAGCTGACCAAACGAGGGTATGTGATGAACACTTATGTCTACCTGGGTTGTTTGCGTTTGCAGAGCCGATAAATTCCAGTAATGACTGGATAGAATTTATAAATAGAGACGACGAGAAAACAATATGGCGTCACGGAAGAAATGATGGTGCTTTTTCCACTAGGGAGTTAATGCAACTTTCACAACAACAGCTTCGCATCGGAATGGTAACTACTGCTAAAAATCTCTATCAAGCTGAAGTAACTGGTGTATGTCACGATGACATTCTACTCAGGTATCCAGTTGAGGATTCTGAGATTGTATGGCATGGTCGCGCAAGTCAGTTGGGGGATGTTTGGAAGGATACATATTGCGAGGATTTAAGTCTACTTACCCCAATTGCAATGAGTGACAATTTTGAGTGTCGTGTAGCCGAGTATGGTGGACACGATACAGATCGTGTGGTTGTCTTTTGGCCCGATATCAAGGAAGCTGAAATCAGAAAAGGAAAGGAATGATCTTCCAGTCACGTCAATACCAAATTGACGCCAGGATGGCGTTACACAATCACGTTTGCACTAAGAAAACGAATCCATGTATAGTGCTTCCTACTGGCAGTGGCAAGTCAGTTGTAATGGCAAACACAATACAAATGTGGAAAGAGGAATCGCCATGGATACGTGGTTGTATCCTCGCACACAGGAAAGAACTGGTATTACAAAATGCAGATAAGTTACGAAGAAGCATATCAAAAAGCGAAATCGGAATCTTTTCAGCGGGACTTGGAAAAAGAGATTATGAATCTCCGATCCTGTTTGCTTCAATTGACTCGATATATAAAAAGTCTGGAGAATTCCCCCCATTTGATTTCATCCTTGTCGATGAGGCACATAGAATACCTCCTTCAGGTGAGGGGAAATACAGAACTTTCATAAAGGGATGTCAACGATTTAATGAATTACTTAAGGTAATCGGTTGGACGGCTACAGCATTTAGGATGGGTTGCGGACCAATATGCCACAAGGATCATATCCTTAATGAAATTTGTTACGAAGCTAAAATCACGGAGTTAATTGACGATGGATACCTCTGCAAACTTAGATCAAAAGTTGGAAAAAATCAACCTGTACTTGCTGAAGTCAGGCGAAATAGCGGCGGGGATTATGTCGTCTCTTCTCTCGCTACAGCAACAAATAAACAACAACTTATATCAAGAGCAATCAGAGAGTCAGTCGGAATTATTCGAGCAGAGAATCGTAAATCTACAGTATTTTTCTGTGTCGATGTCGAACATTGCAAAAAGGTTTCGGAAGAATTGCGAAGATATGGAATATATGCTCCGTATATCACTGGAAAGACTAGACCCCACGAACGAGATCGAATAATAAGTGATTTCAGAGATGGCAAAATACACGCCATCTGCAATGTAAATGTTTTAACGGAGGGTTTTGATGCTCCCCACATTGATTGTATTGTACTTTTGCGTCCAACTCTTTCTCCTGGTCTTTTTAGTCAAATGGTTGGTAGGGGCTTACGCATTTCACCTTCTAAGAAAGATTGCTTGGTTCTGGACTTCGCTAATTGTATTGATGAGCATGGTCCTATTGATTTACTTGGAGAAGGTCAACAAGTTGTCATGGCAACATGTGGGGAATGTCGAGAATCATTCAGTCGAGCTACGAGAGCCTGTCCAGCATGTGGTTGGGAAATTCCAAAACAAGAAATAGAACGCTTAGAGATAGTAGAGCGTGAACGGAGGATGCACAGCGATAAAGCGTCAGGTAAATCAATTCTCTCAGATGAACCGCAAACACTTAAAGTTGATACTGTTTATGTAGCTCGTCACGTAAAACCAGGGTCGCCAGATTCATTAAAGATACAGTATAGATGCGGTGCAGGGATGTATCGTGAGTGGGTTTGCTTAGATCACGAAGGGTATGCTGGTGTAAAGGCTAAGAAATGGATGCGTTTAAGAATGACTGATTGGGGTTCCCTAGTAACAGTTAATGACGCCCTTAATAATATGTTTCTTAGTCAGTCGATCCTGGAGTACACGAAAACAATTATGATCAAGAAAATCGGCAAACACTACGAGATTGTCGCGTATAATCAGCCATTAACTAGAGATATCTCAAATGACTAAAAGACCTCTGCGATTTTACGTGTGGCTTAAACGAAATTACTGGAGCGTGTCGGGATGGTTAATATATACTCCATGTTGTAAGAAAATTTGGTATAAAATTTCTATGTGGGCAGATGAAAAAGTAGAAAAATGGCACGAAGAGAATAGGGAATAGCAGGGAAGCTAATATGAATGAGTTTCTCGAAGCAGCACTGCGATATGCGGAGCTTGGTTGGCGTGTGTTCCCACTTACTCCAGGTCAAAAGATACCTATAACCTCACATGGAGTAAAAGATGCAACAACAGACAGAAAACAAATCGAAGAGTGGTGGACCAAGTGGCCAAATGCAAACATTGCTATTGCTTGCGGAAAAGCAAGTGGAGTCTATGTTGTCGATGTTGACGTGTCTAGCTCGGGCGATATCGACGGACGACAATCACTCGCAGAGTTTCCGAACCTTCCGGGAACTATATTACAAAATACGCCAAGGGGAGGCTTTCATGCGTTCTTTAAGACAAGAAATCCTCCGGCTAACAGAAACAGCTTCCGGACAGGAATTGACATCAGAGGAGACGGGTACTATGTTGTTATCGCACCAAGCATCCACCCAAACGGAGGAAAATACGAATGGGTAAATGGATGCTCTCCGTGGGATATTTTACCTGCCGAGTATCCAGACTTCATGCGACCCGTCACGAAGGCACCGCAGGTCACGCCAGCGCTGGCCACGACTTTACCGTGCCTAAGTGATGGTGCTGCTTCAGATGACGTTACGCGACGTGCTGGGGCCTACCTAGCTCAGTGTGAGCCTGCCATCCAGGGACAGGCGGGCCATGATAAGCTACTCTACGTGGCTTCAAGGATGGTTCATGGTTTCCTCTTGACGGATACACAAACCTACGATATACTAGCTAGAGAATACAATCCACGATGTATCCCGCCTTGGGATTTAACGAGTCAAAAAGATGAAAAAGATTTTCGACGTAAGGTTTCAGAAGCACGAAGGTTACCGTCACAAAACCCGGAAGGATGGTTACTAAATGACAACACCTATAATGATTCAGATATATGCGATGGTGTTTATACTTCTGGTGATGTCACTATACGGATTAGTGATTTATTGGGTTCGGGAAATGCGATTCAGGAAAGAAATGAAACGGCTCGGGGAGGAATCTTACGGGAGGATGAAGGATGCGGAGAAGGTAATGGAGGAAGAAATCAAAAGGCAGGAAATTCACTTAAGGAACTTGACTTCCTTTGTAAACCAACCGGACTTTTAGGTGAATTATGCTCATGGTTGAATGCTACATCACTGCGATCTCAGCCGTTCTTATCGCTTGCTGCATCACTTACATTCTTAGGAGCCTTATTTGGAAGAAAGATAAAAGATGACCTCGGTAGCAGGACCAACTTGTATTGCATGGGTGTCGCTCCATCCTCCGCTGGTAAACAGCACGCACTTAATCAGATCAGAAATTTATCTACTGCAAGTGGTATCACAGATTTGCTTGGTGGAGATTATATTGCGTCCGACTCTGCCATTGAAGAACGGATATCTCGTTCACCTGTCACGCTTTTTCTATGGGACGAAATTGGTCATTTGTTAGCACATATTAGAAAAGGTGCCAGTCATAATCATGCACAGGTCGTCTCGCTTTTAATGAAACTTTATTCAGCAGCCGGGAGTATGTATCTTGGACGAGAATACGCAGAAAAAGAACGACAGCGATCTATTATCCAGCCATGTTGCTGTATATATGGAACTTCAACGCCTGAAAGATTTACAAGCGGAATTAGTCCAGAGGAGCTTCAGGATGGGTGGTTATCTCGTTGTCTCGTTTTCAACTCCTCGTCAACGCCAAGAAAGAGAAGAACTGGGAGTTCATATAAAGAAATTCCCGAGAGTATAATACAACAAGTAAGAACTTGGTATGAATTCCAACCAGAAGGAAAATCAGAAAATGAAATCAGTAAATTTATATTGCCTGGATATACCGAAGCTCCGCCAGAACAAATCACTATACCAACTACTGGAGCTTCGGAGGAAATTTTTATTAAGTTTGATGATGAGACAACCGAATACGGGAAGAGTCATCCACAACTTGCCCGACTATGGGGCAAAGGAGAAGAAAATGCGAGGAGAATTGCGTTGGTGGTTGCGGCTGGGGAGAATTTTGAAAGCCCTATTATCACGGTTCAGATAGCAGATTACGCATGTAGGCTTATTAGGTACTTACTTATTGACTTCGGAGAAATAATTGTACCAGAGATAGTATCAAGTGAGACAGAAAAAAATAAACGAAAAGTTTATCGCATAATAGAACTTACTGGTACAAAGGGGATAACAATGCAATATCTAACTAGGGCGACTCGTTGGTCGAATCAAAGAGGCCGACGTGATATCCTGGATGATCTTTTTGCTGCTGGTGATGTTGCCGTCGAGAAAAATGGCAGTGGAGTTCGCTACTGGTCTGCTGGGAATTACACTAGATATTTAGAAAAAAAAGGAAAATAAGGTGTCTGAACCCGTTGTATTTTGTTTAGGATATGTGCTTGGCTGCATAATAATACTAATTGAAGTATTACTTATCAATTATTTTTTATTTCACAAATGACTGATGAATCAATAGTTATCGTATTGCCTCTTCCAGATAAGGTACTGTCGGCTAATTTCACAGTTGGCGGTATCGGTGGCAGGATGATGAAAGCCACGGCCACCAAGAAATATCGCCTCCTAACATGTGAGGCAGTCCAAAACGAGCAGATGGAATCATTACCATGGAAGAAAGTTTCTGTAATGGCATCATTCTACCATAAAACAAAAAGACGTAGAGATACTGATGGTGCAATGTATTCACTTAAATCAGCTTATGATGGTATTGTGGATGCTGGTGTTGTGCCGGATGATACTCCTGAATATATGAAACGAGAGGAACCTGAATTTAGTTTCGATATATTATATCCCTTAGTTGTCTTAACACTTACGAGATTAAAATAAAACAACTCAAAAAAAGATTACGCAGATATTGGTGTGCGGGTTGCGATCAATATATAAAACGCACTTCGACTAATAGATATTTATGGAGTTATTGCTGTAGTGTTAGTAGAGATATGCGCATGATTTGGAAACCAACTAAAAAGAAAGAGTTAAATAGATGAGTGTATTTAAAAAACAAGTTTCCGATATTACTAATGAATATATTGAAAAAGTTAATGAAATAATGTATCCATTACGCACTACGAAGCAAAGGTCTATTGTTAGAATAAGAAGAATGGTTAGAAATTTAATAATCACTTGGGGGATTAAATAATGCCCATAAAAAAGAAAAAGAGACGCGATCCTGCTGAACTGGTAATATCAGCCAAAAAGACAGGTTCATGGTACGATAGATTAAGTGACGTAGATAGGGATTATGTGGATAGTGTTGTAATTGCAATGTTGACTGAGCCGTGTGTTTCCTTGTCATCTGTTGCTCAGTCTTTAATTAACGAACTTAACCTCTCTGCTAGTAAATCAGCAGTTAGGGATACACTAGGGAAATTGGTAGTATGAGAAAGAAACCAAAAGAACTTATCCAAGAATCTAAAGAAGCTCAGATAGACGTGTCCCTAGCTAAAGCCAGAGGCGAAGCCACAATCTGGAAAACCAAGTACAAGAGAGCTATTACTTCAACTATCGTAGCGGAAAAACAATTAGATGTAGCCTTAAGTATGAAGGACTGCACTTCTTCTCCTTTCTTAGTTCAGCAAATTCCCAGACTTAAGAAATCAAAACCAGATGGCGTGGCTGTAGTTGTACCGGCCACTGATTGGCATGTCGAAGAAACTATCTATAAAGAATCGACCAACGGTAAGAATCACTTTGATTTAACTGAAGCAGAAAAGCGAATTAAGCGCTTCTACCAGAAGATAATCAAGTTAATTGAGTGGCAGAACCACTTGGCTCCAGTGGTTGAGTTATGGCATCCACTATTGGGTGATCTAATTACTGGGTACATTCACGAAGAGTTAATGGAGTCTAATTCACTTAGTCCAACTGAAGCATGTCTTTTCTTGCAGGATATGTTGTGTTCTGGTATAGATTTCCTTCTCAAGGAAACTAAACTGCCGATCTTTATCCCTACTTGCATTGGTAATCACGGACGCACTACACAAAGGATGCACATTAAAACTGGGTATAAGAATAGTTACGAGTGGTTGCTATATAAGACACTCGCTAACGTGTATAAGAAAAACAAACGTGTTATGTGGGATGTCGCACAGGGTTACCATAATACACAAACCATCATGGGGCGTAAGGTCCGCTTTCATCATGGCGATGGGTTGCGATACATGGGTGGCATTGGTGGTATCACTATCCCAGTCAATAAGGCGATTGCCCAATGGGATAAAGTGGAGGCTGTTGACTTTGATATCTTTGGTCATTGGCATACCTTTATGTCTGCCTATCCCAAGTGGGTATCTTGTGGATCGCTTATGGGATATAGCGAATACTCAGTGTCCATTAAGGCAGAATTCCAGCATCCCACTCAGACGTTTATTGTGCTTGATCGGCGTTACGGCATGACTCAGGCGATACCTATTTTCCTCACTAAACCCAGTAGAAGCTGAAATGACATTAGAAGAACAATTTGAATGTAATTGCAGAAATACGAAACACGGCGATGTTGTTATATGTCCAAATGAACTAAAAAAAGAACAAGCGATGCTCATCATGGAAAAAGTGGAGAGAGAAACTATGAGAGAATTCGATACTGGAGCTACACGAGATACTGATCTCAACAAGCTGGATTATGAGGGATTTCTTAGTCCGCTTGTAATTAAACGCTATGCTGAGTATCTGAATGAATATCGCACACAATCCGATGGAAATATACGCGATAGTGATAACTGGCAAAAGGGAATTCCAATTAAGGTTTACATGAAATCAAAGTGGCGTCACTTCATGGATACCTGGATGATTTTTCGTGGATATGGTCCAGTGCATGATATAAAAGATAATCATATAATCACGATGGAGGAGGCTTTATGCGGGGAAATTTTTAATGCCTCTGGTCATTTACACGAATTATTAAAGGAGAAGTTAGAACCCCGGAAACCACAGGCAAAAGCCTCTTTAGATTGCTCTGAAACAATGCGAGAAGATGGACGGGATGAAGATGGACATTGGCCTGATTATTCATAATTCCGAAAGTTAAACCATGAAGAAAAAGAAAGCTAAAAAAAGGCTTCTGGAGTTAATCGAGAAACTTCAGAAGAACTTTCCAGTTAGCGAAAATGTTCACTTATACATGAAGTGTATGCGTAATAGACTCGGTAGAACTATATACAGCGAAAAAAAGAACTACCAGATATACATTAACCCATCTTCTGATTATGAGCATCAAGTAGACATACTAATGCACGAGTGGGCACATATACGTGTCATTGATGAGATGATTCATAATGACCATGGGGCCGCATGGGGTATTGAACTTGCTGGAATATATAAATCAATTCACCATGATTTCAGAAAGAAAATAAAATGAAAAAATATACCAAAGAAGAGATATGTAGTGCCCTTGATTACGCAGTTCTGAAACCAACTACTACACAGAAAGATATAGAGCGCGCTTGTGCTTTGGCTAATAAACATAAAATTAAGAGTGTGTGTGTAGCTCCTATTTATGTCCCACTTGCCTGTTCCATGTTCTGGAATGTGTCAACTACAATAGGTTTTCCACATGGAAATACGTCACCCAGTATTAAGGCTATGGAAGCATGGTTAGCTATTGAAGCAGGAGCTATGGAACTTGATGTAGTTGTAAATTATAGTCAATTCCTAGATGGGAACGCGAGCCCTATACGCGAGGAACTAAAAGAAATAGTTAGAAATGCTCATCATCCATCAAGACAAGTTATCGTAAAAGCAATTCTTGAAACTTGTTACTATACTACACCACAGTTAATTAAGGCGTGTAGAATACTCGAAAGGTGTGGGGTTAATTTCGTGAAAACATCAACTGGATTTACCGGGAACGGTGCAACAAGAGGAGTAGTTAATGTACTTCGTAATGCAATTAAGGATATGAATTCCGACATGCAAATAAAAGCTAGTGGTGGAATTAAAACCTACGAAGATGTATGTATTTTCCTTGATATGGGGTGTACACGCGTTGGATCAGGTTCATTTCATAGTCTGCTGCCAATTTATGATTATCAAAGAGGATAAACTAAGGATAGATAAATGAATAACTTACTTAACACCCGATGTTATCTCGCTGGAGCTATTGAGAAAAAGAGAGACAATGGCTTTAGTTGGCGTAACAAAGTTAAGGCCGACCTCACTGGAATGGGTATTTTTTGGCTTGATCCATGCGATAAGCCGATTAAGTATGCGCAAGAAACTCCATTAACTTTCAGGGAACTAAAAATAAATCGTGTTAAGAAAGAAGTTGAAATTATTAAGGATCGCATGAAAATTATCCGTGCAGTCGATAGACGGCTGGTTAATATAAGCGATTTCTTAATTGTTGATTTCTATCCAGATACTCCAACAACCGGAACACACGAAGAGGTATGTTGGGCATCTGAGCAGAACAAGCCGGTTATTATTCGAATTGAAGGCGGATTACAAAAAGCTCCGTTGTGGTGGTATGATGAACTTAATCCTAATTTATTCTTCGGGGAATGGAAAGAAGTATACGGATACCTTTATGCAATTGCACGTACCGACAGAGAAGTGCTAGCTAAGAGTAGTGATAACAGTTGGCTATTCTTTAACTGGATGGGAGATCAGGTAAAATGAAATTACTAGAATTACCTACAGATACCAATTTTATAATTAACGGAAGAGAAGGAAATAGGGTTGGTTATTGGTGTCCAGGTTGCAATAAAGCTATTCCCATACGAGAAAATGAAATAAAATGGACATATAATCAGTTCGCTAATGGAATACATACTTGCGGATGTTCGGTTAATAGTATTTGGGAGAAATAAAAATGACACGTAAAGATTGGCTGTGTCCTAAGTGTGGAAACGAAATGTCAAAGATAAGTGATAGGTACATAACTTGCTTATGTGGAAACACGAGGTTATTTAATACGTGGTCTATAGATGATTTACCTCGTGCAATGAGAGTCTGGGAAGGAACCACTAGGGATTATTTCATACAGGGGTGCGGTGACGACTGGAGATACGTGCCGCACAGGCACAAGACAGCCTTGGATAAAGCTCCACCTGAAGGCTGTGTAGTCGCCTCTGTAGCCTTCCGTGGCGGCAGGGCAGTTCGACTCTTCAGGCGTAAGGGAACGCTAGGAGGAGACATCACAGAGAGCTTTAGGGAGTATTTCAGTAAACTAGGGGCGGAGGAGGCAAGGAAATAATAACCTCTGCCTCTCTGGGTGTCATTTCTAGCTCCGTTGGCGTCCTAGAGAGCGGCACAGGCACACTTGCATCTATTGCCCACTCGATACCCTCTTTTTTCGCCCACGCTCTCATACGACGCACAGGGACGTAGAAGTTAAGACCAGGACCGACCCCCAATGTAACTAGACCGATGCACTTACCGTCTGTTGTGTATACTCCCCCCCCAGATGAACCTGGGTAAGCCATAGTTGAGGTTTGGTCGTATGACTTACCGCGAAATTCCCTGTCTGTCTGTGACACGATCCCAAGGCTCATGCTGTTATAGAACCCCGCCGTTGAACCGACATGAATAACCTCGGTTCCGACAATTTCAACTTCGTTATCTGAGAATTCAACAGACGAAATACTGTTATATTTACCCACGATTTCCAAGAGAGCCAAATCTTCTCCGGTATATTGATTACCGCAAGCTATAACCTTAGCTTCCCGTTCCCATTCCTTTAATATAGTTCCGCAGTATCTACGCTGAAATTTAATAGCAGCGTTCTTGAATGTTTTATCTGCTCTCTGGAGGTTCTTAGCAACGTGTCCAGCAGTCCACACGAATGTTTTCCATTCCCCCGCCACCTCCCTACAAAACAAGACTCCACTTCCGCTACCACCGTCAACTACCACCTTAACGCTAATGTCTTGTAGGTAACTATACGGTACAGTTCTATTGGCAGCAAGTTCAAGAGCAATTAACCTCTGTTGCATTCTTGCATCAGAGCTACGGAAACTCTGCATCTTCTCTGAAAGCGCGCAGTTATCCCTATATCGAGAATGAGTTCCTTCCGATAGATCATTCCTGGAATTATAGAAATTCACAGTGAGGAAACACAAGAACACGACAATAAGCCAATTGTAAAATCGCTGCATGACACACTCCCCTACATTCTGCTGACAAGCCAACCAATCAATGAACCAAGAACCATCGTAAGAATAACCCATAATCCACGCAATCCGAATCGCATAGTTTTCCTACTGCGCCTTAGATCAGTTATTCCTGTAGAGAATTCCGATAATTTCCCTGGATTAACAGCTTTATCTCCAGGCGTTCCGTATAAATCAACTTTCATGTTATCTACTGTCTTGACAGTATTTCCTAACTTTATAGTTAGCTTCATTACGTCAAGATGATAACTATGTATCTCGTCACGCAATCCTTCTAGGATTCCAGTTTCTTTTTGGGTCATTTCGTATTCTCCTTGACGATTCTTACGACCACAGAAATATCCTGTGTTCGCGTAGTTCTCTTACCTTCAACATACACAAGGAAAGTAGGTACACTAGTAATTTCATAAGCTATAGCAAAATCTGGAGTTTTGTCAATATCAATTATCCATACACTAACTCCAGCTTTACGAATTACAGATAGTGATAATTTAGCCCGGTTGCATGGTTCGCACCATGGAGCAACAAAAGCAAATACTGTAACCTTAGTATTAGAGGCTACTTTCGGAGTCGGTGTTTCTGGAGTTTCCCTGCAACTGAGTGAGGCTAATATAAGATATAATATAGCACTTAATATCGATATATTAAATATCGCTTTGAGTAAATCTTTCATTTCTTTTCCTTTAATAAAATAATGCCAACCGGATTATTCCTTTAATCCAGCCGGCTTGGACCGCCCGTTCCTAATAACTACTAGATACTTCGCTATCGGAGGGCTAGGCGGTAATCTTATACAGCACCAGCTTTAGGTGCATCCTTAACGACCCTTGGGTCACTCGGCTCAGTGGCCTCGCTTAGTTTGGCTGCAACAATAGCACGACCAGCATCAGTTGTGAGTTTCACAGCTAATAGACCATCAAAAACTCGTTCAAACTCAACTAGCACAGCACTTTCGCCCTTCAGGAATAAGGCAGCCAGCTTAACGAGTTTCTCTGCCATACCAGAAATATCACCTACAGCGAAATCAAGGAGGAATGCTGGTGTTTCTTTTAGTCCTAGTCCTGAAAGAACGGAAGCAACCTGTGCAGCAGATCGTTTAGCATCTTCCATTTTCTCATCTACTCTAAACATCAGGCGGACAGCCCAATACCCAACAGCAGCAACAATAACACTCAGTAAAACGACTTCTAAAACGCTCATTTTAAACTCTCTTTGTTAAGTTTTAAAATACAAAAAAGACTACTTACTACGAAGCACTCCCCACTCTACAACAAGACCAGTAACACCACCCGCCAACGTACTACCAACCAAAAGTAATACAACAACCATAGCGGGCACACCCCTACGCGACGGAGTATCCATATCAGGAACATCACCATCAATTATCGGCTGAGGTTCAGGATCAAGCGGCGGAGCTGGACTTGGACTAGGAGATGGGCACGGTCGCGGACGGCGGCGATCATCCACTTGTTTACGCCACGGCAAGACTCGCTCTGCAATGGCACCATTAAGGCCGTCTGCCGACATCGGGATATTATTTCCGTATGACTCGTAGACGACTTCACCATCCGACTTCTGTACCCTCACAGTTGGGAGACCAATTACATTTTTAGCATACCGCTCCTTATAAATAGTGGTATTATTAGTAATTGGACAAAAGTGAACTTGATCCTTCAATTTCTTGAGCTTCTCGTTTGTATTAAACCAACTGACAATCTCCTGGTAACGTGCATCCTGCTTATTGCCCACAACTGAAACATACCACTTAGATTGGTCGTTCGGTAAATTAACAATCCTCTCCTCGGCGATTACTCCGTACAGGGGTTCAATTGCCATACTAACGGTAGCGGCATACCCCAGTATCAATAAAACACAAATCAATCTTTTCATTTTCTTTCCTTAGTTAAAGAAATTACTATCGCGGTAATGGGGCTGCTGGTGTATAAACCGGAGTAACAGCCCAACCCATACTAGCCTTCCACTCGGCGATCAACGATCCCCGTGGAACCCAGATAAACTTAGAGACGTTATTATTATCGAGGATAGCAGCCCACTTACTGTCAAGATGCACAAGCGTAACCATGTGCTTTCCTCCCATTACAGTAATAGCACAACCTCGTCTTGTGGAACACGCCCATTCTAAGAATCTTACGTCACCATTAGTAACGTAAGCATAGCGAATTCCATTTCGGTCTAGTTTATATTTAAGTCCATTTGGCATCTCTCCATCGCCGTATGATCGCCTCCAGAAATCAGCAGTATTATAGCGAGCTTGCCAACGAAATAAACTTACCATACAAGCATGGACACATGACCCCGTACCTCGATTTGAACCCCTCCAGTTACTCTGACGCAAGGCAAGGGGGATATTAACAGTTGGTCGTTCAACCTTAGCCTCGGGACATGGTTCACGGGGTACATCACACCCAATGAGCGCAATTAACAGTAGTATAAATACGATAGTAAATATCTTCATCACTTTAACCTTATTGGTTTGCATACAACCCTATCTCTTCGTAAATCACGAACTAAACGATTAGGATTCCATTTACTGGCATTAGTAACGGGATGAATCCCAATCTCAGAAAGTTTATTTGCAATCAGTTCTGAACAGAAGAAAGTTGATAAATCCTGACCTCTAAACAACGCTTGAATCGAAGCGAACAAGAAACCAGCAGATCGCCCTGCACCTAATTTATCGTATGGAGTATCTATTACACTAAATATATAATCCCTTAATCTATAAATCTCATGTGAATATAATTTACGGTATAGCGGATATACCCAAACCCGCCCATTATATTTCTCTATAGTGTCTTGAATGTCACTCTGTTGCACACCTTCCGGTAGTGCCTCTACGAATCCGAAAGGACCAACTACAATCCCCACATGACTTATCGACCAGCGAGGGATACCATACGTGCCGATGTTGATTATGTCACTGAGGAAATTTGCACCACTAAAGGCGATAATGTCACCAGATTTGAATTGATATTCGATCATATTAACCCTATTATACCAAGAGCTTACCTAGAAAGCAACGTTTTTTCTAAGTAAATCCACTAAAACCTCACGACGCATGAGAAATTCACCTGGATTAGCTTGTTTTATGGCTCTGAGTTGCGCTTTCGTGATCCTTCGCTTATTATATACACCGCCCATTACACTGGGGATATCAATCTTTGAGACACCATTAGCTGTGAGCGTTGTGATTACTTCATTAGGGGAAACATCCAGCCTAACTGCCGCCTGGGCCGCTCCTGACATATCTGAAAATAACCCCCTCCTGGCTGTATCTGATCTCCCGTAAGCATCGCGAATCTCAGCCTCGCTAACACTGCCACCTCTAGTTATTACGCTATTGAATAATCTATTCGCTTGTCTGATACCACGATTATAATCCCTCGCCCTCCACTTCAGAGATTCCGCAACATCTAAATCCTGTATTCGTTGGCCAGTGATTACCGCAATGGACTCCACCCATGGATCGAAGGTTCTCCCAGATGTTGAGGTGGTTCCCATTACGCCTTTATATATACGGCGACCGCTAGTAATTGTTCCAGGTTCGAATGCTTCCCATAAATGAGCAGATACATCCAGAGCTTGCCTATTGACACTATCTTGTGGATTGTAAACCGGGACGCCGTTATCACTATTGCTCCATACGTCAACTATTTTACCGTGGAGAATTTCTTCCCCGACATAAGGTTCCGCAAAATCTTTAATAGCATTCCAGATACTTTCTTTGGGGTCCTTGCCACTAGCCATTGCATTAAATGGAGTAATTAAAGTATTATGTGGATCACTATATGAAGCATCGATGTATCTGTATACAGCTTTACCTGCTACCAAGGGCACCTTACCGAGATGTAATAGAACACTATTCTTTTGCCACGGAGGAACAAACCATCTTAAATCTTCATCATCATCAGCAGAAATTTTAGCAACCATCTTAAAGGCTTCCGCTAATCCCCTACTTGCCGTCATAGCCATTACCATACCAACCAAGCGTCGTGCCCCAATTTTCCTGAGACGAGGATCACGTAGTTCTTGTTGTGCATAATTAGCCGTATGATAAGCAGTCCTCACAATCTCAGCAGGGAAAGATACGAAGGGACCAACAGGGAGGTGGCGCATAATCCTTACGCCTTCTGGAACACGGAACCATGTAGGATAAGTATTCGTTAATTTATCCGCAGCGATCTCCTCCACCTCAGCAGTAGGCAAATCAGGAAGAGCCTTCCTATGGTCAGCTAATTCATTCTCATATCCATATATTTTCCAGAAATCGTCCTCAGCCAGATATGCTCCCTGCACTACATCTAACCCGCCACGAACTACCCTTTCTGTTAGTTTTTTCGTTTTCTTAGCACGGCGAGATGTTACGCTATCATCAAATTCAACCTCACTCATATTTGCGTTATCGCGTATATGGGCACGTAATTCACCAGCACGAACACCTTGCCCAATTACCCTGAGTTCTATTAACCTTAAAGTATAAGCTCGCCATTCTGTATCATTCTTCTTAGTGATATTTGTCGCAAGAGCCTTATATGAATGATATAACTTACCTACACGCCAATGACCTTGCATTAACGCAAACCCGGGACCAGCAACGAAATTTCTAACATGCGTACCTAATGACCCCACGGTCTTATTCATTTTAACAACTGCATTAGTCGTCATTGCCCACCTAAGCCATGCGGGTTTATTACTACCCTTCCCTGACGCTCGTTCAAAAGCCTTTTTAATTTCAGATGTGGTATACAATCCATTGAGTGGATTCATAGTATTTGATTCGTCTGCCGCTATACGTGTTTTCAATTCACCGTAATCATTCACGACAGGTACTTCGCTAAAGAAAGTACCCATCCCTAACTCACGAACACTCCCTAAAAATTGATGATTAGCAATTAAATTACCAAGGTAAGTTGCAGACTTAGCGAAATTCACCCTAGTCTCTTTATACTCGCCCATTAGGTCACGTATCTCAGGTGAGAAATCACCACGTTTCATTAGTATGCGTATATCCTTAGCGCCGATTCCTGATTTCTTAAGGGAGGCTATAGGCGATTCCGAAGCGCTGCCTTCATACAATAACTTCTCTATCAGTCCTTGAATTTCCGGCTCAGTTTTATTGGGGTACTCTTGACGCAGATGCGCCTCCGCAGTATTGCGTATTTCAACAGGAACTTCCTCGGCCCACTTAGGGCTGTCATGTTTTTTATAAGACCTATGAATATATATTCCCTTGTTTTTATTTACTACCCCAACCAACGGACCACTAATTGCACCGATTTCAATAGCCCTACTAGACAACGCATCAATATAATTACGCTGAATTCCAACTTCAGCAGCTACACTTTCCGGCAACGATTCAAGAGGAACTTCACCCTTTAACGCAGCATTAAAAGCTACTACTTCTTCGTTAGATAAATCTCGTTTGCCAAACTCTGACTTTACTGCTCGTTCATAATCCTTAATCTTGAATGATATCTCCCTCTGTATTTTGGAAATAGTACCATCTTTCCTAACATTTTCTCTATAAATTGAAGCCGGAAGCTCACCACGAGCAGTAAAGAATCGCTGGCCAACGTGTTTAATGAAACCAATCCCCTTACTGATAGCTTTTAAGCTAACACCTATTTCTCCCTCGGGGCCTTCGACAAATTGAGATACCTCGCCTTTTTCTGTAACGGCAGGCCCCTCGGTTTTCCATGCTGGTTCCGGGGCCACAGGAGCCTCGGAGGCCGCTTGCTCACTGGGAACTTCCCGTTGACCCTTAATCTCCCCAGCTAGCTCCTGGACGGCCTGTAGTCGATCCTCTGCTGACTTAATCCTATCGACGGGTAGGCCCCATTTCTTTGACCACTGCTTACGTGATGGAGCCTTACCTGATTCAGCAACATCAACTATTTCCTTTTCGGCCCTAGCTTTTCTACCCTCGGATATTTGTGCGGGTACAGTAAAGGCACTAACACCACCCATAGTCCAGACAACCTGGGACGTTGTTTCGGCAGCAACTTGAGCAAGAGACCCTAGGGTAATATCCTCATCACTAACACCAGAGTATTTGGTATTGATAGTCTGTATAACAGCGGTACTTACTTCCTCGATTTCCTCAAATACAAAATCCTTCACTGCACCTCTTGCTACATCCCTAGTTGTGCCCTTAACGAAACCCCTGGCAGCACCACGAACAATTTTCCCTTGCTTTAATGTCTGCCTAATTCCATTGGAAATAGCAGCCCTCCCACCAATAACTTTTTCTAAACCACCAAGCCCCACCTTCTGGAAAATACCGGCAATGACTCCCTCAATTGCACCTTGCCTAGCAACATACGATTTAAGTTCATTACCCTTTAACCCAGCGTCCTTGCCTTCAGTTCTTGCATTGTTAGCTTCATCCAAAGCACCACCGGCTATCATGCCATACGGACCAAGAGGGGCAGTGATAGCCATAGTTACGCCTGTAGATAACGCACCAGCTAAACCAGTTTTAATTATAGGCGGAGTAATTCTACCTGGCTCTTCAGCACGTTCACCTGAGACCCGCAGTAAAGCATTACCATAACGAGACCAATAATCAGCTTGATTCTCGCGTATTTTCGCACCCCGTTTATCACCAACTAACCCCGAGAGAACCCCGGCACCCCTAGCTACCTTCGATAATAACGAAGCACCACCAGCCAATACGCCACCACGAATGGTAGGGAATGGAGCTTGACCTAAAGCACCACGAGCAGTTTTAAGGATTTGATCCTGCTCAACAGGAACCTCCTCCACTTGAGTGGGTATAGCCCTAGAGCGCCAGGATTCAGTATCCCGTTCCTTATCGTCAATTCGTGTAGCTTCTTCACGCCAAGACATGACAGTCACCCCTACGGCTTGCGCCATTTATTTCCTTCTGAATCAATAAATTCAGCACCAGACGGGAGCTTATCATAATCAGAATCACTACTAACAGTAGGCATACTACCTTTTGCTTCCGTATCACTTATTAGATCAACAGCATCAAAGAATTGCTTTCTCATGTTCTCTGGGATTTCATCCACATTACTGAACTTAGACTTGAATTCAGCAACTAAGTCCTTGGCTTTATTTACCTCATTACTTCTACCGTATCCACGTAGAATCTGCCTTACTTCCTCTGGCGTTCTTGAACGCTTAGTCAACCCATCCGCCGAAAGAACTTCCTTAGTATATAAATCCCTCTCGAAGGCACGTTTCTCAGCATCAATACTAGCCTGTAGCTTAGCTTGATCCTGCGTAGCCTTTAGCTCATGTTCAGCAGCCTGACCAGCTTGTGTTTTACGATGATCTATTTGCCATGTTTCCCCATCTGATTTTCTACTTACATCCACTCCCCTCTGTTGATAAATATCACCAACACCCTCACCCTTGGGATATGAAGTCAACTTAAATTGTTCAGTGGGAGTGAAGCCCATTATATCCAGCATCACCTTCTGATCTATTTTATCTATTTGATCTTCGGAGAATATACCAGATTGCCTTGCAAGTTGTGGAACCATTTGTAAACGATCCATCTCGCGCTTCTGTTTTTGGGAATATCGTAACTCCATTTGACCGGCATTAAATTCAGCTTTAAATTTAAGCCTAGACTCGAATTCCTCACGCTCGTCACGCTCCCTTGCTCGACGCGCTGGTCGGGCAAAATATTCAGCCTGCAATTTAGCATGAGTTGCCACTCTTGCCATAGACTCCTTATATCGCGGAGAGCGCCTGTACATAGCATCGTAATGCTTCGCCCAATCTAATGAAGTAGGCACTTGGACATGTCTAATTGTTTTTGTTCTTGGCATATCTTCACCTAAAAGGATGGAAATTGAAATCTCGGAGCCATAGCACCAATAGCAGCTTGCGTTATCCCTGGCTCAGGATACTTATATTGAAAACCTTGCATCACACCAAGTCTAGCTTGCATGGCTTGATTGGATACACGATTCAATGCGCCTTGTTGTTCACGCTGAATACCGGCCTGCAACGTAGGAGCAATTGTCGTATTAGCCATACCAACTCGCGCAAGTTGTTGCATAGCATTAGCCCTCTGACCTTGATATTGACTTAACACGTCCGCACGTTGCTGACCAGTTGTGGTGCCGACTACGCCAAGGGCCTCTTGATATTTGGCTTCATTTGCAGCCTTAGCTTGCTGGAACGCTTGGTTATATTGGTTAATCATTCCAGTAAGGCCAGTTCTACCCTGCTGTTGTTGACCGAGTATATCTCGGTACAAACCCATCTGCTCTCCGAATTGACGAGACCTTTCCTCTAGCTGCAATCTAGCAAAAGGGTCTATTCCTGCTACTTGCCAAGAAGCTAATTCAGTCTGTAATGCCATAATTATTTTCCTTAATTAAAAACCTTCATCTGTTAAAAAATGCGCGCTCCCACTTGATATCTTAAAAGTTGACCCGCCGGGCATGTTAATTTCAGCCGATATAGTATCTGTATCTGTAGACTGAACAACCCCGTCCCTAAGTAATTCCATATAAATTACCATGGTGCTTTTTGCTGTATTATACCAATCTCCGCCAAATGGCCACTGCCCGTTCTGACCAGCGGCAGTAACCCTATAAGTAATATCGAAAGTTACTTTATCACGCCCTGTTATAGCGAGTGCAAAAGTCTTCGAGAATACCTCAAAAGTTTCGGGTTGCCCAGTTATAGTATCAGTGACAGTATGATACGCATCGTCTGGATGGTAGTAATTATATTCTATTGTTTCAATTTTCGCCCAACCTTTAGGGCTAGTGACCTTAAACCAACCACTCGCACTAGAAAATCCAGTCGGCCATACCAGGGGAACTCCAATTGTAGTTGATGTCAGAAGTTGTACCGTAACCACTAACTCCCACACTGTCTCTATATTAGTTACCGAAACATCACTTCCATGAAGGCCAATATAATCTGTATCAAAAGCAGTTGACGGGCCGACTTGGATTGTATATCCAACATCCCCATCTTCGATATCGTCCATCCTGCCACGTAAATCTATTGCCCTTGGCCTATCCCAATCTCCCTGTGTATTTTTAAATTCAAGAGATATTCCGAAATTACCAGCAGTACCCTCACCAGTATCGAGCGAAAATACCGGAACAGTTATCGTCCCCTTCGTTGGCTGCGCTGTTATTACAACATAGAATATACTATTGTTCGTTCCGACAAATGAACCATTATCACTTTCTCGTGTAGTTAAGCCGCTTATTGGATATACTACAATCCTCGGATCACGATCTGGATCGTCATCATCAGAAGGTTTGCCACCGCCAGGTAAACCTGGCCACTCATAATCTCGCCAATCAAACCCCGGTGGAAACATACCGGGCCACGGCCAGTTAATATCCCAACCCGGAGGTCTCTGATCCTCGACGGTAGCAGCAGGTTTAGCGACATACGCACCAGACATTAGAAAACACCTAATTTCTCACATTGTGCCAATAGGGATTTATTTTTTTCCATCTCTAATTTGAGTTCTTTTCCTTTAAGCTCAAGAACTGATTCCTGTAGCAGTAATTCTTTATAGCTATGTACCTCAAGCACTTCTTTATGTTCAGTTATTGATGAGCTATCTCTTTTAGTGAATGTATTCATAATTATACCACTGCTAAAGTACGTCTAGTATTCCCAGAATCAGTAAAGTATAAATTCGTCCCATCAAATTCAATAGCACCAGCTTCGGGTGTTGTTAAATTAGTTCCAGATGTAAGTTTGAATGGCGCTGTACTTGCCGCCGCTGTGCCGGGAGAGATATGTAACGTAGCTGTCGGTGCAGTTATGTTTAAGTTGACACCCTTTAATCCCAATCTCGATTCTTTCGTGAATAAAAATTGCATCCGTGTCGATGTAGCCCCACCGGCAATTGCGAGTGAATCAGCAGCACCAGTATCAAAACCAAAAAGCCTCATGTCCCCCTGAAAATAATAAAGCAGCGATCCATAACCAGATGCTACTCGCTTGAATTGAGCAACTGAATTATCGTAATAGATATTATCGCTGAACCAGCAGTTATTAACCGCCCACCCTTGAAAATAAAACGACGTAACACATAAACCCGGAATTGATTTACCGGCATTATTTATACTTAACGTATCCCCATCAAAGGTTAAATCGGAATCATCAGTCAATCTTCCATTAGTAGTTGCAAATGGAACTCTAGTAGCCGTTAATCCCGCAGTAAGAACTATCTTTTGTCTTACAGGTCCGGTAGTAATCGTACAATAAAAATCATCAGTCAAAAATTCAACAGCACCAGCTTCAGCAGCGGAATTAAGGGCACCGGAGTTAAATTTCAATGGGGCGGTACTTGGATTAGTACCGCCAGCCCTAGTGTGTATACCGGCAGTTGGCGAGGCTACACCTAATCCTAAATTCCCCGCACTATTCATCGTAAGTTTCAATGAATTACTTGTATTGTATACATTAAGAGAACCTGCTGCTGGATACGCAAAATTCAATTCCCCGGATGCAGTAATACATTCCATTAACAATGAATCTGGTCTATATCTCCCCGCAGGGGTGTAACCAGCCCCGAAATAAAACATCGACCCTTGCTTGCTTCCGTATATTTCACCGAAATTAAAAGCACAAGTTTTAGTTGTATACTGATTTATTAACCTAAATTCCAGATTAGCAGCAGCATTAGTTTGAAACAAATCCAACACCAATGTAGTTGTTGCACCAATCGACATATTTGAACTTGTTAATGACGAATTTATCTGAAATCCAGTCCCTACACGCAAGTATGTTCCATTATAAGTTAAGTTGGTACTATCCTCTAGTATCCCGCTAGCCCCAGCTACAACAACCCGACCTGATGTAAGCGTCGAGGTAGTTATGGAACCAGAGGTGGACAAGTTTTCGTTGGTACTCGTCCAGTCTATATGTTCATTTGCAGTAACCCCAGATAACGAATCGTGATCTAGTGTGCCCTCGAAATTTGCAAATGTAATCTTCTTGTTGGTAGCCGTAGCTGTAATATCCCAAAACGGAATGAAATCCCCCGCCGCAATTGAAGCAGCGCCCAGACTATTGATGTCCAGAGCAAGCGTTTGGTTCCCGTCAATTGTCCCCCCGCCCGTAAGACCAGAACCAGAAGAAACCGAAACTGCCGTATGATCTATATGTTCATTTGAATCATAATCGCTAAAGCTATCATGGAATGCTCCACCTGACATTGCTGCACCAGCAGCAGCTACATTCGTCGCATCAGTTACATCAGCTAGAGATTCAATTCCATCTAGTTTTGTACCATCTACTGACAAGTCTCGGCCATCAATTGTGATAGCGGCATCAACACTCATGTTTCCAGTTAATGCTTTTGTGCCATCTTGACGAAGGAAAATCGTAGAGAGAACCTCACTGCTTATAGGTACACTGAAATGTGAAGCAGTATCACCCTCGGTGTAAAGTATTATTGTTGCGTTATTACCCCCGCTGACACCATTAGCAAAGAACTTAACAACAATACGATCAGTTGTATTCATTACAACATCAGAAGTTAATGTTGCATGTAAATTAAGTGCGCTCTTGGATGTAATAAGACCAGAGACTTCAGAAGTTACCCGGAGTGTTTCCGAACCACCGGGATGCGTTCTCGTCCATACTTCAAAATAAATCCTAACATCTCTAGCACCACCTCCAGTTTTCTCGGCATGTATATGAATTGAATAAATACCATGCTCTAAATCAATTACACCTGGTACATTTTCTACTGTAATCCATTCCGTTAGGGGCTGTCCGTCAGTTTGAGTAATAGACCCAGTTGGGTCTGAACTCTCAACTTCTCCGGTATTCTGGTCAACCATATTAAAATAACTACTAATACCAGAAGCAGTATCAGTTAAGAAGAATTCTTCTATAAATGATATTGCTGAATCAACATATTCTTTTGTAGTAAGATGATTTGATGCTGTGGGATCAACACCTACAACTACGCCAGAAAAATCCCTAGTACCATCAGCCAGGATATATATGGTGTGGTCATCATCGCCAAGACCACCGATTGATCCATGATCTACGGATGATTGATCTAAACCTATATCGTCATCGGTTAATGTAATTGGAGATGAGACAGTAAGATTTATATCATCAGACAAATCAATCCAATCGGCAGCTTGAAGTTGCTGCGTTTCACCGTCAACAAGTACGAGTGGTTTCCTAGCAGACATAACTAAAGTAAGACCGGCCTCTCTATTTCAATATCGAGTACAGTTGTGGAAATTGCAAGACCAACCCTAACGACATATTCGCCAACAACAGATGGAGCAGTTTCAGTTAATTGACCTTCGCCAACGGGAGGTGTATAATCATCAATCTTAAATTCAATTTCCCGAATGTAAGTTGGAAACGGCCCCGCCTGACCACTTATACCGAAGAGTTGATAATATCTATATCCAGAAGAATTTGCAACAAGTTCCGTTTGGGTTTGTGTTCCAGCACCACCTAAAGTAAAAGTGCTACCGATGTTTGTCCAATCGGAGGCATTATCACTTCCTTGCCATTGCCATACGCCCTGCGTATTCGGAGCAGTGCCTTGATACCATTTCGCCTCAGTAATTATTTTACTTACGCCAGAGCCAAAATCAAACCGCAAGTATTCACCAGTAATCAGTGTATTTTGTGCAAACCAAAAAGTACCATCCTGAAATGCCCCCTCTATAAGTTCTGTTAAGGCACCAGTGACATTTATGTCTGAACTTACCGCAATTATAGATGTTCTATTTCCAGTACCTCCGGCATTACCATACGCTGGAGTACCACTTGCACCAGCCGATACAGCAAGGTAATAATCTATCCCTGGAGTTAATAACGAGGAACCTATAACTGCTGTCCAGTCGGCGATATATAATTTCCCATCAACATTATATTTAGCCGTATTACCCGAACTGATATCTTCAGTAGCTAACCCGATAACTCGACTGGTATCCACATTATCAGCAGCCGCTAAGGCCACATGGGCATTGGATTTAATGTATAATGGTTGCCCAGTAACAACATTTATATCAGTCTCAGCTTCATATAAACTATAGCCTATGGCATCCATCTCCGTTTCAGTATAATACCTGTTATCTAATTGCCCCGCGTCCAATTCCGTCTTGGTATAATACCCTGCGTCTATTTCTGTCTCGGTGTAATATCTATTATCAAGTTGTCCGGCATCTAATTCAGTTTCAGTGTAATACCTATTGTCAAGTTGTCCTGCATCCAGTTCTGCTTCGGTGTAATATCTCGCG
>SDBT01001660.1_pt1 | contig 39500 bp, 35 predicted proteins | sample 2277101 | NCBI WGS metagenome assembly SDBT01 (sample SAMN10404973, study PRJNA504765) | marine sediment metagenome | isolation source: marine sediment core GS10_PC15, 103 cmbsf | place: Arctic Ocean: Southern Knipovich Ridge | collected 2010 | reverse complement strand
TGTTACAAAATCTTGCGCACAAATCCATTTTCTCAATGATGAACTATAGAATTTCTGATCTGACGCGCAACAAATTTTTGTATCAAAAAAAATTAATTCTACATAATATGCAACTCTTGATCGGTATACTTCTCTAGCTTTTGTAATTCTGCGTTTTCTTTTTTTGCAATTGTAAGCAGCAACCTTGCGATCTTTGTATATATATTCAATTGATCGATACTCACTATCGGTTTTCACTTTAGTTCCGGGAACAAAACCTTCCGGAAAAACTATGTTGCAAATCAATAGTAACCACAAAGTAATAATCATGACGAACATCCTTTCATAGGCCATATTCGTCTTATTATATTTATGCGATCAGAATCAATGATTTTTTAAATACTCATAATGCCTTGGTAAGTACAGAAAGCGTAAATTACTTGAAAACAAAAATAAGGTAAAAAGCGTATGAAACAAGTGGGGTCTGTTGAAGTTCCACAAGAAGCGTTTTTGAGTATTTTGAAAAAATGAACAAATTCTTTTTTAGAATGCAAGCACCAAAAATCCAGTTTTACTCACTAAAATATAACCTATTTTTAAAAATGACCTTCCATCCAAAACGTCGCCGGATCAATAGTTTTGCGCTCATCATCGGTTAAACTTCTGCCAATTGTCTCCTTCAAAAGTTCAAACAGTTCACTTCTTTTATTTCTCAAATCCTCTCTATTATCCTCAACTTTCTCTTCGAGGTCGTCCCACTCTTCTACTATCACAACATCAAATTTAGCTTCAAGATCCCAAATTTGTTGCACAACACCTCTAATTTGATAAATAATTTCATTCGCTAATATACGCGTTTCATTGTCCAAATCAGCAAACTCTGGATATACCTCTTCTTGCTCAATATCCATCGGATCATTATTCATTGCATAAAAATTATTTGCAACAGTAGCAAATAATGCAATAATAATCAGCGTTATGCGTGAAAACTTCATTCCACACCCTTTCTTTTTAAGCAATACTTTATATTTATACTTATTATTGCTTATTTTTAAATAAAAAATCAAGGGTTTTGTTTGTTTGTTTATAATAACATTGACCGTAAGATATATTAACAAAAAGCTAAAGAAGAAAATTTAATGAAAAATATTTTTGATACATTATTTAAAATAACTATTTTTGTAAGTTTTACTATTGTTATTCCAGTCATGGTCCACCTATTTATTCAAGAAATTAAAGATTATTACCCTCTTACAACACCAAAAATGGTAGCACTTCCCAATGCATCCGATTATTTCCCTCCTTTTCATTTTAACTATAAAGGCCTTTCTTTAGAACAAATTGAAGAACAACGCAAAGAAGAAGCACGCGTAAAAGAACAATATAAGGAACAAATAGAACAATTTAAACAAGCAGAAAAAACGCACAATGAATATTATATAGCGCTTAACAAATTACAAAAAAATAAAAACGCACTAAACTTTTTGGTTGCAACGATATTTTCCATTATCTTTATGCTTGCATCGCTTTTTTCTACATCACTTCCCATCAGAGCAGGTTTTTTGTCCGGTGGCATCATTAACACTTTTGTCAGTTATTTTTTCTATTCCTGGGGATTAACCAACTTTTTAAATTTACTATTTTTGATAGCAGTATTTGCTGTTTTGATTATTGTAACACTAAAATTTATTCCAAAAAAAGATTGCTGCTATGCACTCCACAATGCACTAATAGGCAATGCAATAATATCATATGCAAGCGGAATGATCTGATCATCCATGTATAAAATAAGCATTTCCTCTAATGGCCACTTTGTATGGATCTATAGAGCGCGCGGCGATTAATTTTACAACATTTTATTTTTTCAATCTTTCTCGGATAGTTTGAACGTATAACCTCATAACCTCATCAAGATCTAAATAATCAACATTTTTATTAAGCGAAAGTAAAACAAAGTATATCAATTCATAAGTATAATAAGCTAATTCACCCGTCGCTCTATGTTTAGGGTTAAAATAGACACCTAAATTATCCTGTGTTACTGTTGAAAAATAATTTTCTTTCGTTTCTTTAATAAGACTTAATACAGTTTCTGAAATAATACCGTGTTTAACAAAATCCACAATTCTATTTTCACCATCTCCATAAATATTATAAGAGGAACTTTTAAAGTCTTCTTTTACAAATGATTCATACAAAAGTATTAATACAGCAATCCTGTCATCAAAATTACTTATATCCAACTGTTCAATTTCCCTTTGCGCTAAACCACGCAAAAGATTTGTTTTAACAACAGGACAAACATGATTAAAAATAACATCTTCTGATACATCAAACATATTCTTAAAAAAATTAGCATCACAAGATATACTATTGCGAGCGTAATCAAAATCATTTACAGGTCCCGTAATAAATTGTTTTTCAAATGATAAAAGATATTCTAGGGCTTTTTGGCGATATTCAAACTCTACATTGCCAAAATAAAATTTTTTATCATCACCTTTACGCGCTTTCCCCTTTCTAAGTTTCCCCGAATAAATGTCACTCCAAACACAAGAATAAATTTTAATTGGATTAAATCCTTTTTTCTCACATGTAAGATATTGTGGCAATTTTATTTCTTCCAAAGGTGCCGGATAGCCACCACGACTTTCATCTTCAAATGTACTTATTTTTTGTACAAATTTATTCAATTCTACTTTATTTGACATGTCTATTGTTAAGGCTTTTTTATAATACTGTTTCCCAGTTTTATAACTTGTTTTATATTTTTTATTATCTAAGTGTTTCTTTTCTATCCAATCCAAAGGAGTTTTATTATCATTATCAGTAATTTCTTCATCTGCACCGTACTTTCTAAGTTCAATTATCATGTTCAAGGCCATTTTTAACGACATCAAAGCACCTCTCTTTTGTGCAGAACCTTCTGACATCCGCATAACCCACTGCAAAGGAGTTCTCCCTCTATCATCAATTACGTTAATATTCTTACTAACACCATGTTCAATCAAAATTTTGAGTATTTCAAATCTACCATGAGATACGGCCTTATGAAGTAAAGACGCATTGCTATTATCCAAAACAAGAACATCAGCATTCAACTCAATTAATCTTTCCAAAATTCCTATATTACCTTTGATAGTCGCCCAATGCAAAGCAGTAAGCCCTTCAAAATCAACCAAGTCTAGATTTAATTCATTTTCAAATGTATCTAATAAATAAAAAGCATAGTCTCTATTTCCCCTTTGAATTGCCTTCATAAGAGGGGTAACCCCAAAATAATCTTGAGAACTAAGATCAGCTCCTAATTTTAACAATTCTTTACTCGTTTCTATGTTTCCAACAATTGCAGACCAATGCAATGGTGTAGTACCATCATATGAAGGTGCATTAATTGCCGAGCCCATTGATATTAAAAAGCGTACTATTTCTTCATTTGCAAAAGAAGCTGCTTTATGAAGTAAAATTTCACCATCGTAAGGACTTGGATTATTTGGATTAATACCTTTGAAAAGTTCAATTTTAAGTTTTTGTAAATTCGAATTCTTTATGGCAAAAATAGCATTTTTTATACTTGCACAAATAAATTGTGTGCTGGTAACAGAAATAATAACACCTAGAAAAACCGCTTTTATTCTTAATCTTAAAAACATATCATTCCTTTTTTTTAAAAAACACTTTATATTTATACTTATTGTGACTTATTTTTAAACAAAAAATCAAGGGTTTTTACGCACTCCATAACGCACTAATAGGCAATGCAATAATATCATTTTTTATTTTTAAATCTCGAAAAGCACCTCTAAGCCGATACATTCAATCAGAAAAACTAACACCAAACTTAATGCAACTGCTCCAGTCATATCATTTTGTTTAATGCATACTTTCAACGCAAGAGGAATGGTAAATGGTTTTTTGCTGATCACAAATGATGCACCACCTGATTCGACTAAACTTAACGCAAATACAAACATCCATGATTTTGCCAACACTGGACGCATATAAGGAATAATAATTGTGCGCATTAGTTGCAAACCACTCGCGCCAATGCCTTGAGCATGTTCAAGTAATCCTTGGGGAAAAATTTGCCAATAATCATGTGTCATGCGATAGACAAGTGGATAGTTTAATAACATATGTGTAATTGCAATCATACTGATCATATGTGACATAAATATATGCGCTGCGCATCTAAAAACTATTGCAATACCGACGCTTGAGAGTAACAATGGAAATAATACAACTAATTGCATTACACGTTTTATATTCTTATTTTTACATTGCACAACAGAATAAACACAAAGTAATCCTAAAAATAGAGAACCCACACTGCTAAGCAACGCAATATGCAAAGAGTTCCTAATAAGATCAAACAATGGGTACGTTGTAAAAAATAAAATCAATGATTGCAAACTCACACTTGTTGCAAATAACACAAATGGATATAAAAATAAAAAAAGTATGCCAAGCACAAAAATAGAGGCTAACCAATGCTGTTTTACGTGTTGCGTATAAAAAATAGACCAGAAAAAAAATCTGATTGTTCATATGCATTATATAAAAAAATATCCGGTGTATATACATACTCATTTGTGCTCAAAATTAACGGTACTGAAAAACTACTCAAACAATAAATAAATGTGATTGCACCAATACATAATACTACCGGTTTAATAACTGGCCATATGGCATCTTTATATACTCGCATTCGTGATGCACACGAACTTTGTGCAATCCAAATAGTATGCATATCAATATTGTTATACGTAGTGGTAACTACATACACAAACAATGGCGCGTTCATAATGACATGTGCACACACAATTGCAAAAAATCCTCCTGATGGAAATAAACAAAGAACACCTAATGCGCAGATCTGTGTTGGCATTACCATACAAAAAATACCAAACATCATACATATTGTTTGTATAATTTTTGCGCTATGTATTAACGCATGTGCAATTGGAAGCGCGATAATAATTGACATAAAAGTTGAGAGCGTGGCTTGCGCAAGTGATGATAGACAAATGAGAGTGTAGAAAATTATTTGCTGCATTAATGCTTACTTTTTTTATGTCATCCTGAATCTGTGCGGCGTAGCCCTAGCAAAGACTCATCGAAGTCCGGGAAGACATAATTATTTTTATCTACTTTTTTATCTCTTTTGACCAACAATCAATCCAATATAAAACCAAATACCAGAAAGTAACAACGCCGCTAATTCGCGTGGAATAATTGGTGAAACAAATCGAAATAATACAAACCCAACAATACCACCAAATACACCGCCAAATGCAGCTAATGTGTTTTTTTTCCAATTAAAATAAACCGCAAGTAATGGAATTAAAAGGCACACTACTGAAATTTCATAACTTTCAATAATTAACCCAATAATATTTTGCGGAACAACATATGATGCACACAATGCAATAATTCCAACAATAAGCGTAATATATTTTGCCTGTCGCAAACGATTTCCCACAAAAAGTTGTAACTCCAAATCTGTTGCTATATTTGCCGATATTGCACATAACAATGAATCTGCAGTAGAAACTATCGCTGCTGCAATTGCAATAACACATAACATAACAATAAAATCTGGAACCATTGTTTGAAGCACTGGCAATAATGGTGATGTTCCTGGATTAATATCTAATCCCAAATTTTGTGCAGACATGCCAAAATATACCGGTACCAAAGAAAATAAAAGCAAACTGGCCGCTGCACCGAACGAAGAAATTCTCGCAACAAATTGATTTTTAGCTGCAAAAAACCGTTGTGCCAAATCTTGTTCAATTAAAGAAAACAAAACAGGCATAAGTAATGTTCCTGTTATCATAGTAAAACCAAATTCAGGAACCTCAAAAAATTTTTGTGCCCCAAATGTTGCAAGTACTCCTGAAAAATCACCCAATAAAGCAGAACCAAAAATACCGCCAAACAACACAATAATAAAAAGTACTTGAAAAATATCAGTATATACTACTGCGTATAATCCACCCATCATTGTGTAAGCAATAGTGAAAAACCAAAATAAAATAAATAATGGCTCATTAATAAAACCAACACTTAATAATAATGAACGTGCACCAACAATTTGACTGACCAAAATACCACTTAAAGTGATAATTGAAAGCACTGAAGCAATTTTTTTAAGTAATTTTGAATTATATTTTTTTTCAAACAATTCAGCCGTCGTTGTCACGTTTAATTTTTGCAGACGCCCTGCAACACCCGAACCTAATATAATAAACCCAAGTGCCATGCCAAGTGTATAAAAAATACCATAAAGACCAATATTATACGATTGCTGTGCAGTTCCAAGTAGCATTCCTCCACCAATTTGCGTTGCAACTAATGTAAACATAACTGGAGCTACGCCCAAATTACGATTAGCAAGAAAATATCCATCAGTTGTCATAACTTGTCGTGATGACCAGTATCCGATACCCAAATAAATAATTGCAAATATACTAAAAACTACTGAAAATAAAAAAATATCCATAAAAAACTTTCACTACTTACAAACACTTACCTTTGCCGGCCGCAATACATACTCGCCAATTGCGTATCCTTTTTGTAATGTTGCAACAATCTGCCCTTCTTCATGATCTTCAGACTCAACCTGCATCAACGCTTCATGTAATTCTGGATTAAATGCTCCGTCAGTGGAAATTACTGTCACGTTATTTTTCTCAAGCATTTTCTTCATTTGATCATAAATCATAGAAATTCCCTCTGTCCAAGAAATATCTTTTTGCTCAGAAGTATCAAGCTGCTCAATTGCACGTTCAAAATCGTCTACAATCGGTAATAAATCTTGAAATACTTTTTTTTGTGTTGCGAATGTCCAAGAAGATAAATCTTGCTGCGCTCTGCGCTTGTAATTTTCAAAATCAGCAGCAATACGTGAACATTTATCTTTCCACTCAGCAGCATATTCTTGCGTTTGCAAAAGTTCTTGTTCTAATTTTTGACAATCTTTATTTTCGATTTCTTGTTCGTTATTTTTTTCTTTGTTCATGATTTTAAGTAACGTTATTTATTTAATAATAATAAGACCAATAATAGTAATTATACTAGAAACAACAGTTGAAATAATTATAGTTTTTTTATTTTCTTGACAAAATTCTTTTTTTGTACGAATATTTCCATTTTTATCTTTAAGCACAAAATTAAAAATGCCACTTACACTTTCTTCTTCTAATTTTATAATATTCTCACCATCATCATCCTGCATATTACCACTCTCTAACTTTTCATTATCACTCACATCGATATCATTATCTATTTCAATCTTACTATCCACATAATTATCACTATCATCACTCAAATTTTCACCTGAAAGATCATCTTCATCCGAAGAATTATTTTGCAAATCTTCATCATGAACGTTTTCATCTTTTTGCATACCGATATAATACCATGAACCAACGCCTGCAAGAGCTGCAGATAAACAAGAAACGCCCCAGAAGACTTTAGATTTTAATATTTTTTTAATTTTACTAATCTCTTCTTTTTTACCTTTACCATTTTGCTGTGCATGCTCATACATCATGCGAGTCATAAGTGCAGCTTCAGCAATGCCTCCACGTCCTTCTTGTGCAAATATACCATTACCAATACAAGCAAAACTCAATAAAATTATTACAAATAGTTTTTTCACAATTACCCTTAAAATTATATTTTCTTCAACTATTACCTAAAGAGTACAATAAAAACCATTTTTTGTTAAATTATGAATACAAAATATACAAAACGACTTTCCTTTTTTACTAATTTTTTTTATATCTAAAAGAGTCTAATTTATATTTAAACACCAACAGAAAAACATAAAGGTAGAAAAAAATGATATTACTAATACTTATAGTATCAACTATATTGTCGTTCACAAGCGCGCATTGCTATGATACACTACATTTTTATCGAGCAACTCCACTATTTCAAAAACCGCGATTTGAACGTAGTTGGCTCACTTCATTTGATGTTACATTTCGCGGTGGGGTTGGCACTAGCGGACTTAATAAAGATCGTGATAAAGTACCACTATGTGATATTTTCGGCACGCACAATATGAAAGATTTAGGCGCAGGTGTACCTCGACCGGATAATGACGTAAATAATCCACTCGATATGATTTTAACTGACCTTGAAATGCTTCCTGGCAGAGATAATTTTGCAACGCTTTCAATTGACGGTGATTTTGCATTATTTGAATTATACATTCATCTTGTACACAATTTTTGTTACGGTTTTTTTATTGAAGGGCACATTCCCATTCGATCAATACGGGTAAGTAAACAACCATTTACTGATTTAACTCCTGATGATGAGATTGAACCAAATAAAAATAGTCAAACGTGGCAACGATTTTTGCAAGATTTTAATGCAATTTTAAAGCGTTATGATTTATCACGAGATAAATTTGATGAAACAGGTGCAGGCGACACTACCGTTCTTTTTGGTTGGACACATAATTATCAAGAAACAGAAACATTAGATTTTGTCGATATTACACTTGCTGCTGGATTTATTGCACCAACAGGGAAAAAACAAAACATAGACAATATTTTTGCACTTCCTTTTGGATATGATAAACATTGGGGTATTCCAATTCAGGCACGTCTTGCGATTGGCTTATATGATTGGCTTACATTTGGTACATACGCATCAGGAATATTTTTCACTAACAATTCAACAAAAAAACGAATTAAAACCGCACAAAACCAGAGCGGTATCATTAAACTTGCAAAGGCGTCAGTAACAATTGATAAAGGTTCGCTATTTCATGCTGGTGGATATATCGAAGCAGATCATTGTGTGCGCGGACTTTCTTTTTTAATTGGATATTCATTTGCATCAGGACAAAATGAGACCTATTGCCCACGAGAACCAGATAAATTTAATCCGACAATTATTAATAGTGATGAAATGTTACAAGGCTGGTCAATGCATACTATTCATCTTTTTGCAGGATATGACTTTGCAAATGAGCGCTCATGGTGCGCTCCACGCATAGGACTTTATTATGATCATATTGTGCGCGGTAAACGCGTATTTAAAACTAATATGATTGGTGCAAATATTGGTATTGAGGCATTGTGGAAATTTTAATTAATTCACAAAGGAGTAGTAATGAAAAAAAAAATTACATGCATATGCATATGCACAATGCTAGTGCGAACCGTTTTTCCTATAATTGTTGTTCGCGGAAACGAAACGTCACAGCCATACGGCTTTACACAAAATATTACTGTTTCAACATATGATCCACATGTTGGAACATTTTTTGTAGGACTAGAAAGCGGCGCAAATCAATTTAGTATTTCTCGCGCAGTTCGACCCAATTTTTCCACTACTCCAACATTTGTACCCGTTGCAAACAATGTGCTCAATAATGCATCAATTAAATTTTTATCACACCTGCCACATGAAAAAAATCCCGCACTTGCTGCAGTAGAAGAACAAACAGGATCTCTTTCAAACGACAAAATAACTGTCCTTTCAACTGACGGTTCACGATTTGATACAACAGAAAGTATTAATGACGCAAGCGGCACAAATACAACTGACGGTATTGTGCAAATTGCAAACTCACAAAATTGTATTATAAGTGCAGTTAGACCAAACAATGGCAATTTTGGCGATACAGATGGGGGACTTGCGTTAATTGAAGTTGATCGCTCTCTTTCCTCAGTAATTTCTGTAGAAATTATTGACGCGCAAACTGGACAGGAAGGCAACAAAGCAAAACTGTTAAATAATACTTCAACAGTAATTACTGGCAACACTGGCAACATAAATGATGTAACTTTTTTAAGTGATACAGATGAAAATAAAGTTACAATGCACTATGATGACACGTTAGATCTTTTTTATATTGGCATTCGTATACAAACTGCAAATATGGATGATGCAATCGGTAAAGCGGTTGTTATTGCAGAAATTACCGATAATGGCGTTGTATTAAAAGAAATTGTTACCAATGAGGCAATTGCGGTAGCTCCACCAACTGACGGTCAAACATTTATAATTGCGCAAAAAGGAAACGGAATTCAACTTAAAACTTTTCATGTTGCAACCATGCACACAAGCACCGGATTTAGTTACCTAATTACCAACAGTTTAAATAATTCCAACAATGCACCAAATGCAAACTTTAATCTATTTGCACTACCGCTGGTTAATAATCCAGAAAGTAACGATCATGGAAAAATTGCAAATCCAAATACATTCACTAATGATTTCAACACCGCAGAAACAGATCCGACTAAAATGGTTACAAGTCAACATGCATGCGCCTTAATTGGTGGAGGACCGCTTCCAATTGAAGCAGTAACAGAAATTAAACAAATACAAGTAGTTACTGATACCGTATATGTTGGACTGGGAAACACCGAAGATAATCTTAATAACACTGGTATTTTTTATTCTCAAGCGCAATTTAATTCATTTGGCACTATCGTAAATTGGACACCATGGGCAAAACGATCATCGCCTATTGACACTTTTTTGCCGAATAATGAAACTGAAATCTCTGGACGCGTCAATTTTTTTGCTGTTGATCCGGTATCAGGAAGTATTTGGATTGCAGAGAATACCACAAAAAAAATAGTTGGCATCACCTCATGGACCGATACAGGAAGCAAGACTGATATTCTTGTTGTATTGAACGAACAACTATCTGACGGATGTTTTTGCGCACTCGACCTTCATAGTGCAACACGAGGATTCACAGACCGCAATACAGGAATGGCAAACACAATACAACGATACGCGCTTTTTGGCGGATACGACAAAGTTATTGTAACACGCACAGCACAAGCAACAGAAAATACCACATTAACATTTCCCGAAACAATTCAAACTGATTTTTCATCCATAGAAAATATCCGAACTACACGTTTGCCAAACAATTCAGGTGCAGTGAGACATATTGCATATTCAAAACAGGGAGAACGTGACAATACGCAAGCAAACTTTTTCTTTTCGGGAACAAATATGGGGCTGTATGTATTTGCATTATCCAATGGAGAAGGCTTTCCTGTAACAAGTTTATCTGACACTAACTCTCCACCATTTACCATCGAAAGATGGAGTAAAGTCGAATTATTTACCGACCCGATTACTGATCTTTCATGCGAAGGAAATGCTCTTTATGTGCTCACCTCAGGTTTTACACCAGAGCAACCATTTGTTGATAAATTGTATGTCATTCCATTTTCACCAGAAGGTGTTGGTGACATTTCCAATATTACAGAATTATTTTCTTCAAATAATATTCACCTGATTGCACAAACCGGTGTTGATATTTTTAAAAACGTAACGCGATTCACCGGTGTTTCTGTTGCAGCAACTGATCAAGACCAAAACATAACGCAAACGGGAGATATTATTGTTGATAGACGTGAGCAATTATTGTTAGCAACATCTAATGGATTATTTGCAACAAACGCAAACCAAATGACCGATCCTGCTAAACCAGTCGAATTTTTCCAAGGAACACCTGATGTTAAAAATCAAACTGACGCACAATGGTTTTTAATTGAAAATACAAACAATACATTATTTAGAGGAATAACAAGTACAGATTCGCCTGTGCATCACACGTCATGGCCATTTAGTTTACAAGACCCTCTTTCTTGTAATATTTTTAACGCAGGAAGCATTCATCAAGTTAGCGGAGCAGAACAATCTGACTCAAACGCTCAAGAATCTGAGTTTGGCACTTTTGATACAACACAATTTACTACAAATCAAGAAACTCAAACAATTGAGCCGATTATAAACTTTTGGACCGATGGTGCGCGACGATTTTTTATTTTAAATCGCACAAATGACCCATCACAACAAAATGTGTTAAGCGTGCTGCCATTTGACACGCAAACATTTGCAGCACAAACATCATCAATTTTGACACACCCGATACTTAAAAAACAGGAACAATTTTATTGGATACAATTAATCAACACACAGGGAAGATTATTTGCAGGAACAAACAATGGTATTGTTAGCTTACAATAGAACAATAAAGAAAAATAAAAAGTGAATGTTATGTACGTTTTGCAAGCGCATTTAGTGTTGAAAGTAAAAACAAAAGAGTTTTTTGCTGACGAATGTTAATACCAATACTTTTAAGATCAACAAACATAGAATAAGCAATTGATTCGATATAGATCATATCTTCAGGAATAAAATCTATATTCGCACTCTTGAACGAACGCATATCACATACCAAATCTGCAACACGTGCAATGATCATATCAACTCGATCAATAAAAACAGACTCTTGCATTTCGTCTATGCGCAATACAACATCATCACACAACGTTCGCGCATAATGAACAAGATCAATAACGCCTGTTGTTGGTGTTTGCATGAAAGGTTGTGCGACAGTAAAGTCTTTCGCACAACAAAGTCCTACATTTAAAACTATAGTTATAATAAGCGTGCCGATAACAGCATATGATATATTACGCATATTAATTATTCCCCCTAAAGTTATTACTATGTTCATATCTAACTTTAGGGTTACATAATTACAAAACGAAAATCAATATTTCAAATATAAATTTATTTATCTGTTTCTAAAATGGTAAATTATCTTCAAATGGAGGGGTATCTTTAAAATCAATTTCACCTGTTGATGAACCTTCAGACTTATTTTCTTTTTTAGTTTCAGACTTTGCAGCTTTTACTTTTGTTTTTGCATTTTCAAGCTGATCTAACAAATCTTTCTCAACCGGATTATTTGGATCAAGTTTTAATTCGTCATTGTTTGTATTGTTTTCATTTAACGCACCATATTCTTGTTGATTCTCACCCTGAGGCCCTGAAGATAAAAATATTACCCTATCAGCCACAACCGAATGCTTACTACGTGTTTGACCTTGTGGATCTTGCCATGAATCAAACTTTAAACGCCCTTCAATTAATACTGGACGACCTTTTTGCAAATACTGACGACAACTTTCTGCTTGCGCACCCCATACATCAATATCAATAAAACAGACCTCTTGAGTTACCGTACCAGTTTGTCTATTTTTAAATTGACGGTTCGTTGCTAATCCCAAACGACACACTGCTTGGCCTGAAGCTAATTGTTTATATTCTGGATCACGCGTCAAATTACCAATTAACACAACACGATTATAGCCTGCCATAAAAAATCCTTTACTTGTAAAAATAAAATGAACATCAAAAAAGCGGCACTCAATATGTAAGTACCACTTTTGAGATTAACATGAAAAAATATTTTTACCACAAAGTTTATGCAATTTTATACAACTAAGAAACCTTACTTTCTAAAGAAAGTAAAATAATGATCTTTCATACTTGTAATCGTTGCAATTTTTTCATCAATACTTGTTTGCCGCGATTCAATACGAACAGTATCATCAAGCATTTCTTGTCGCATATTATTTTTCTTAGAAACTAAACGCATAATTTCTTTTTTCAATTGATGCGTTAAAAACAATAGTTTGCCATACTTGTGATGCGAGAACTTGCGATTATCTTCTTCAAGCAAGATTCCAATATCTTTTAGACATTTGCTTAATTGATAGAAATTACGATTTGTTATCACGTCATACAACGATTTAACACCTTTGGCAAGGCCCCAACCGGTAATAAGCGTTGGTGTAAGAAGAACTAAGTTTAAATTTAGCGCCTGATCATCCAAGCTTTTATTCAAACTATCTAATAAATTATTAGTATAACCCAAGTACTCATTTGCTATAAACGCGTAAAATTTCCCCTTCTTTTTATAATAATCTAAACTTGCATTAGCTAAATTATCTGTATCACTCCAAAAACGCCAACCAATTCCTTGTTTATCATAAAGATCTTCACTTTTTAATAAATCAGATTTCAATTGAAAATAAGTAGATTTTTTTTCTTTCAAAGTTAAACTATTTTCATTTTCCTGATTGTTTGATCCAAACATATTTTCAACATCTTTGTACATGAAATCTAAAAACTTACTTTGATTTGACGACAAATTATCACCTTTTTCTTTATAATCTTTTTCAGAATAACTTTTTCGCCAAATTGTTTTTTCAAGAAGTCCTTTTATTGGCGCAACTGCATATACATTCCACGACTCAACTAACGATGCCTGTCTTTTCTCTATAAACTCAATAACCCTATCTGGGTTTTTCTTATAAAACCTATATGCACAAAATGCTCCAACTCCAAGCGTCGCATATCTAATCCAATTTCGTACAAAGTGATTTGATTTTTTTACATTACCGATAAGATCTTGTGATGTTTTTCGATCATTATATACACGACTCACCTCATTTTGTAATACATCAACAAGTTGCTGTGTATCTGAAATAACAAGGTTTTTCTTTGGCGTAATACCCCAAATATTGTCAATACGATTAATTAACTCAATAATCCATTCGTACATTTTCTGCTCGTTTACACTCGAATCACATTTATACAAATGCGAAGCAAGTGCGCCAAGATGCTCATAATAGATATTTTGTAAATTTTCTAAATACGCAATATTTTCATTAATTTCATCTTCTTGTCGTTCACCAAAGAACCATTTATGTGGAGATTTTTTAAAAAAATACCTTGTCTGATGTAATTTTTGACTTACCCAATAATTATAAAGCTTTTGTATTTTCTGCAAATCTTCAAGACGCGCTTTAAACGAAACAAACCCAACGCGCAATGCATATTTTATTGCCAATATATATACAATATTCTTCGTCTTATCAACAATAACGCTTTTTGTTGCAAACGTATCAACAGCTTTTACACAATCACGCAATGAATTAATCGAATCAATTGATCGCAAAAGCTTATTTGGATTAGTGTAAAATCTTACATGATTTTTAATTTCATATCGATCTGAGAAATCACTTATAACACGAGCAAGATATTCCTCAAGCTCAAAGCCAATGGTATGCGAACCAACAATTACATCAATAAAATTAAGATTATTTTTATTTTGACTAGCCTCTTGTTCTTCTTGCGATGCATCACTTTGTTGATTATTATATCGCTCCAAAACTTTAAGTGATTTTTTATTTAATTGATAATTTTTCGCAAAAAAAGTTCCCCATATAATGGGCATACATAACATAAAAATTGTAAATCTTATAATTTTTTTCATAATCATCCTTTAATACAAACAATATTCGTACCCTTTTATAGTAAAGGAAAATTATAAAAATGTTAAATTAAAATTTCAATATGCAATAAACTTAAGTGTTCGAAATCTCAATAAGCCCATCTGTAGAAATTATTACATTATTTATTTTTTCATGAACAACCTGTAAATTCAAGTAATATTCCCGTAATTGCTCTCGAGAGGCGTATGCCAAAAAGCCCGTTTTTTTCTTCTTTGCGTACCCATATACCGCATCCAAAAGAGACTCCTGTACATCTGCAAGTGCGCTTGAAAGGTATGATATATCATACAAAACTTTACCCATATCATCCATACAGTCATTACAAATTGTTGATCGAGAAACTCTACGCCCCTCTTGTTGGGCCATTTCATGACGAGAAAGCACAAATTTATCTGATTGATCCGCATATGAAAACAATATTGTTAATGCATGAGAAAAAATAATACCAACCAGCAACCCTGAAACAAATAACCGCATTATACATCTCCTTTTATATACTCTCAACTACATATATCTTTTTCCAATTTTTGCATATTGCAATAAACTTGCAAACACCATTGCAAGCATAAGTACCAGCATCGCATAATACGTCTTAATTGGCATCCAATCAAAATAATAACATGCGAATAACCAGATAATAAATATAGTTTGAACGAACGTTGTCATTTTACCAAGAAATGTAGGTCGAACATCAAGATGTCCATTAATCATATACAAAATCGTTGCACCAGAAACTTGTAATAACTCTTTAATAACAATTAATAAAACAAACCATCTAGGTAATGCAATAAGCGGAGTTTCTACAAATGCCAATGTTGCAAATATTGAAATAATTAACAACTTATCTGCAATTGGATCTAAGCACGCACCTAAAAATGTTTTTACATTCCACAATCGAGCAATAGTTCCATCTGCAACATCAGTAATTGCTGCAATCAAAAATAAAAAAAAAGCTGTATTCCACCAACCAAAAACCATCGCCAGAACAATACATCCAACAAGTATAATTCTTATGCTTGTCAAAACGTTAGGAATAGTAATACGTTTTTGTTCCGGAGGCAAGTTTTTAAAAACATGCCAATTAAGTTTTTTTAAGTTTATTCTAATTTTTTTCATGTAACTAAACTACCAATCCAGCGCTAATGTGTAAACAAACGACTAAACTATACATTATTTTGTCTCAATTGTTCCGCTTCCCAGACATACATTATCATCATAAAAAACCGCAAACTGACCATCTGCAATTCCTTGATCCTGCTCAGATAATAAAATTTTATATCGATCATCAAAAACTTTAGCAATCATACAATCAGAACGATGCTGCCCATGACGTAACTTTACCTGAACGTTAGAATTTTCAGGTACTTTTATTATCCAATTCAAATTTGTAACAAAAAAATTATCTCTCTTTTTTTCTGATGAATAATAATTACTAGAAATAAAAACCGTATTTATATCAATAGCTTTATCAACTACATACCATGGCCCGCCAGAAAGACCTATTCCTTGTCGTTGACCAATTGTATAAAACCAATACCCATCATGTCTCCCAACAATCTTATTAGTTTCATACTCAACCAAATCGCCCTTTTTAATTCCGACATAATATGCTACAAATTCACGAAATTTTAATTTACCTAAAAAACAGATTCCTTGCGAATCCTTTCGGTCTTTTGTTGGTAAATCTACTTGCTGTGCATATTCTCTAATTTCTTGTTTAGTCAAATGACCAATTGGAAACAATACGCGCTGTAATTGTTTTTGCGACATTTGCGATAAAAAATAAGTTTGGTCTTTTATCTGATCTGGAGAGCATTGTAGACTGACCAATTCATTATCATAATCAACTAATTGCGCATAATGCCCAGAAGCAACTTTATCATATGTCCCATCAATACGATCAAGAAAAAAACCAAATTTAACATACTGATTACACAACACATCTGGATTTGGCGTACGCCCTTTTTTTACCTGATCAACAGTATAAGAGACCACTGTATCCCAATATTCTTTTTGCAAAGAAATAATTTCAAGTGGAACATTAAGTTGTTTACAGACCGCACGCACATACGAAAGATCTTTCTCCCACGGACATTCTCCCAAAAAAGACAATTCATCTTCTAACCAAATTTTTAAATAAAACGCAGTTACATCATTCCCCTGTGCTTTGAGCATATGCAAAGCTACTGAGCTATCAACACCACCAGAGACTAATACAGCTATTTTCATTACATGTATACCATTATTAAAATTGCTAATTATATTATTAATTAGTATACTATTTCTCGTATGTTTTTCAATTAACCATTCTCATTTTTGCCCCTACATAAGGCCTATTATGAATATAATTCAAACTATTAAAAAATCATTTACAACCTACATTCAATCAACATTTAATGTAGATATTACCGCAAAACGTGGCGCTTTTGATATCAACACCGATGAGAATAAACAAGAATTTGGCGACATTAATTCAAATATTGCACTCATTGCAGCAAAACAAGTAAAAAAAAATCCCCGTGAAGTTGCACAACAAATTATTAATGAATTTAATCATCCAGCAATTGAAAAAATTGAAATTGCTGGGCCTGGATTTATTAATATATTTTTATCTCAAGATGCATTTAGCTCGTTATTACGAGATCTACATGAACAAAAAGAAGCTTTTTTCAAGCCAGAAAAACTTACCATTACACACACTAATATAGAATTTGTAAGTGCAAATCCAACTGGACCTCTTCATTTTGGTCATGGTCGCGGTGGTATTATTGGCGATGTACTTGGAAACATTTTAACTTTTTTAGGGCATAAGGTAACCAAAGAATTTTATATCAATGATGAAGGAAATCAAATTGATAAGTTAGGGCAATCATTTAAAATTCGTTGCTTACAAATTAGCGGAACTGACGCAAAAATCCCCGAAGATGGTTATCATGGAGAATATTTGATCGAACTTGCACACCAAGCACAAAGCGAATTTGGCGCACAGCTACTTGAAAAAGACGATAACTTTTTTGCAGAATACGCAAAAAAAGAAATGCTTGAAAATATTCAAAATACTTTAAAAGAATATGGTATTAGTTTTGACACCTATTTTTCTGAAAAAACATTACATGAAAACGGTAACGTAGAAACTGCACTTGAACAATTAAAACAAAATAATTTTTTATATAAACATGATGGTGCCTGGTGGTTTAAGGCAACGCAATTTGGCGACGACAAAGATCGCGTGGTCAAACGAGCATCTGGCGAGGTTACTTATATTGCTGCAGATATTGCATATTTACAAAATAAAATTAATCGTGGGCATAATAAATTACTTATGATTTTAGGACACGACCATCACAGCTATGTAACACGTTTGCACGCAATTCAACAAGCTCTACAACTTGAAAGCTTTCCACTTGATGTTATTTTATACCAATTGGTCAAAATTACCAAAGAAGGTCAATTAGTACGCATGTCAAAACGTGCTGGTGCAATGACCACATTGCAAGACATTATAAATACTGTTGGCAAAGATGTTGCACGATTTTTTTATTTGCACAGAAAAGCAGAAGCACAACTTGAATTTGATCTAGAATTAGCGCTAAAAAAAACCGATGAAAACCCTGTCTATTATGTGCAATATGCCTATGTACGCACAGGAAGTGTTTTACAAAAAGCAAATAAAATCAAATCATTGCAATTAATTACACAAAAAGATGCACAATACATTGGACCAGAAGAACAATTATTACTTAAAAAAATATTTTCTTTAAAGTTATTGTTGTGTGAAATTAGCACAAACTATCACACACACGCGTTAACCTATTTTGTACTTGAACTTTCCACACTATTCCACCATTATTACGCGCATAACAAAGTTATTGATCAGAATAATATCGAAAAATCTCGTGCGCGACTTCTTGCAATCAATATTTTACGTGAAACCATTGGCACTATACTTGATCTATTGGGTATTTCAAAACCTAAACAGATGTAAAAAGGCCGAACAATTCGACCTTTTTACATTTTTCAATTTATATACGTTTGTTACTGAATCTTTTTAACTGGACCAAACTTATTAACGCCAGTACCTTCTGCTACACTAACACCCATATTATATGAATAATCACCACCTTTAAGAATAGCAAAATGACCACCGGCAACTTCTACCGCACCTTGTATCATATTTTTACCATGTCTGTTACCTGTAACACTATAAACACCGCCATCACTATCCATCCATTCCACTGTATAAAAACCAGTTGAGACATAGTCCACGTTTCCACCTGGAAGAACAAGCTTAAAACAGTCCTCTAATGCCTTAGGAAGTATACCCATATCTCTTTTTACTTTCACCATAATAGCTCTTTTTGTGTAATTATAAACATTCAGCTTACTGGCAAAAGCCGAACCTGCTACACTTAGCGCAATAAGTGCTACCATTAATTGTTTTGCGTTCATTATATCGCTCCTTTTTGTTAAAATATATACTATCTAGCTTTATAGTAGCAAATTAAAACAAAAAACTTCAAGCAAAACATTAAAAATGGGTCGCTCAAAATAGAACGACCCATACATTATCACTATCAGTACCTTTTAATTAAGCTGATTAATTAAGCTGAATGAGCTGTCCAGGCTCGCAAAGTTTCTTTCCTTCTTCAACCTCATATGTATCACCTTCACCTATAAAGTCTAAATAATATGGCTCTATATTGCCATTAATTCCATCTAAACCATTTAAGGATACATCCCTATTTAACCAACTGTTACTTTCTTGATAACTTTTAAAAACCTTAAATCCTTCTTCACCTAAAAGATGATCTAACAAATAAATTATTTTCGGAATGCCTACGCGGTCTTCAGATAAGAAATAATTTTGATCAGAAACAATGCCAATATCAATGTTTTTATTGTTTTTATCCTTAAAAATTTTTACCTGAGCACAAAATCTGTTATTATCAGCACCAAAAACTACATTTAGATTTGCAATATTTTTAATATTTTTAATATTGTTTTCACTTTTAAGTTGTCCCACATGGTTCTCAATTTTAATAAAATCAACAAACATATAGTTTTTATCTATCGCTTTATAATAATACTTCAAAGATAAAAATTTACGATACAATTCTGTATTCACTCCTAGTTTTGAAAATACTTTTTCCACAATTGTCATCCAATCATCGTAATTTGAAAAAAGAACTGCATTTTTCCCTAAAAATTTAACAAAGCCATCTATATTGTTAATTTTAGACAAAATCTCCCAAGATTCTTTAGTAAACGCTTTGAGAAGTTTTCTTTCAATTTCCAATTCTTTATAGCTTATATACGCCCTCTCAAACTCCTCTTTTGTCAATTTTTTCTCTGTTTTCTTTGTTTTTAAATTTGTAAAATATTTATTTACTTCATCGTTACGCTTTGATTCATCCGAGCTGTATTCTGAATCAAAATATAGCAAAAAATTATCAACAAGCTTATTTTTTTTATGCCTAATAAAATTTGCTAAGTTTATATGAAGCGTTTTACTTTCTTCTTTCACAGGTGTAGGTGTTCTAAATAAATCTTTTAAATCTTTAATTAATTTTTTCAACACAAGTTTATACTCTTGCAACATTATACGCTCAAGCGTAACTTTTTTATTTTCATAAAAACTTTTTACATTATCCTTTTCTTGAGTAGTTATTTTTATTTTTAATCTTTTGTAATAATCATAATCACTAATAAAACTGTCTAACTCTATAGGATCTTCAAAAATATAAGCTCGAATAAAATCTCTTGCTACTTTGAAATATCTCTTACTTCTCTTATTTTTAGACTCGGCAAGACCATAAGTTTCAATATTATCAACATTATCTTCAAGTATTTTATTATATTTATTTATCCAATCATCCATTGCAAAGCAGTTATTTACAAAAGCAATCATTAACAATATAATTAATTTTTTATTCATAATATCCCTTATATATTTAAGTACCATACATAATAAACCTAACTATACCCCTATTATAAAAAATTTCAAATAAAAAAATCAAGTGTTTTTTTAGCATTAACCAATAAAACCTTTTTAAGTAGAAACATTACAAATCAATTTTCTAAACAAAAAATTTTAAACGAACTATTTTTTCCCGATTATTTTGTAAAAAGAATTTAAATTGCGCTCTTTTATCATTTCTGGCAAACTAAAGATATAATTATCTTACTATTTTTTATTATATGGGTGTTTACAATGGCAAAAATTGATCGTCAATTATTACAAACGTTACGCGAACGCACTGGGTGCGGGCTTATGGATTGCAGAAAAGCTTTAGAGGGAACTAGTGGAAATCTAGAAGAGGCAATTGATTTACTACGAAAAAAAGGCGCTGCTGTTGCTGCAAAGCGCGCAGGAAAAGAAACTTCCGAAGGTGTAATCACCTCATACATTCATCCTGGCGATAAACTTGGAGTAATGATTGAAATTAATTGCGAAACTGACTTTGTTGCAAATACTGAAGATTTACGTAAATTTGCGCAAGATCTTTGTATGCACATTGCTGCAATCAACCCATTGTATCTTTCACCAGAAAAAGTTGATTCTAAATTTTTAGAACACGAAAAAAGCGTACTTAAAGAACAACTGATTGATTCAGGTAAACCTTCAAATATTATTGATCAAATTATTGAAGGAAAGGTTACAAAATTATATAGCGACATTTGTTTGCTGCAACAAAAATTTGTAAAAAATAATAAATTAACCGTAAAAGAAATGCTTGAAGAACTTATTGCAAAAATGGGCGAAAGCATTAAAATTAAACGCTTTTGTCGATTTGAGATGGGTAACTAAAATAATCATAAAAAAGGATACCTATGAATATCAACCTCACATTAATTGAAAACGATGTTAATTCACTCAAACGACCACTTGAGAATGAAATGGAAGGTCCAATTTCTCATTTTTCTCGTGAATTGATTAAAATCAGAGCCGGACGTGCGCATATATCACTCATTGAAGATATTCAAGTTGAGTGTTACGAACAACCACCAGTTGCACTCAAAGGACTTGCTGCACTTTCTGTACCTGAAGCCCGATTACTTGTTGTGCAACCGTGGGATACTTCAATTATTGGCGATATTGAAAAAGCTATTTTAACATCCGATCTTGGCGTTACGCCAGTCAATGATGGTAAAATTATTCGCTTAACATTACCAGAAATGAGCACTCAGCGTCGTGATGATTTAGTTAAAATTTTAGGTAAAAAACTCGAAGAATGTAAGATTGGCATTCGCAATGTACGAAAAGATTTCAATAACATAATTCGTGATGCTAAAAAAGAAAAAACTGTTTCAAAAAACTTTTGTGACCGTCTTGATGATGTACTAAAACAAATAACTGAGACATTCATTAAAAAAGCTGAGCAAATGGCAGAAAAGAAAAAAACAGATATTACAAACATCTAAAAAACTTTAAAAAAGACTGCTTCACTTATTTTGAACAAACAAGTAGACTTTTGAATATGATATCATAAAGATTGTGCAAGAGTGGCGGAATTGGTAGACGCGCTGGATTTAGGATCCAGTTCCCGAAAGGGAGTGGGGGTTCAAGTCCCTTCTCTTGTACCATTTGTTGTTCAAAAAGGAGAAGCTAATGAACAATCATCCCTCTATTCTTTCATTCGTAATCGATGAAAAACACAACGATCGCTACCGCGTTCGAATTATTATTCCCACACTTGCTATTAACACACTTTTTGATCAAGCAGCACTTTCTCAACAGCCACACGTTATGGCGCCAGGGTTTGCACAAGGCAATGTTCCTATCTCATATGTTCGACAAGAATTTCGTACATCAATCTTGACACATCTAAAAGAATTTTTGCTCAAATATGCAGTTATCAATTGTTTATATAAAAATATCAATAAATACCAACTTGTAGTAACCGGTGAGCCGAAACTAATTGACATTGACATTGCGAATGATCAAGACGGGCAATTTGTTTTCGATATTCCTATTTTTCCCAAAATTACAATTCAAGATTGGAGGTACTTCCCATTTAAAGCGCCAAAACGTAAAAATTATCGCGACATTGACAGGCAAGTAGATAACTTTATAAAAGAAGAACAATCTCACGAATGCGGACAAATTATACAAAAAAATGACTGGATACATTTCTCTGTTACTATCTTTGATCAAAACAACCAGCCCCTTATACATGATTTTACTCAAAATTTTTGGCTCAATTTAGGAAACGAAGAAATAAACTCTCGACTGCAAGAACTCTTTTTGGAAAAAACTTGTGGAGAATCTTTTATTGCTTCCAATTCTGGTTTTTCTGATTATTTCACCACTCATCTTGATGGCGGATTTTCATATCTAATTACAATTTTACATGTAGTTCCCTACACGCTCTTTTCTTTTGATCGATTCAAAAAACACTTTAAAATTAAAACAAACAAAGATATGCACAAAAAACTTATAGAAGTTTTTTCATTTCGTAACGACCTCTCTCAACGGCACTGTATGGTGAGCGAGGCATTCAAAACATTACTTTCAAAACATCAATTTTGCCCGCCACAACAACTTGTATCTACACAAAAAAAGATTATTTTAAGTGCAATAAAACAAAAACCTGATTATACTGTATATAAAAAACAAAAAGAATTTGATACTTATGTACACCAATTGGCAGAACAGCAAACAAAAGAATTTCTATTCACAGATCAATTAGCATATTACGAAAATATACAGACAACTGATGAAGATGTGTGCAACTATTTAAATTTATTACTTAGACCGCGCACAAAGTCATTTGTTCATTTTCAGCCACCAACAACAAGACATAGTGGACAGGAAGTACCCATTGCAACAGAACGAATTAAGCAATCGTGCTTGCGAGAAAAAACAATTAACCATGCAATTTATCATTTAATTAAATAAAATATACAAAACAGAGTGCAACAATGCAAAAACATAAACTTGTCATTATCGGATCGGGGCCAGCAGGACTAACTGCTGCAATTTATGCAGCACGTGCAAACTTGAAACCTGTTATCATTGAAGGTGAAAAACCAGGAGGACAACTGACTACAACATCATATGTTGAAAATTGGCCGGGAGAAAAAAGCATTTTAGGCACAACTCTTATGATAAACATGAAAGATCATGCGGCCCATTTTGGCACACAATTTATTAGCCAAACAATTGAAAAAGTTGATTTTTCGTCTCGTCCATTTACACTTTTAACAAACAAAGGTAAAGAAATTGTTGCCGAATCAGTTATTATTGCAACTGGCGCAACTCCAAAACGCCTTGGCATTCCTGGGGAAGATGAACTTTGGGGTAAAGGAGTAACTACATGCGCAGTTTGCGATGGAGCATTCTATCTAGACAAAAAGGTTATCGTTATCGGTGGTGGCGACACTGCAATGGAAGATGCTTCATTTTTAAAACGCTTTACTAATGATATTACTATTGTACATATTTTGGATAAATTTACCGCATCACATGCAATGCAAAAACGCGTACTTAAAGATGATAACATTAAAAAAATATATAACAGCACCGCAACCGAATTTCATGCAGTGGGTGAAAAACTGACCGCAGTAACAATTAAAAATCAAAAAACTGGTGAAGTTACAAAAATGGATATGGATGGTGCATTTATTGCAATTGGCCTTGACCCGAACACCAAGCCATTCAGAGATCATGTTGAGTGCGACAAGTGGGGATACATTACCGTGCACGGCCAAGTAAAAACATCTGTAGAAGGCGTATTTGCTGCTGGAGATGTACATGATTTCAAATATCGTCAAGCAATTACTTCAGCTGGCGCTGGGTGCATGGCGGCACTTGAGGCAGAGCGCTATTTGGAAAGTATAGAATAATTTATGAATACATTTGCAAAAAATCACGATTAATCTAGACTAATAGTGTAAATTAATTTTATCTAAGGAATTATCATGTCAGTAACTATCAAGAAAAAAAGTTTAAAAAAACGCGCAAGAAAACACGGATTCCGTGCTCGTATGCGTACAAAATCTGGTCGTGCAATTTTACGTCGACGTCGCTCTAAAGGTCGCAAATGTATAGCAGTTAAAGAATATTAATTGTTGAGGTTGCAATGCCACGCATGCCGGAATTAACAAAATTTACAAAAAAAGAAATTGATGTTCTTTTTAAAATTGCTAAGCCGGTCATTAAAAATAAATATGCGGTCATATTATCTGCCCCTGCAACAAAAGATTTTGGACTAATTTTAATTATCGTGTCAAAAAAAATTGGTTCCGCCCCTGTGCGGAACCTTCTTCGTAGAAGAGTCAAACATATCTTTTATGAGAACAAATTATATGATTACAAGCGCGATATAATTTTTATTGCACGCAAAGATGTAGTCACGCTTTCTTTTGATGAGCTTGCAAATTTGCTATGCAATTTGTTTGATAGCGATATTATGTAAAAAATGACCTGTTGTGTTGCATAACAAATTAAACACAAAAAACTTTATATTTCCAGTTTTTACACAAAAGAAAGCACCAGTCATTCCCGCGGAGGCGGGGATCCAGGAAAAATAAAAAAATTAATCAAAAATATGAAAAACTATTGGGTTTATATACTATCTTCCAAAAAAAATGGCACCCTATACATTGGGCTTACAAGTAATTTACCACGAAGAATATTTGAACATAAAAACAAAATTTTTAAGGGATTTTCTCAAAAGTATGCCGTCGATAAACTTGTTTATGCAGAACAATTTTCATCTTTTGATGAAGCAATGCAAAGAGAAAAAGCTATCAAAAAATGGAATCGGGGATGGAAATTACGATTAATTGAATCTGTAAATCCTCAATGGAAAGATTTATATGAAACATTAATATAATCCTGGATCCCCGCCTTCGCGGGAATGACTATTTTTTTCTTTTGTAACGTTTTATAAATATTAGTAATCAAGTAAATAGATCAAGATAATGAAAATACTAAACAAACTACTTATCGCACTCATCCATGGCCTTCGGCCACTTTTTGGTTTTGCACAATGCAAATATCCAGTCACCTGCACACAGTACGCACAAATTGTTTTGGAACAACACACAACACTAAAAGCTATTTGGCTCATAATAAAACGAGTCGCATCATGCAACCCGTTTTAAAATTTTAACTAATCAAAAAAGTTATTCAAAAGAAATAATAGCATCCAAATAGCTATCATATGAAGGATCGTACGTTGGAATTAACATCCAAACAATATCTGTGCATCGAACGTTTTCACGTCCAATAATAATTTCACCATTATCAATCCACGACCAATAGATTCTTTTATTACCATAATAAAGCGAAAAATCTCTATTGCCAATCATTTGGATAATTTTATTTTCCAAAGCAGTTATATCAAGTTTTCTACCATCAATAAACGGCACTGTAAAACTATACACTTTTTTTGTTTGCTCAATTCTTGCAAATTCAACCGTTTCGATTAGCGTAATGTTGTGATCATTTTCTAGTGTTGCATCATCAGCAACAATTCTGTCTGCATTAACTGCAACATTAACAGTATAGTTTCTATTTCCCACAAATATCATTGGTCCCGATTTTATACCTAATGACAAAAATACAAACAACACGATAATAATTTTTGATAGTATGTTCTTCATACAATCCTTTCTTTACAATGTTATTTACAACAATTCACCTGCAATTTTACTCAATTCACTTCGCTCACTAGTTTCCAGGAACACTGTCCCAAATAATTTTTCACCTTTAAATCTCTCACTTGCAACAACTAAACCATTACTTGCAAAATCAAGATACGGCGAATCAATCTGATACGGGTCACCTGCAAGAATAATTTTTGACCCTTCTCCAACACGCGTAATTAACGTTTTGACTTCATGCGGTGTTAAATTTTGCGCCTCATCAATTAAAATATATTGATACGGAATAGAGCGACCTCGCATATATGTTATTGCTTCCATTGCAACTTTTCCTTGCCGAACTAATTCATCAATTGGCATAATACCACTACGCTTATTGCGATGTTCTTTGCCACCACGACGTCCTTTTTTATATTTATTTTTTTTACCGTTATCTTGCGCATGTTCATTTTCTAATTCCTGAAAATGCTGACTTACATTTACCGAATGAATAATAAATTCCATGTTATCATAAATAGGTAACATCCAACTGTGTAATTTTTCTTCAATCGTTCCTGGCAAAAAACCAATGTCGCGACCCAAAGGAACAACAGGACGAGAAATAAGTAATTTTTCAAATGTATTATCAGTCAACACCTGATGTAGTCCCGCAAGAAGTGCTAAAAAAGTTTTTCCAGTTCCTGCTGGACCAAATAAACACGCAAGTTGTACAGAATCATCAAGCAATAAATCAAGTGCCATTAATTGTTGTGCATTACGCGGTTGTAATGGCCAAGTCAATTTTGGAGCCACAATCGATTTAAACTTTTTACTACCCAAATATCGATACACGCGATAATTATGTGGGTTATGATTACTTTCAACGAGCACGTACTGATTTGGCGCTAAATCTTTTGCAATATCTTGCAGTACATCGGGAAATTCACGTTTTAATTCAACTGAGGGCACTGCTATTTTTATCCAGCCATGATAAAACTCACTCTCAGTTACATATTCTTTTTTATAATCTTCAGAAATAATACCAAGCGAATCTGCTTTTACTCGCGCATTTAAATCTTTTGAAATGAACCGTACATCATATCCTTGTCGTTGCAAATAAAGTACACTCAGAATAATCGTGTTATCCATTGCTGCAGAAAAAAATGGTACTTCAGGCAAATCATCTTCTTGCCAAAATAAAATTTGAATTACACTTCCATCTTCTAACGTAACCCCCTGCCCCAACGAACCCTTATCACGCAGTTCGTCTAAATATCGAATTACCTGTCGCGTATTGCGACCACGATCTGTTCCTTCACCTTTAAAATGCTCTAACTCCTCAAGAACAACAATCGGAATAATGACATGAGCACCTGTAAATGCAAAAATTGATTTCGGATCATGTACTAAAATATTAGTGTCAAGCACGTAGACTTTACGATTTTGCGTACTTTTAGTTGTCGACTTACTTGGTTTTTTTGACACAGTGGTGCGTGGAGTGCGCCCCCCTGCATTTTCCTTTGCATTCATCTATCGGAACTCCTTTTTTAATATCTGTCTTTCTTGCTTGCTTCATTCGCCCTAAAGTCTAGCATACTCAACTTTTTATAACCAACAACTCAATATAAAATTACCCCTTTATATAATCCGTGCTATACTTTTTGATAATAATTATTCTTACCTGATGGAGATAATCATGAATAAAGATGATAAACTAAGTATATTACGTCACTCTGCAGCACATTTGGTAGCACATGCTGTTACACGATTATTTCCCAATACAAAACTAACAATTGGTCCGGCAACAAAAAGCGGTTTTTTTTATGACATGTTGCCTGAAGTAAATCTAAAAGAAGAGGATTTACCTGTAATTGAGGCTGAAATGCACAAAATTGTGCAAGAAAATTATCCCATTGAACATAAACAAATTTCAAAAAAAGAAGCACGCGAAATTTACAAAGAAAATCCATTTAAACTTGAACTTATTGATCAAATACCAGATGAAACCGTTGGCATTGCAAAACAAGGTGACTTTTTTGATCTATGTCGCGGTGGACATGTTTCCTCAACCGGAGAAATCAAACATTTTAAATTACTGGGTATTTCTGGTGCATACTGGCGTGCCGATATTAACAATGCAGCTTTACAACGAATTTCAGGAACTGCATTGTTTACCGCAAAAGAATTACGTCTTTTTGAAAAACATCAAGAGGAAGTAAAAAAATATGATCATCGTAAGGTAGGAAAAGAATTAAACCTTTTTTCATTTCACCAAGAAGGTGTCGGGTTTCCTTTTTTTCATCCTAAAGGACAAAAAATTATTAATATTATGTGCGATTATTTGCGCAAAGAACTTGATGATGCAAACTACGACGAAATTAGCACGCCAACAATGCTAAGTGATAATTTATGGCGACAATCAGGGCACTATCAACATTACAAAGATAATATGTATTTTTGTAACGTTGATGAAAAACACTACGCAATTAAACCAATGAATTGCCCGGGAGCAATTTTAGTTTATTCACAAAAACCACATTCATATCGCGAATTACCATTACGTTTGGCAGAGTTTGGCAAAGTACACAGACACGAACTTTCTGGTGTACTTCATGGATTATTGCGCGTACGTGCATTTACCCAAGATGATGGACATATTTTTTGTACAGACGAACAAATTGAACAAGAAGTGATAACCACTATTCAAATGACAATAAAAATACTTAAAAAATTTGGATTTGAAAATGTTACCATTGGTTTATCTACAAAACCAAAAAAAGCAATGGGAACTGATGCAATGTGGGACCATGCAATTGAGAGTTTAAAAAATGCACTTGAAAAATCAAAGCAATCATATGAAATTTACGAAGGTGAAGGCGCCTTTTACGGACCAAAAATTGAATTTGGAATTGAAGATTCTATGGGAAGAAGTTGGCAATGCAGTACAATTCAATTAGATTTCTTTTTGCCTGAAAACTTTAATTTAACGTATGTTTGTTCTGAGGGCACAAAAAAACAACCGGTTATGATTCATCGTGCAATTTACGGTTCTTTAGAGCGTTTTTTTGCAATTGTACTTGAACACCACAAAGGACGTTTGCCACTTTGGCTTTCTCCAATTCAAGCGCGTGTTTTGACCATTACTGATACGCACAATGAATATGCACAACAAATTGTTGATCAACTCAAACAACATGGACTTCGCATTGAACGCGATACTTCATCTGATCCAATTTCAGGAAAAATTAAATCTGCGCAACTTGCTCGCATTCCGTGGATGATTATTATTGGTGACAAAGAAGTTGCGAACAATACTGTTACGTTGCGTTTTTTGAATGGCAAACAAGAGTTTGGATTGAACGTTGAACAATTAATTGAGCGAATAGAAAAGTAGCACTATCGACTCTTTTTTACACCAACACGATCACAAAAGGTCCGTATTGGGCACTTTGAGCAAAATGGAGAAACGGGAACGCAAATATTTTGTCCCCACATGACAATTAAGTAACTATATTCACGCCAATATTTTTGAGGCAATATTTTTTTTAGTGCAATTTCAGTATGCTCCGGTTTTAGAGTATTTACTAACCCTAAACGATTTGAAATACGATGAACATGTACATCAACACAAATTGCAGGAACACAGAAACCCTCGGCTAACACTAAGTTCATTGTTTTTCTACCCACACCAGAAAATGAAAGTAATGATTTTTCATCACACGGCACTTTACCATCAAATTGCTCAATCAAAATTTTGCAAATCTTAAGTATTTGATCTGATTTTCTACGATAAAACCCAACCGGGTAAATTAACGTTTGCAATTCTTGTAATGATGCACGCACCATTTCTTGTGGAGTTTTATATGCACTAAACAATCTACGTGAAGCTGGAAAAGAAACCGTATCTTTTGTTCGAAGTGAAAGTATACAAGCTATCAATTGTAAAAATGGATTTAATCCAAATTCTTTTGTAATTAAACGAGATGCAGGTTCAACCATACCATTTGTTGCAATTCGAAGTTGTGTAATAATATTTTCAACATTTTTCATAACAACTTTCTTGGTAGTTGAACCTGCTGCTATCTATGTTAGAATAATATAATTAATCAGCCCGGAGGATAACCAATTAAACCTAATAGAGTAATAACGTTTATCATACCTATAAATGCTGTAACAACTATAGTGTTCATATCAATTCCTTTCGTGGTTAGATTAAATAGATTATAACACAATTATTATTTTCATATTATATAGATTATTTTTGAGGCTAGCAACTATTCATGAATATTTTTCACACATTAGAACAGACTTTTGGCAATTATTACTTTTTGTTAAGCATCATGAGCGTTTCTTCTCTGATAAAATGGTATCTTTTTAAACAGACACTTACGCAAAACATTCGATTCAAACAGACAAAAATTTCATGGATATCTCTTTTGATTGTTCTTGCAGGAAGTGGATTTACCGATTTTTCATGGATTCCGACACTTATTAGTTCACTAAAAATTATAAACATTCCATATCAGTATACTCTCTTTATTGTGCGTATCGCATGGGGATGCTCTATAATTCAATATCAAGCACTAAGTATTTTCATTGAAAGTTTATCAAAAAAAAATTATAGCATCCCTATACAACAAAAATTATTTTTTATGTTCAGCGCTTTGCTTGCAATACTATTTTTTGGGTTTGCATTTTTTGATATTAGCTGTGACGCAAGTGACAAGCGATCCGCAATTGAACTTTTTTTGCGTGATTATATTATTCCATCTTATAATCTATTTCTTCCAGTTATGAGTATAATAATTCTTATATTTCGCATGAAAACAAAAGATTTTCCTCAAATTTTACATCGACAATTTACTCTTTTTTTACAATTACTTTCCATTCCAATTATTAGTGATTTTTTACAAATATTTCCTTTTGTTTCTCGCTCATTTGATTGGGTTGCAAATAGTTTTGCAGTTGTTGGGCTTTCGGCTAGCATTCTGACCATTGCATTATATTATTATTCAAAAAAAATATCCGAATTGCGCTTTTTAAATGTTAATGATAACGTTTCACAACATCTTACCAACCCATTACTTGAAGATTTTCGTTCTACACTCGAGCTTTTAGGTGCAGTTACAAATGCAAAAGAACTAAAGCATATTACCGCTTCTTTTTTTAAAGGAACATTTTACATACCAATACAAAAAACATTTTTGTCAATTCGACAAACAAATCATAGTCAAACAAACAATACCTATGAAATACACTCAACAGAAAGCTTGACAGAAGCATTCATAAGTACAAATACAGAACTATTTGAAACATTTATTGCACAGCATCGTATTCTAATGTATGACGAAATTGAATTTAGTAATTTTTATCATGAAAATGAGATAAGCAAACAAATTGCCTACTTTCTTGATACCATTAACGCAGACATTTTTATACCTATATATCACAATTCACATTATATTGCCTACATTATTATCGAAAAACATGCACGACCAAAAAAATTGTACACACAGTTTGAACAAGATCAAATGATTTTATATGCAACATATCTAGGAAACATAATTCATCTTTTACAGCATAAAAAATATGAACAAAATAACGTTTTAAAACAAAATGTAAATCGACTTTTAAACCAACAAAAACATGAACTTAATCTATACCAGGAAAGCATAAAAAAATATTATGGACGCACTGCTGTTGGCATCATCTGTTATCGACACAGAACATTTATTTACGGTAATAAACAAGCACACACCTTGCTTGGTATTGATCTGAATAATCAACAGGGTCACCCTATAACCAAAGCTCTTTTGGATATTTCTCGCAAAGCAGAAAAATTCAAAACTGAACATACCATCCAAATATACAATGAAAACAAAGAACATCTATTGCTTACAGCTGCTCCACATCTTGAAAATGCCGGTGTTATTATCACTATTTGTTATCCAGATGTTGCCGACATTATAAAACCATATTTAAGTACACTCAAAGATCAAGATGAATGGAATTATTTACTCTATTTACAAATAACGCAAAGTGGCCAATTGTTACAAAGTTTATTACCAGGCAATACGCATACAATATTACAAAAAAATATTGAAATATTAAAAAAAATATTAAAAAGTACATCATTTGCAGTGAATGCTAAGACTGATGACATTTTACCGATAACAAATATTATTCATCAAATACATAAACGTAAAACCATGCAAACAATTGATTGTAAATTACATAAATCTAATGAAATTGCAATGCAAATATTTGGTGTAAACCCACTATTTAATGCAACAAAAAAATATCAACACCCGCTCATTGAAACATTACACAGGAACGGCACGCTTGTTATTGATAATATGCATCTTCTTGCTCTTGATGTGCAATCCCAACTTGCTGATTATATTCAAACCGGAACATATCACTCATTCAAAGGTGAACGCACATATCAAAGCAATGTATTAATTATTTGCACAACAGACAAACAATTATCACAATTACTTGAAGAAGAAAAATTACATCCACATTTACATGCAGCACTACGTAAAAATATTATTTCTCTTCCGAAACTAAGCCTTATCCCGGAAAAAGAATTATATGAATGTATTGACGCAATTACAAAACAATCTATTTGCGAACCTGCATTAATAAATATTATTCAATTATCTCACGCAGAAAAAGAACGTATTAAGCGCAAATTACCAGAAAGTATAACCGTGTTTAAAGCAATGATTGAAAAAATAGTTGCCACAAAAGTAGAAAAAACACTTCATAATCAACCAGATATAGACGAACCACAACACCCAACACTTGTATATGCTGCAAAGTTAGGCAAAAAAGCACTTAAAGATGAAGGATTAATGAAAGAATTGGTTAAATTGGTTGGAAATAAAAAGAAACTTGCGGAGCTTCTTGGCGTAAATCGATCGTCCATTTATCGACATTACAAAGATGAATAACCTCACATCCCTAAAAACTACTCCCCCGATGAGTTGATCAAAACAATCAATTATTTTCTGATTGAAAACCTTCAATAGAAAGATTTGTTAAATTGATTACTTTAGTTTATAATTAACATATTGGTGGACCTTCTGGACCCATAACCAAAAGTACCAAAGTAGCAATTATTAACATCTTTGAATTAAAAAGTTTTAGCAACAACTCTGTATTGTTCATATGCGATCCTTTGTGTAAATTATTGAATATAAAAGTAAATACAAGAAAATAGTAACAAACAAACCATAGAAATGCAATGATTTTTTCTCTCTTAAAAATTTTATCAGAATATGAATATCAGATTCTTTTTGTATCTGTGCTTATTTCATTTTTTTCAAAAATTGGTATCTTTGTTACACTAATTAAAAAGAAAATCCGCTCATCTTCTCCAAAAAATATATACTCCTTACTTACAGCCATTTTAGTTGCTGCAACCATTACTGACTTTGCCTGGATTTTCAAACTAATCAAAATGCTTGTCTATCCTAATTTTGATTATAGAATCGTTCTGTTTTTTATTCGATTTGCATGGGCATTCTTTATTATTCAATATCAATGCGCCTCGTTATTCATAGAAAACATCGTAAATAAAAATCTTAAGATATCTTTGGAACAAAAAATATTTTCTGCTATATCCGCTATTCTTGTATTATTTTTCTTAGCAACTTCAATACTGCACTTTAACTGCGACAGTCCTCTTAAAATATCTTACATAGAAAAGAGTATACAACAATTTGTATCATTCTATTTATTTGTACCTCTAATGATTTCAAGTGTTTTTAAAACTATTTTTAGAACGAAAAAAACAAATATTCCTATTATTTTGAAAAAACAATTCAACATTCTTATAGGACTTTTAATTATTCCCCACTGGCTCAGTGAATTTATCCATTTATTCCCATTTGCTCAATGGAGCGAAACTCTCATTACACAAAGCGTAACATTCACTTCCCTTTCCACCCTTCTTTTAACATTCGCCATATTTTTCTGCGCTCGCAAAATTATGGGATTGCGATTTTTAAATTTACATGATCATGTTGATCAGACACTCAAAAGTCCATTTATGGATGATTTTAAAACAATCTTAGAGCGTCTAAGCGCAGTAACTAATTTGCAAGAACTATGTCACATATCTACCAGTTTTTTCAAAGAAACATTTGCAATACCACTCAAAAGAACACATTTATATTTACGTGCAATTGACGTGAAAAAAAATAAAAAAACACCTACACATGACACTGTAACGCTTATTGAATCATTTTTTACTACACATGATACTGTTTTATTGCCCTACATAAAACGACATTCAATCCTTGTGTATGATGAAATTGAATTCACTCATTTTTATGATGAGACCAAGGAAAGTAAAGTAGTGCTACAATTTTTAGATACCATTAACGCTGATATATTTATTCCTGTCTATGATCAGAAAAAACTTACCGGGTACATTATAGTTGAACGTAATGCGCGAACACAGCAGCTCTATAGCGGTATTGAACAAGATCAAATGATTATTTATGCTACGTATCTTGGAAATATTGTTAATTTACTTCAAAACAAAAACTTTGATCAGCTGCTTACACAACAAAAAAATCTTGAAAATACACTGTATGAAAAACATAGAGAAATTACACAATACAAAGAAAGTATGAAAAAATTTATCAGATCAAGTAGGCACAAAAAAATTGGCATACTTTTTTATAAAAATAGACAGTTTGTTTGTGGAAATACAGAAGCAAAAGAGTTAATTGGTATAAACATTAACACTCACAAAGGGCATCCAATTGCAAAGACGTTCCTGTCTATTGCACAAAATGCAACACAATATAAATCAGTTCAAACCACACAAATAAAAGACCCTGATGGAAATATGTTAGTTATCTCTGGCGTGCCTCATCTTGATAATAATAGTATTATTATTACCGTTGCGCGACCAGATATTGCAGATATCATTAAGCCACACATGGACTTTCTTGAAAATCCTACCGAATGGGACTATCTTTTATATTTACAGACAACTGAATCAGGCAAACTTATTAACCAATTAATTCCAGGTATTGGTCCGAAACTATTAAATTTTAAAATTGATCTATTAAAAACAGCACTAAGCAAAAAAGCATTATTACTTGACATTCCCGGTGATGATCTTAAAAATATGGTTCAACTATTACATCACATTAATTTGCGCGATACATTACATACATTACACATGAAAGGCCCTGCGTCTGGTATTGATATTCCTGTTTCATTATTTGGCATTAATCCCTTATTTGACACTACAAAAAGTAATGAAACTTCGCTATTACAAAAACTTGATGCTATTGGCACGCTTTTTATAAAAAATGTTCATTTTCTTGATATAGAAACACAAAACTATTTAGCTGATTTTTTACAATACGGAACTTACAAAATATTTAAAAGCGAACAAAAAATCCCTGCAGATGTCAGAATTATCTGTTCTACCAATCAAGATTTACGCATGCTTGTTAACAAAGGGTTATTCAGCAAAAGACTATTTGAACAACTTAATAAAACAAAGATTTCACTTCCTGAACTTGATAATCTTTCTACAGAAGAGTTGCACACACTTGCTGATGGATTTTCTACTCAAGCAATGAAGCACGAAGAATTTAAAGATCTATTATCATTATCTGATAAAGAAAAACAAAAATTAACACATATACGCCCAGAAAGTTTACATGAATTAAAAGAGCGTGTAGAAAAATTAGTTCTTATAAAATCAAAAAAAGCAGAAATACATCAGGAAACCACATTTGATCCTGAATTTTCGCATTCTGATCCGTTGCTTGTCGAAGCGGCACGTATGGGCAAACAAGCGTTAAAAGATCGGGATATTTTTGAAAAATTATGGAATAAATTGCAAAGTCAGAATAAAATAGCAAAACTATTAGGAGTAAATCGATCATCGGTCTATCGCCGATGTAAAGACTATAACCTAAGTGAGTAATTATGAACATTACAGAATTTTCCGACCAAATTGCGGAATTTTTAATCCATTTGGAAGTTGAACGCAATTTATCTGAACATACCATACGTGCATACAAAAGCGATTTAGAACAATTTCTTATTTTCTGGAAAAAACAACCAAAACAAGAACGTGAACTTTTGGGAGTCAAGCAAGTATTACAACGTTTTTTGGTTAGTCTTTTTTATAAAAATATTAGCAAAACTTCTATTGCACGAAAATTTTCAAGCTTCTCTTCACTTGAAAAGTTTATTGAAAAAAACGGACAAAAACTTAATCTCAAATTAAAACGTCCACGTATAGACAAAAAATTACCGGTATTTTTAAGTGTTGATGAAGTATTTTATGTACTTGATTCTGTACCCAACAGCCAACTTCCCACACGCAATCCAATACGAGATAAAACTATTTTAGAAGTATTATATGCAACTGGTGTGCGATGCGCAGAACTAATTTCAATTAAACTAATAGATATTGATTTTAAGCAAAAAACAATTCGTATTATGGGAAAAGGAAAAAAAGAACGAATTGTATTGTTTGGCGACAAAGCAAAAAAAAGTATTGAGACATACATAACTACAGAGCGAAAACTTTTTGCCTCTACTATAGAAAAAGATAGGCCTCTTTTTTTAAATAACCGGGCAGAACAATTAACTACACGCACAATACAACGCATCATCAAAATGTTTCGCACTGTGCTCAAAACTGATCGTCCCATTACGCCACATAAAATTCGACATTCATTTGCAACGCATCTTTTAAATCAAGGTGCCGATTTGCGTACAGTACAAGAACTTTTAGGGCATAAAACACTCTCAAGTACAGAAAAATATACACATGTATCTCTTGATGAATTAGCACAAAAATGCGATGAATTACACCCTATTCATAGTATGACAAACGACACAGATTAATGAACAGACCATCAGAAAAACTACACTTTATACAATGCAGTACAATTATAGTATGCATAATTTTTATCATTCGACTTTCGTATTTTCAAATTTACTGCCAAATGCACTATAAAAAGCAGAGTGAAAAAAATTTTATTCGACATGAAACAATTACACCACTACGAGGATCCATTCGCGATTGCAATGGCGTGTTACTTGCAACCAACCGTCCCGTTACGGATCTATATTGGAAATCAACTGGCAATACAGGACTTTCATCACAACAAGACGAAACACTCTTGTTTTTACAATCAATTTTACACAGAACTTTTAGAAAAACTGAATACCAACGAATAACACAAGCTGAACGAACAAAAAAAAAATATCTTATTGCACGAGATATTTCTATCGAACAAATATGCGCACTATCAGAGCAATTAATCTATCACACAAATATTGTGTTAAAAACAAAAGCAAAACGCCTATATCCATATAATGAGTATGGTGCACATACAATTGGATATATTAATCGAACAAATACTGAAGGCAAAATGGGACTTGAGAGTATTTGCAATGCAACACTTTCTGGAATACCTGGAACAATTCAAAAGACTGTCAATTCACGCAATATCATACTTAATCAAAAACAAATATCCGAACCAATTTCCGGCTTCAATATAACCACAACACTTGATATACACATACAACAGATTGCCGAACAACTATTTGAAAATATGTATACCGGTACATGTATTGTAATTGATCCTTGCGATGGTGCAATTAAAGCACTTGTCTCGCGTCCCTCATTTGATCCAAATATTTTTTTACAACCAATTTCACACCGAACTTGGCAAGAATTACAAAAAAATAGTCCATTCATTAATCGAGCATGCAATGCTACGTATCCACCCGGTTCACTTTTTAAATTAATCACTATTAGCGCAGCACTTGAACAAGATATTATCAAACCGCACACGACTTGGCTCTGTCCAGGGTACACTGTTTGTGGAAATAGAAAATATTGGTGTAATCGTCGATGGGGACACGGTACACTCTCAACCACACAAGCAATTGCACAATCATGTAACATTTTATTTTATGAAATAGGGAAAAAAATTGATATTGACATATTGGCACGCTACGCATTTTTTTTTGGATTAGGACAAAAAACTGGAATTTGTATTTCGGAAAAAACTGGTTTAATGCCAACACGTAATTGGAAAATAATGGCCAAAGGAGAACGTTGGTGGCAAGGAGAAACAGTATCAGTTGCAATTGGACAAAGTTTTTTACTTGTTACTCCCATGCAAATTGCACGAATGATTGGAAGTATTTTTACCGGATATTTAGTCACTCCACGACTTGTAAACACTGAACCAATAAAAACACATGAACTTGCAATTTCATCCCAAACGAGAATATTTTTACAAGAATCAATGCGATCTGTTGTTACTCGCGGAACCGGACGACGTATTAATACTGTTGAGGATATTGTTATTTTTGCAAAAACAAGCACTGCGCAAGTGAGTACGCTCAAAAAAAGTTCTACTGATTCACAGTACTCAGAACATGGCTGGTTTGCTGGATATTTTCAATACAAAGACAAAAGTCCATTGGTTCTTGTATTGTTAATTGAACATGCCGGATCATCACGCGTTCCAACTGTTATGGCAAAAAACTTTTTAATTTCATACAAAAATTTAATTGATCGAAGCTAAATATATTTTCACCAAAACAAAAAAAAAAACAGTAATAACACCTTCCAATCAAGCGTGTTGCTATTTGAAACGCCAAGAATTACGATTTGACAATTTTGCGGGATGGGGTATACTAAAAATAGTTATAATAACAATATATTTTTAATAATCATGATCTGGAGGATATTATGAAAGGATCAATAATGAAAAAAACAGT
>SDBT01001659.1_pt1 | contig 39515 bp, 36 predicted proteins | sample 2277101 | NCBI WGS metagenome assembly SDBT01 (sample SAMN10404973, study PRJNA504765) | marine sediment metagenome | isolation source: marine sediment core GS10_PC15, 103 cmbsf | place: Arctic Ocean: Southern Knipovich Ridge | collected 2010 | reverse complement strand
CCCCAGTAGCCTATCTTGCCGCCAACGCCATCTGGCTGGGTATAATCAAGCGTCCGCGCAAACGCTCACCTCTCAGGTCGCTAAACTTGACAAATCCCAGCGGACCTTAACTTGTGACCAATGACATTAGGAGGCATCGTATATGCTGAGAGAGAGGGTTGCCGACGACATCTACGTCTTCACCAGCGATCTGTATGTTAAGGTAATGGCTGGAGTCATCTTCACCTCGCAAGGGGTGGTCGTTGTTGATACCCTGCTCTTTCCTCGGGAAACAAGCGAGCTTGTGGACCTCGTGCGACGGAAGGCCAAAAACGAGGTGTGCTATGTGATCAATACTCATTCTCACTCCGATCACCTTTATGGCACTTATCTTTTTGGTGGAGCCGAGGTGATAAGCCACGAGCTCTGCCGCCAGGCTCTACAAAAGCATGGCGAGGAAGATCTGGGTGAAGCCAAGGACCGAATCCCTGAGCTGGCCGAGGTGCAACTGCGTCTGCCCTCCGTTACCTTTAACGAGGGGTTGACCCTTCGACTGGGCAACAAGACCCTGCGGTTGATGCACACGCCAGGCACCACGCCCGATTCGATAGTGGTCTACGTTAAAGAGGACAAAGTGCTCTTTGCTGGCGATACTGTTATGCCTGTGCCCTACATAGTGGATGGTGATCGCTTGGGGTTGAGGGAATCCTTGCGAGCCATCAGCAAGCTGATCCTGGATAACATTGTGCAGGGACACGGCGGGGTGCTCCTGCGAGGCGAGGTCAAGGAGACCCTGAGGAGCAGCATCGCTTATCTGGATACTATCTACGAAAAAGTGCAGGAGAAGATAGAGGCCGGAGCGCCGCGGGATGAACTCAGGCAGATAAGCATCGAGAGTTGTGGTAAGTCCCGCATTCCCCTCGACGGCTTGGTTCAGGACTTGCACCAGGCTAACTTGGAGTCGCTCTACGATCAGTTGATTTCTGGGGAGAAATGAGGGCCAGCGATGAAGGCCGTGGACGAGATTCTAGCAGCTATTTCTGCCTTGAGCGAGGCGGAGAAGAGAGAGCTTTTCAAAAAGCTTTCCATCATGGAAGGATTCAAGGATCCGAGTGGACTGTCTAAAGCTCGCAAACCCACGTTGGCCTTCGATGCTGGTCAGTTAGAGGGCCAGCCCGATTATGTTTTGGTCTTCGATGGGGGGAGCCTGGGCAACCCTGGCCCAGGCTATGGCAGCTATGCCTTGATCAGGGCCAGTGATGGCAAGGAGCGTCTGGTGCGGCTCGACTTCGGCGGGGAGATGACCAACAACGAGGCGGAGTACGACGTGCTGATCGCTGGCTTGAGTGACCTGATCCAGAGGCTAACGGATGTGAATCAGAGCCCCTCGGAATTCTCCATCGAAGTGAGGGGCGATAGCAGCCTGGCCATCAACCAGGTCAGCGGGGTCTGGAAGGCCAGAGATGAGCGCATGAGGGCTCGCCGCAATCAGGTGCGGGAGCTGCTGGGTCGTTTTGCCGCTTCCCGGCTGGTGCTTCAGCCCCGCCAGGAGAGCGTGAGGATATTGGGGCATTAATTTGACAAATCGCCATTTCTGTGTTATATTCTTCCAACAAGAGCGATGATGGAGACGAGTAGGTGAGGGGCAATGCTCAGCGAGTCCGGGTCAGGTGGGAGCCGGATGCGGGAATCTCGCCGAAAATCCCTCCGGAGCTGCCAGCCGAAAGTTAGTCGACTGGTCAGATGGTCAGCAGACCAATTGACCAACAAGTAGACCTGGCCGGGCTCGTCCTCCGTTACACGGACGGGGGTATGAAAACGTACCCCGCAAAGTGGGTGGCAACGCCAATTAGGGTGGTACCGCGGGAGTCCAGGCTCTCGTCCCTTGGGGATGAGAGCTTTTTGGTTTATGGGAGAGCAGCTATGTCGCAGGTGGTCATTCGTCAGGCAATACGGAAGGACGTAGGGGGCATTTTGCCCCTCTGGAATCAGATGATGGATTATCACGCCGCGCTGGATGCGAGGTTTCGGCCTGCGCCCGATGGGGAGAAGCATTGGGCCACAGTTCTGCGTTCTTGGTTGCGGGATGATGACACCTGCGTCTTGGTCGCCGATGCCGAAGGGCAACTGGTAGGTTACATCATCGGTATGATACGAGAGAATCCGCCCGTGCTCCTGCCGCCCATTTATGGCCTCGTCTCCGACATCTGCGTGGACCCGGCCTGTCGCCAGCAGGGCATCGGCCGCCGCCTCTTCGAGGGCCTGCAGGATTGGTTCAGGGAAAAGGATCTCTCTACCGTACATCTCAATGTGGCCCACTTCAATCCTGTCTCCCAGGCCTTCTGGCGGGCAGTGGGATGCCAGGATTACATGGATCGCTTGTGGTTTGGGCTTCAATGAGCCTTCAGGTGCCAGGCACTTTCATTGAAGATTTCACGCCAAATCACTTTCCAAATTGCTCTCGGTGTTGAAAAGGATGGCTTTCTGGGAAGTGCCTGGCACCTTACAGAGGTTTGAGCTTTAGCTTGATGGAGGTTAATCGTGACCGATCTACTTTATCTAACTGATTCCTATCTGAAGGAGTTTGAGGCCACAGTGGTAGCGGTTGAGGGCAACCGGGTAGCTCTGGCCCGCACGGCCTTCTATCCCGGCGGCGGGGGCCAGCCGGCCGATGGTGGTGGCGCGCTGCTGTGGGATGGTGGCCAGGCCCAGGTCGTCAAGGTCAAGAAACAAGGCGACCTGGTGTGGCACAACCTTGACATCGAGCCGCCGCCCGTGGGCACGCTGGTCAGGGGCGTGCTGGACTGGGAGCATCGCTACCAGTTGATGCGCACCCACACCGCGCTGCACATCCTCTGCGGCGTCATCTGGCGCGATTACGGGGCTCTGGTGACGGGAGGCAACATGAAGCCGCTGGCGGCCCGGATGGACTTCGAGCTGGAGCACATGAGCGTTGACTTTGCCCTGAAAGTAGCGAAGAAGATCAATGCCGAGGTAGCCGCTGCCCGGCCGGTCAAAACCTGCATCTTGCCCCGGGAGGAGGCCTTCCGAATCCCCAATCTCATCCGCACCAAGATCAACCTGCTGCCGGAGAGCATCCGGGAGGTGCGCGTGGTGGAGATCGAGGGGCTGGACATGCAAGCCGACGGCGGCACTCACGTGGCTAACACCCGCGAAGTGGGGACGATTCACGTGGTGGGTCACGAGAGCAAAGGCCGCGTCAACAAGCGACTGCGGATTGTGTTGGAGGGGTGATGATGGAAGAGATACTTGCTCGTCTTGAGGAGAAAAAAGTGCGACTGGACGCGGCGCGGCCATTGCCGTCCGGAGTAGTCGCCAAGCTCAAGGAGTACTTCGACGTGGAGTGGACATATCACTCCAACGCTATCGAGGGTAGCACGTTGACTCTAATCGAAACCCGGTTGGTCCTCCTCGATGGACTGACAGTTGATGGGAAATCCCTGCGGGAACACCTGGAGGCCATCAACCATAAGCACGCCATTGATTTCGTCGAGGCCCTGGCAGCTAAGGTAGAACCCGTCACTGAGCACAACATCCGCCAGATACATGCCCTGATCCTGCGGAGCATTGACGACGAGAATGCTGGGGCCTATCGAAAGGGCCAGGTCTACATAACGGGCTCGACCTACGTGCCGCCAGCGGCCATCGAGGTGACCCCGTTGATGTGGGAGTTGGTGGCCTGGATCAACTCGACTGAAGCGGCTGGTCTGCATCCAGTAGAGCGGGGGGCCAGGGCTCACTTCCGCCTGGTGCACATCCACCCCTTCGTTGATGGCAACGGCCGCACGGCTCGGCTCCTCATGAACCTCATACTGATCCAAGAGGGTTACCCGCCGGCGGTGATCCGCCGGGAGCGGCGGCCGGAGTATTATGATGCCCTGGACCGAGCTCATGAAGGTGTCACCAACCCTTTCGTGACTCTGGTCGCCGAGGAGGCAGAGCGGAGCTTGGACATTTGGTTGGAGATGTTGAGGGGCAACGTTGACTTATCAACGCAGTGACTCATCAACTCATCCCTAAATACTACAACCACACTTAGCTGGCCGGGCTCCCACGCCCGGCAATCCGGCGGCGTGGGAGCCGCCTCTGCTAACGAGAGGAGAAGGACTATGTTCAAAGAAGTATCTAGCAAAGTCAACTTTCCCGAGAGGGAGGCGGGCATCCTCCGTTTCTGGAAAGAGAACAAAGTTTTCGAGAAGAGCCTGGAGATTCGCCGGGATGCCCCTCGCTACATCTTTTACGAAGGCCCTCCCACAGCAAATGGCCTGCCCGGCATTCACCACGTCTTGGCTCGGGTTTTCAAAGACCTCTTCCCCCGCTACAAGACCATGCGTGGCTACCGCGTCCTCAGGAAGGGGGGCTGGGATACGCATGGCCTTCCCGTGGAGCTGGAGATCGAGAAGGAGTTGAATCTCAACAGCAAGCAGGCCATCGAGGACTATGGCGTGGCTGAGTTCAACGCCAAGTGCCGCGAGAGTGTCTTTCGCTACGTCAGGGAATGGGAGGAGCTGACCGACCGCATCGGCTTCTGGATTGACATGGACGACCCCTACATCACCCTGAAGAATGAATACATCGAGTCGGTCTGGTGGATCCTCAAGCAGTTGTGGGATAAGGACCTCATCTACCAGGGCTACAAGGTTGTACCTTATTGCCCCCGCTGCGGCACCCCCCTGTCGGATCACGAGGTGGCTATGGGCTACAAAGAGGTCGAAGACCCGTCCATTTTCGTCAAGTTCCCCCTGCGGGATGAGCCTGGCACCTACTTCCTGGTGTGGACCACCACGCCGTGGACCCTGCCCGGCAACGTGGCCTTGGCTGTTCACCCCAAGATCGAGTACGTCACTATCGAACTGGAAAGAGAAGGCGAGAAGGAGCGGCTGATCCTGGCCAAGGAGCTGCTGGATGAGGTTGTGGATGGCTCCTACGAGGTTGTGCGAAGCGTGCCAGGCAAGGAATTGCTGGGGACGCACTATCGGCCTCTGTTCACTTTTTTGCCCGTGGAGAAGGACTACTGCTACGTGGTCCCTGGCGATTTCGTGACCACCAAGGACGGCACGGGGATGGTGCACATCGCGCCAGCCTTCGGTGCGGAGGACCTGGAGGTGGGTCAGGACTACGATCTGCCCGTGCTGCATACCGTTGACCTGCGCGGCGCTTTTATTGACCAGGTCACCCCCTGGCGCGGGCTGTTCGTCAAAGACGCCGACCCCCTGATCGTCGAGGACTTGGAGGGGCGCGGGCTGATGTACAAGGTGGCGACCTGCCGCCACGTCTACCCCTTCTGCTGGCGCTGCCACACCCCGCTCCTGTACTACGCCAAGGCTACCTGGTACATCGAGACCACCCGCTACAAGGATGAGCTGGTGAACCTCAACCGCCAGATCAATTGGTATCCAGAGCACATCCGCGACGGCCGCTTCGGCAACTGGCTGGAAAACAACGTGGACTGGGCTTTGGGCCGCGAGCGCTATTGGGGAACGCCCCTGCCTGTCTGGGTTTGCGATGAGTGCGGAAGGCAGGAGTGCATCGGAAGCGTAAACGAGCTAAAATCCAAGGCTCAAAGCTCAAAGTTCAAAGGCTGGGATTTCGAGCAGCTAGACCTGCATAGGCCCTACATTGACGTTGTCGCTTACCGCTGCCCGGACTGTGCTGGCACCATGCGGCGCGTGCCTGAGGTGATAGATGCCTGGTTCGACTCAGGGTCTATGACTGTGGCTCAGTGGCATTACCCCTTCGCCAATCGGGAGGCCTTCGAGGAGCAGTTCCCGGCCGATTTCATCTGCGAGGCCGTAGATCAGACCAGAGGGTGGTTCTACAGTTTGCACGCTATCTCCACTCTGCTGTTCAACGAGCCTTGTTTCAGGAACTGCCTCTGCCTGGGTCTGATCCTGGACGCCGAGGGCGAGAAGATGTCCAAGTCCAGGGGCAACGTGGTGGATCCGTGGACGGTCATCAACGCGCACGGCGCCGATGCCTTGCGCTGGTACCTGTACACCGCCACCCCGCCAGGCAACGACCGCCGCTTCTCCGTCGAACTGGTGGGCGACGTGGTCCGGACTTTCATGTTGACCCTGTGGAACGTGTACTCCTTCTTCGTGACCTACGCCAACATTGACGGATGGCAACCAGGCCGTAGATTCGTAGATTCGGATGCAGACGAACCTACGAATCCCGAATTTACGAATCTATCTGCCCTCGATCGCTGGATCCTCTCCGAATTGCACCTTCTAGTCCAGCGCGTCACCACTGCTTTAGACAACTACGACGTGACCGGAGCTGCCCGTCCCTTCCAGCGTTTCGTTGAAGACCTATCCAACTGGTACGTGCGCCGCAGCCGCCGCCGCTTTTGGAAGGGCGAGGAGGATGAGGACAAGGCGGCCGCCTACTCCACCCTCTACGAGTGCCTGACCACCCTGGCAAAGCTGCTGGCTCCGTTCATGCCCTTCATCGCCGAGGAGATGTACCAGAACCTGGTGAGGAGCGTTGATGGGACAGCACCGGAGAGCGTCCACCTCTGCGACTACCCCCAGGCCGATGAGGCTCTCATAGATGAAGAGCTGGTGGAGGACACGCGGCTGGTCATGCGTCTGGTGAGCCTGGGGCACGGAGCCCGCAACCGAGCTGGCCTCAAACTGCGCCAGCCGCTGGCTCAAGCCCTGTTCAAGGTGCGGAGCGAAAGCGAGGCTGAGTCCCTGCGCCGTCTGGCCGATCAGGTGCTGGATGAGCTTAACGTCAAAGAGTTGGTCTTCCTGGAGGATGCCGGCCAGGTGGTTGACTACCGCGTAACCCCTCTGCCGCATCTCCTGGGCAAAAAGTATGGCGCCCTGTTCCCCAGGATCCGGGCAGCCGTGGCCGAGCTGGATCAGGCTGAGCTGGCCCGGCGCATCCAGGCTGGCGAGGCCGTCGCTCTGGAGGTCGAAGGGCAGACCGTGAGTCTTCTGCCGGAGGAGTTGGAGGTACGAACCGAGGCCAAAGCGGGCTACGCTGTAGCCGAGGAGGCCGGCTATCTGGCGGCCATCAGCACCACCCTCGATGATGAGCTGATCCAAGAGGGTCTGGCCCGGGAACTGGTGCGCCACATCCAGATCATGCGCAAGGATGCTGACTTCCGCATCGAAGATCGCATCACTACTTACTACCAGACTGGTCCGACTCTGCGGGCGGTGTTGGAGATCCGCGGCCAGTACATCAAGGGCGAGACTCTCTCCAAAGAGTTGATCGAAGGCGATTGGCCAGCCGAGGCTCATGTCCAGACCCTCGAAATCGAGGGCGAGGAGATCACTTTGGGACTGGTGACGTTTTACGTTTGACGTTGTGATTTGCTTTTTTGGTGACAATCGAGTAGAATAGATTTGTTAGCGAAGCGGCGTCAGCCTGCTAGTGAAATGTGAGGAGGTTGTGATGGGTAGGGCTGATGGATCGTTCAGAAAGCGGCTCGAAGAGGAGCGCAGACGCCTGATGGCGGATTTGGAGCGGCTAGTGGTGACGGAGCAGGATAACCCTGGCTACAGCACCCACATAGCCGATGATGCTACCGAGGTTTTGGAAAACACTAAGAACCACGCCTTACGTCGGAACCTGCAGCGTCTCTTGGGCCAGGTGGACGATGCCCTGGCGAAATTTGATAAAGGCACCTATGGGTTGTGCGCGGACTGCGGCAGTAGGATAGATCATGCTCGTTTGAAGGCTCTTCCTTCCGCTACCCTGTGCATCCAGTGCCAGAAGCAGCGCGAGAGGTCATAGAGGAGTTTGCCTTTTGCATCGTGAGAAGTGGAGGGGGTTTCTCTTGCCAGCGGTTGCTGGCCTCACCCTGGTGGTTGACCGAATCAGCAAGTGGGTGGTGATGGACAGCCTGAGACCGGGCGAGTCTTGGAATCCCGTGGCCGCTCTGGAGCGCTGGGTGAGTTTGACCTACGTGACCAACACGGGGGCGGCCTTTGGGTTGTTTCCCGATTACGGGGTCGTATTCATGGTCGTCGCCGTGGTGGTGATAGCGGCCATCATCCTCTACTATCGCCACTTGCCTGGCGACCAGTGGTTGATTCAGGCCAGCCTGGGCTTGCAGTTGGGCGGAACTCTGGGCAATTTGGTTGATCGTCTGCGCTACGGCCACGTCATTGACTTCATTGACTTCAAGGTCTGGCCCGTCTTCAACGTGGCCGACAGCTCCGTCTTCGTAGGGGCGGTGATCCTGGCTTTCTATATCTTGCGTCATGGTGAGGATTGGGGATTGGGGATTAGAGATTAGAGGAAGTGGGATGATAAACTATGAAGTCGTCTTAATTCCAGCGGAAGAAGGTGGATACACAGTGGTGGCCCCTGCCCTTCTAGGATGCATATCGGAGGGTGATACGGAGGAGGAGGCCTTGGAGAACATCAAGGATGCTATTCGAGGCTGGCTGCTTGTTGCGAAGAAGCACGGCCTTTACGTTCCCGACCCTGACAGAGTCAAGATTGCCATGGTGGGAGTGCCTGCGTGAGCCCCAGGTTGCCAGCGCTACGACCACGCAAGGTGCTGAAAGCTCTCAGAAAGGCAGGCTTTTATGAGGATCACCAAACGGGCAGCCACATAATCTTGTACAAGGATGGGCACTCTTCCCTGGCACAACAAGGCTATGAAACGAGGAACACTGTCCAGAATCATCAAAGATGCAGGGCTGACGCCTGGCGAGTTCCTGCGATTGCTTTGAGAGGATACAAAGAATGTAGTATTTAACGCACCGAGAGCCTATGGCCTCGGTCGTTGTTTTTTAGGGGATTCGAGTGGAAAGGATCATCGAGCTGCATGTGGCCGAAGGCGGCCAAAGGATAGATAGATACATCGCTGACGAGATGCCCGAGCTCTCCCGTTCCGTGGTGCAAAGGCTCATCAAGCAGGGGCGGGTGACGGTGGGCGGTGAGGCTACCAAGTCCAGCTATCGGGTGGAGGCGGGCGACGAGATCGTGGTGCGCATCCCGCCGCCGGAGTCCCTGGAGGTGCGGCCTGAGTCAATCTCCCTGGATATCGTCTACGAGGACGAGGACATCATGGTGGTGAACAAGCCGCCGGGGATGGTGGTGCATCCCGCCTACGGCCACCGCACGGGGACTCTGGTCAACGCCGTCTTAGCCCACTGCCCGGCCCTGGCTGGGGTGGGGGATGATTTGCGGCCCGGCATCGTCCATCGCCTGGATAAAGATACCTCCGGTCTGATCATCGTGGCCAAGAATGATGCGGCTCGGCAGCACCTCCAGCGCCAGTTCAAGCGTCGGGAGGTACATAAGGTTTACATGGCTTTGCTGGAGGGATGCCTGGAGCCGGCGCAGGGCGTCATCGAGGCCCCCATCGGTCGGGACAAGAAACGCCGCAAGCGCATGGCTGTGGTGGAGGGGGGGCGCGAGGCCCGCACCGAGTATCAAGTCGTGGAGCATTTCGGAGGTGAAGGAGGCAAGGGGTCCCGTCCCTACACTTTGGTGGAAGCCGAGCCCAGGACCGGCCGCACCCATCAGGTACGCGTCCACTTTGCCTCCATCGGCCACCCCCTGGCTGGCGACCCTGTCTACGGTTTCCGCAAGCAGCGCCTGAGCCTCCTGCGACGCCAGTTCCTCCACGCCCAAACCCTGGGCTTCTGCCTGCCCGGCAGCGACGAGCACATTGAGCTCACGGCGGAACTGCCAGATGATCTCAGGGTGGTGTTGGAGGGGTTGAGAGGGAATGTAGGCTCGCACAGATAAGTACTCAACTGCACCGAGCACGTTGCAGTTGGCAATGAACAATCGCAAAAGTCGTTGCCGGTCTTGACAGGAATATGCATTCGTGATATTATGTACCGTGGTGTGAACTGCGGGGTGTATCTATTAGCACTTGTGTTCTGTCTAGTAGACGAGCTATGCGGAGGTGAGAAAGATGATTGAGGCTCTAGCGACTCAAGCAGAAATGCGGGCTCAGGAGGCCGAAGACCTGCCAGCATTCAGTGGCATAAAACTCCTGCATATCAAGCGGCAGGTAGATGAGCTCCTTAGTCTAATCGGCCGGAACGGGATCTTTGACGAGTATACTCGCCATGATATATCACATGTTGACGAGATGCTCGAAATCCTTGACTGGCTTGTGCCAGAGGATACCGAGGCTATCATGAGTCCTGCCGATTGGTTGCTAACAGTGCTCGCAATCTACTTCCACGACCTTGGAATGCTGGTGACGATACAAGAGTATGAAGCGAGAAACTCGTCTGGCTTTCCAGAATACCGTGACAACGTACTGTTTGCTGGCGATACCGGTGCGGACTATCGCGCGAAAGTCGAGCAATTACCTCCCGATAAGGTCGACCGCTTTCTGTATCAGGAGTTCGTCCGACACAAGCATGCTGAGCGCATCCGCAATTGGATCATGGGCCGTGCTCCGGAGCACCTTGGCACCACACATGCTGCAATGTCGGAAGTGGAGGCCTTGCTTAACCCACTTGATCTACAGTTTCGTCGTGACCTGGCATTAGTGTGTGAAAGCCACCACCTCACTGATCTCAATGACTTCCAGAAGTATAAAGTTGCGCAGCCGTACGGCAATAGCGATGAGGAAACTGCGAATCTTCAGTTTGCTGCGGTACTGCTGAGAACCACTGATCTCTTGCACATTACGCGTGACCGCACTCCGTCAGTTGCCTTCCGAATGATCAATCCAACTGACCCATTGAGTCAAGAGGAATGGGCGAAGCAAATGGCAGTCAAGCGCGTGCGCTCACAACTTGGTCGTGACCGAGAAGGCAATCCTGACGAGAACGCTCCGCGAGACACGATAGAGGTCCACGCCTACTTCACTCGCGAGAATGGTTTCTTCGGCCTGACGTCCTATCTCTTGTATGCCCAGAAGCAGATTCGCAGGAGCTACGGCTGGGTCCAGGAAGCGAATAAGCTCAAAGCGGCCCGTCACGAGTTCCCTTGGCGCTTCATTGACGACAGCAACATCCAGACTGAGGGATTCCTTCGTGACACGTTCGAGTTCGCGATTGATCAACCCAAGATCCTCGACCTTCTTACAGGACACACGCTATACAACGATACTAGGATAGTACTGCGAGAGCTTGTGCAAAATAGCCTTGACGCTATCCGCTTACAGAATCTTATTGATCAGCAGGCCGGCTCTACAGCACAGCCTGGAAGTATGAAAATCCACTGGGATAGCCAGCAACGTATCCTCTCTGTTGAGGACAACGGTACGGGGATGACACAGGATATCATCGAACGACACTTGTTGAAAGTCGGCGCTTCCCGTTATCAGGACCCAGAGTTTCAGAGGCAGCATCCGGGTTTCTCACCCATCAGTCGCTTCGGGATCGGCATACTGTCAGCATTCATGGTTGCGGATACTGTCGAAATAGTCACCTGCCATGCTGACGATGAACAGGCCAGGCAGCTTTCTCTGCGCTCGGTGCATGGCAAGTACCTCATCAGGTTACTAGATAAACAGACCGATGAACCTGCCAGGCGATTGGCGCCTCGCGGGACTCTTGTCAAGCTAAAGGTGAGGCCGAGCGCGGAGATGCCAGACGTTATCGAAACCGCTCAGAGATGGATTGTAGTGCCGGACTGTGAGGTGTCCGTCACGGTGGATGATGACCCTCCTGTGCAGGTGGGGTTCTCTTCACCTAGGGAGGCCGTACTACAAGTTCTTGAGGAGATCGGCCTATCTGTTGATGATGACTCAGGAGGCGCAGGCAGAAGGAAAGTCAGAGTCGAGCAGAAGGAAGTGCCCGGTGTTACCCTAGCATACGCTGTGGAATGGTCCGAGTACTTTCGAGAATGGTCCTTCCTGCAACTCCCACGCGCTGCTTCTGCTCAGGAGACGCATCCGTTGCTAGGTACATGTGTCGAAGGAGTGCGAGTAGAGTTTGATACGCCGGGTTTCGATGACCGTCACATAGTGGCAATCGCTAACACCGCGGGGCCGAATGCCCCGAAAACCAATGTCGTGCGATCTGGCTTGGAAGCTACCCCGGGGCGTGATACCATGCTCCGTGCCGTCTATTCGCTCTACTGTGACCACGTTAGGTCTGAAATGCGAGAACTGAACGAAAAGCGGCAGTTCTCCTTAACCTGGGCTACTCAAGAGGCTAGATACCTACTGTCACCGCTGTTATCTCCATACTATTCACGATTGAGGGTGATCGGGAGTATGGAGGCCTTGGACTCGAGTCTGCTGATTGACGAGGTTGGGAAACTTCCTGTGCTTCTTGTGGAAAGCGGCGGTCAACGTAGAGCTGTGTCGCCTGATGATTTTCGCCGTGAACGGCGATTCTGGACGATTGACTGCGGGTTCTTCCGGTCTGCAGAAATGCTTATCCGCGAAGTGCCAAGCGCAGCCTCACTATCCGCTTTGATCGACGGTCTCCATGCGAGTAGCTTTCAGCTTCCGGACGATCCTGTGCTGTGTGGTTCTAGGTCCGGGAGCATCCTTGACGAATATACATTCGAGGGGAAGGAAGTCGATGCAATCAGGATACATCGGGAGCAAAGGCGGGTTGACCTCCGATGGGCGGAGAGGACCGATCCGCCCCGCTGGCGTGGAATGCCCGAAGACGTTATTCGACTTAGCCGAGATTTGGAAAGATTTGTAGCTGGACAGTTCATGGCGGGTTCTCTGGTGATCGGACAGGCTGGCTTGGAGACTGTTGGAGTATCGGACGAGATCGCCGTACGATCCTCTGGCTCCATCTACGTATTTCCCGACTCTCAAGTAGCACAGTATGTCCTATCCTGGTTGGACCGCCTCCACCGAAATCGCACTGATGGGACAACTGCTGCTTTAACTATAATATTTAACCTCGTGCATGCTCTGCTGCTCAGTAGTCAGCCAGTTTCTAACGTCGAAGAGCGTGTTGGTCTTGCCTTGCGAAGGTATCAACAAGAGGGAGTTCTTGAAATGGTAGGCTTGCGAGTGGGGCAGTTGCAGCTAGAAGATGCTATTGACCTTCCAGAGCTCTATGACTTCGTTGGGAGGGCAAACTGGAAGATTTTTGACCCATCTGCCTGGGTAAGAGAAAAGGCTTCTTGACAAGCTATCAAGGATCCACGTGCCAGGTTTCCGGTTTTAGGCTTGACTGGCTTGCTTGGACGTCACGGAATCAATAAGCTGCCCATTCGCCGGGTAAGCAGAAATACCTCTGCTGGGTCTTTGGCCCACTTCGGTATTTCACTTACCCGGCGGCCACGTTGAGTGGATTGCGCCTGAGAGGAATGACAGTGTGAAACATTCGCAAATACCCGAACAAGAAGTCGCCCGATACTGGGACAAGAACGCCAACCTATGGGCCGATCACGTCCGCCAAGGCTGGGATACGTACCGCGAGCACTTCAACAATCCTGCCTTTTTTGCGTTCATGGGCGACCTTGGCGGAAAGGCGGTTCTGGACACGGGCTGTGGAGAGGGTTACAACACGCGGCTCCTCGCCAGAAGCGGGGCGCGGATGACGGGGGTGGATATTTCCCAGAGGATGATCGAGCTGGCTCGACAGGAGGAGCAAAGGGAACCTCTGGGGATTCGGTACGAGGTGGCATCTTTTTCCGACCTTGGCATCTTCAATGACGGGAGGAGGACTTCCCGCGCCTTCGACGCCGTGGTTTCATCTATGGCGCTCATGGATGGGCCTGACTTCGAGGGTGCGGTCAGGGAGATTTGCAGAGTGCTTCGGCCAGGCGGCGAGTTGATGTTCAGCATAACTCACCCGTGTTTCCTGACCGGAGGATACGGGTGGATTTCTGATGACGATGGTGCTATGGTGATTACGGTGTCCGGCTACTTTGATCGCGAACCCTGGGTGGAGCGTTGGAAATTCTCAATGGCTCCAGCCTCAGAGAACGTCGCGGCCGCTTCCGAGGTTGAGCCCTTCGCCGTGCCCAGGTTTCCCAGGACGCTCTCCGACTACCTCAACGCCTTGATCGAGGCAGGATTCACCTTGAAACGAATACAAGAGCCCCGCCCGTCCCAGGAGATGTGCGAAAAGCATCCCCGGCTGCAAAAGTGGCGGGATCACGCAGCCATTTTCTTGTATGTGCGTGCTGAGAAATACAGGCCATAGAGAGGTGGTCAGGCAGGATGACAAAAAGAAACGAATGGGAGGAGTTCTTTGACGGCCACGCTCCGGTTTACATGGACAACTCCTTCACCAAAAACACGGTGGAAGAAGTGGCGTTTGTTCTTGAGGAGCTGAGGCTTCCACCGGGCAGCCGTATTCTGGACGTGGGCTGTGGGGCTGGGCGCCACGCGGTTGAGCTTGCCAGTCGCGGGTATCGGGTCACGGGCGTTGACATCTCTGCCGGGATGCTGGCTGAAGCGGAGAAGGCGACCAGGGAAGCTGGCGTCGAGGTCGAGTTGATTCACGCTGACGCCGCTTCGCTAACAACTGACGCGACGCAGTTCACGTCAGACAGGCTGTTCGACGCGGCCATCTGTCTGTGCGAGGGAGCCTTTTCGTTATTGGGCAGCGAGGATGATCCCATTGAGCACGATCTGGCCATTCTTCGCAACGTACACGCCGCCCTCAAGCCAGGGGCGCGGTTCATCTTGACCGCCCTCAACGCATGCAGAATGATTCGCCAGGCTACCCAGGAGGATGTGGATAATGGCCGCTTTGATCCGGCCACGATGGTTGAAGTCTGCACCATGGAGTATGATACGCCTGAAGGCAAGAAGGGCGTGCTGGTGAGAGAGCGCAGTTATGTGCCCACGGAGCTGGTCATGCTTTTTCGCCAGGCGGGGTTCGAGGTGGAACACATTTGGGGCGGCACCGCGGGGAATTGGGGGCGGCGCAAGATTCACCTTGATGAGATGGAGGTGATGGTTGTTGCCTCCGTGGCAAGGCCCGGGGTCTGATGCACCTCAGTGGCACGGTCGTGCGCGATGGTCGTCTGCTGGCGGGCGGCCAACCAGTCGAGCCGGAGCGCGAGTACCGGATGGCCGGCAGCGACTTTGAATTTGAGGCTGACTGGGGGTATACAGACTCCGACTGGGAGCTGCATCCCAGCTACGATGTGCCTACCATCCTCCGCGAAGCGCTAGAGGAATACCTGGTCACCCACAGCCCGGTCAATGTGGAATTGGGGCGTCTAACACTCCCCTTTGCACCGGCCTGAAGAGCCGCTGCTAGAGGGCCTCTTGGCGTATTTGTGGCCTCTAGCGCCGCCCTTCGACGGAGTTTACACTGAGTGCAGTCGAAGTGCTCAGGACGAAGCCTGCTTCACGGTGGCGCGGGTCAGGTGGAAGCAAGGGGAGCGCTTCGTCTATGTGTGCCATGTGCCATCTCCTCAATCAAACACGACTCAAAGTTGACCTAGCCACTCAACAGAACGAAAACAACGCCAGCGGCGGCGTAGTTCAGGTTGAACAGCAATCGCTGTGTAGACGAGTAATAGCCTGGCCGAAAGAGCGCCAGAATCTCCAGAACCATAATAGTCGCCACCAGCAAGGCCGGGACTAAGCTAAAAACCCCCCACCAGGCGGCAAAGAGGAGCAGTCCCGCCGTCGCCAGAAGCAGGCCCAGGCGCAGCCGCCAGACGGTCCGGACCCCCAGGCGAACCGCCGTCGTCCCTATGCCCTGTTCGCGGTCCGACTCGTAGTCGCGGATGAGATTGGTGGTCTCAGCCTTGACCGAGAGTAAACCTACCCAGGCCGCTCCCACGGCCGCACGCAGGGGATGGTTTGCCTGGGCGGCTGCCATACCCATTGACAAGGCAGAGAGCGACACCAGGCTGTGGGCCAGCAGATCCAGGCCGGCCCGTTCTTTCAGCCGGACCGGCGGCAGCGAATAGAGGGCGCCGATGGTCAAGGTCAGCAGTGCCCAGGAAAAGATCGAGAGCCAAGCTGCGACCCCCAGGCCCAGCAGGCCACAACCTAGTATGAGGATCATCGCCTCCCTCTGCGTCAGTTGGCCCAGGGCGATTGGGTTGACACGGTTCGTCTGCTTGAGCGGGTCGCGGGCATCGATCTCTGCATCGGCCACGTTGTTCAATCCAAAGATGGTAGCGGTGAGCAGCAGGCTGACCGGCAACAACCCGGCGATGGTGAGCCAGGGGACGTCCTGCATACCGTGCAGAAGGAAAAACCCCAGCAGCGGCAACAAGGGAACGGTGATGACCGTATCCCTTCCGATTAAGCGCATATTGCGCAGGTGGAGACCGAATCTTTGTAAACCTGACTTGACGCGGGTTCCATCCTTAATACTTATCCATCGCCGTCGTGTGGAACTTGTAGTGGAACTTGTAATTGAGGCAACTCGCTTTTTCTTGCTACGCCTGAACCACTTCATTCCCATTATTCTCCTCCAGCCAGGTTAGGCCAACTGGCATCATTTTTGGAATTATACCACAATTCTAGAAGTTAGGCCAATGGGCCCACCTTCTTAGATCCACGTTGGACTGCATAGAACATACTTGGAACCCTGGCACGTGACGAGAGGGAGGTGCTGGTATGTTGCTCAGAGAGCACGAACGTGCCCTCTTTACTGACCGCGACGAGATTCTGGCGGCGCTGCACCGCAACGCCAAGCTGATCCGGCAGGGCGAGGGCGTGAACCTGGCCCTGGTCGGACGACGGCGCATCGGCAAGACGATGATCGCTCAGCGATTCGCCGATGACTTATGCGAACACCACTCGCCCCTGGTGGCCGACAGCGACTTTGAATTTGAGACCGTCTGGGGATATACAGACTCTGACTAGGACCTTCATGCCAGTTATGATGTGCCCACCATCCTTCGCGAGGCGCTGGAGGAATACCTGGCCGCCCTCAGCCCGGCCAGGGTGGAATCGGGGCGTTTGACGCTTCCATGAACAACCCACTCGTAGACTATCACCTCCATTCCACCTGCTCGGTTGATGGCTTCTCGTCCATGGCCGACTACTGCCAGCGGGCCTCGGAACTTGGCTTTGTCGAGATCGGCTTCTGCGAGCACGCTGATTTCGACCCTCGCGACCGCAGCTACGATTACTTCGACTACGCTGCCTTCCGCCGTCAGATCGAAACCCAGCGGGAGAGGTTCGGCCATGGCCTGGCTGTGCGGGCGGCGGTGGAGGTCACCTACCAGGCCTCGAAGGAGCAAGAGATCGCCCTTTTCCTGGCTGACAAGCGCCTGGATTACGTGGTAGGCTCGGTGCACCTGGTGGAGGACGGGGCGGATTGGGCCATGATCTCCGAGGCCGAGCGCTGCAAGCACTACTTTGCCCAGCGCACGGTGCGGGCTGCCTACCGACCCTATTTCGCCGAACTGCGGCGGGCAGTGGCCAGCGGCCTGTTCGATCTCATCGGCCACTTCGATCTGGTCAAACGCTACGGGGTGGGCTACTACGGCCCCTTCGATCCAGCCGCTTTTGCTTACGGGATCCATGACATCCTGGAGTTGATGGTGGAGAAGGGCGTGGGTCTGGAGATCAACACCTCGGGCCTCCGCCAGCCGCCGGGGGAGACCTTCCCTGGCCTGGCTGTCCTGAAGCGCTACCGGCGGTTGGGCGGGGAGATTCTGACTGTCGGCTCGGATGCCCATTCGGCGGCCGACCTGGGCCGTGGCATTGCCCAGGCCGTGGCGCTGGCGCGCCAGGCGGGGTTCCGGGCCATTGCCCTATTCGATGAAAGGAATCTGCGTTGGTTGGACATCGTGTGAGGGCGTGCTCTCCTCTGATGATGAGCGCATGATAACGGCCATGTTCCCCAAAACACCCCAGGAGCGCTCGAGATCGTTCCATGAGCGAGTGTACACTCGCGCCCCGTCCAGGATACTCACTTCATACCTGTTGTAGCCGATGACCATGACCGTATGTTGGAAACGGGCCACAATGGTGCTATCTCCATCAGAAGCGGTGTAGGGAACCGGCGTCCCCCAGGCTACTGCCCCCGTGACCCAAATGATGACCGGCCGACCCGACGCGATTTCCCGGCGCAGGGCGTCCAGTGAGAGGTTGCGCACAGCCTGGGCCTCCAGTCCGTAGGTCCGCAACTGCGCGGCTATTGGTTCGGCGTGCACGCCGTAGGGCTGGGGTGGGATTTGACCCCACGCTCCAAGCACATCGCCGACGAAGCCTTTGTCGGGATTGTCTGACTGCGGCAGGCTATAGAAAAACTCTAGCTCATCAATCTCTACCTCGAAGTAGGCGGCCCAGTCCACTGCCGAACGCGATTCGCAATCCAGCGGCAGCGCCTGAAAACGCCCTGAGATGTCGGTGATGTTGGCTTCCGATGGGAAGGCTGGCTTCGGTGTGCCCGCGGGTGTCGGTGTGCGAGTGGGGGTGTTGGTAGGCGTGGCAGTTGGGGTGGGGGTGGGCACACCCTTGGCCCGCAGCACCGCCTCTGTCTGCCCCCGCTCCAGGCTGAGGGGCCAATTGAAGAGTTCCTGCAAGGTCTCCTCTGAGTAAATCTGCTGCATGGCCTGGTACCAGGTGAGATCATCGGGCTTCTGGTAGTGCCAGAATTCCCGGGCCAGGCTGTCCCACCGCCAGTCGTAGTCCTCTTCCTCGAAAGCAGGGATACCGTACCAGCCGTGTCGCCGGGCGATGGCTGCAAAGTCCTCGTAGTAGCCCGACGGGATGGAGGTGGGGCGGCCGCCAGCTTCGTAGGCTTCGGGCTCTTTCTCCTCGTCCAGCAGGAACCAGAACACCCAGGAAGGATCGGTGAGGGGGCGGCCCTGGGTTCCGTCCTGAGCACGGCAGCGGATGAACAGCCGCCAGTAGGTCCGCTGGCCCACGTCCTCGCGGACGAGCAGCAGTTGGTCGCGGCCATCCTCATCATCGGGCAGCTCAAAACGCAGGTCCACCGTACGGCCAGTCTTGTGCCAGGTGAGGTAGCCGTAGGGCTTGCGGCTGACGTAACCCGGTTCACGAAGGACATCGGAGAGCTGGCCCAGGTAGTCCCAGCCCGTTTTCTCGTACACCTCCTCCCGCCAGGCCCGATAGCTTTCGATGACGGCGGCGTTCAGGCGCGGGTCCGCGACGGCCGTTAGCGAAGCGGCGTCCTCCAGGGAGACCAGGGGGTGAAGCTCGCCAGGGGCTAGGGTGGGTGTGGGAGTTGGCGTGGGCGGTGGGGAGGGAAGGTACTGGGTGAGCTCGTCCCAAGGCAACGAGTTAGCCACGGTCGGGTCGGTGGCATCGGCGGGGAACGCTTGCTCGAAGAGGTCGGTCCGGCGGCGGCGTGATCTGCTGTCCGCAGGAACAGTGAAGAGGCGGTAGCTGCCGGGGCGATAGGGGTCATACACCTCGAAGGGTTCCCCCTCCTGATAGCCCGTGTAGACGATGTGCTGACCGTCAGGAAACCAGGCTGGCGCGCCGTCGTAGGCGTTGTGGGCGGTGACTCGCCGTTGTCCGCTGCCATCGGGCTGCATGGTGTAAATCTCGGAATTGCCATCGCGCCAGGAAGTGAAGGCGATGGCCGCGCCCTCGGGCGACCAGGCCGGGGCCTCGTCGTCGGCATCGGCGTAGTTGGTCAGATTTCGCACCGTGTCGGCTTCCAGGTCGGCCAGGTAGATTTCCTTGTCCCCATCGCGCCAGGAGGTGAAAGCAATATAACGGCCATCGGGCGACCAGGTCGGGGCGTAGTCCCCGGCCTTGCTTTTTGTCAGGCGGACGGGGGCGCTGCCGGCAGCCAAGCCCAGCAGGTAGATGTCCAGGCTGCCGTCGCGATAGCTCTCGAAGGCCAAGCGTGCGCCGTCGGGCGACCAAGTCGGTGCGCCATCGTAGGCGAGATCGGTGGTCAGGCGGGTCACGGAGCCATCGGCGGCCGCCCACAGGTACAGCTCCCAGTTGCCATCCCGGTGAGAGGCGAAGGCCAGCCGTGTGCCGTCGGGCGACCAGGCCGGGTCGCGGTCCTCGGAAGCAAGTGCGGCCTCGGCGGGATGGGCGGTGAGGTTGGCTATATGACCCGTGAGGGGATCCAGCAGGTATATGTCGTCGTCGCCGGTGCGGGGCGAAACGAAGGCCACCACAAGGGGATATTGGATACTGGGTATTGGAGATGGGGAGGGAGTGGAAGTGGGGGTGGGAGACGGGGATGGAGATGGAGTGGAAGTAGGGGTAGGAGACGGAGATGGAGTGAGAGTCGGACTGAGGCTGGGGGTGGGAGTAGGAGTAGGAGTGGAAGTAGGAGTGAGGCTGGGGGTGGGAGTAGGAGTAGGAGTGAAGGTAGGAGTAGGAGTGGGAGTGGCAGATGGAGTAAGGGTGGGTGTGACAGAAGGCGTCGAAGATGGAGTGAGAGTGGGCGTGGAAGTAGGAGTGGGAGAGAGGGGCGGAGTACAGCCGGTACTGGTCAGAGCCAGCAAAAGGATTACCCCTCCAACCGCCAAGATACCAACCAACTTCCAATATCTAATCTCCAATATCCAATATCCAACTTCCAACTTCCAACCTCCATCTCTCAGGGATATACGTGCTGCACCAGCGGAGAGCCATCCTCCGCAAGGCGCAAGCGAGGCTGGGCGTCGTCCGCGATGCGGGCCAGGTAGAGGTCCACGCTGCGCACCCCGTCCTGAGCCAGCACCGCCCGCAGGATGGCGGTGTCGCGCGTCCGCTCAATGACGTCCATGTCGAAGACGAAGTTCCCCAGGCTGTAGACGATGGGCACCCCCTGATAGATCTCCACGTCCTGCAGCACGTGGGGGTGGTGGCCGATGACCAGGGAGGCTCCTGCTTCTACGGCGGCGTGGGCCACGGCTCGCTGCTCCTGATTGGCCTGGGCCTCGTACTCGGTGCCCATGTGCAGGAGGACGATCACCAGGTCAGCCTCCTGCCGGGCCTGGGCCACAGCCCTGCGTACCGGTTCCGGCTCGGCCCAAGCCACAGCTGCATTCGCTTCCGAGTCGGTGGCGGTGGGTACCTCAGGGGAGTTCCGCCAGCGAGGGGCGGCAAAGGCCAGGAAAGCCACCTTGATACCCTTGACCTCCAACACCGCCGGGCGATGAGCGGCGGCTTCCCCACGCCCCACGCCGACAGTAGCGATGCCCAAATCCGCCAGAGTGGCCAGGGTGTCGTCCATGCTGTCTGGCGGGAAATCGAGGACGTGGTTGTTGGCCAGGGAGAGCACGTCGAAGCCCACCGCTTGCAGAGCGGAGATGTGCTCCGGGTGGGCGCGGAAGATGAACCGTTTATCGGCGGGCTGACCGCTCACGGTGAAGGGTGTCTCCAGGTTGCCAACCGCGATGTCGGCAGCTTGCAGCAGGTGGTAGACGGCCTGGAACGGATACAGGGAGCCATACTGGTTCATGCGCTCTTCCACCGTGCGGGCCAGCATGATGTCGCCCGTGGCCACCAGCTCGATCTCGGAAGCGAACGCGGCCTCGTCGTCGCCGACGGGAGGGAAGGGGGGAGCCGCATTTGCTTCCAAGTTGGATATTGGGGATTGGATATTGGGAGATGGCAGGGAGAGCTCCCAGGCCGGAGCTATCGTCAGGGCGTATACCTGCCAGCCAGTGCGGGCCAGGATCTCTGGTTTGCCGTCGCCGTCCAGATCGTGCACGCGCAGGCCGTGCACCAGCTTGGAAGCAAACGCGGCTCCGCCCAGAGCGATGCTGCCTCGCGGGCGTCCCCAGCGGTCGAGCACCCGCACCGTGCCATCGTCGCTGCCGATAACTATCTCTGGCCAAGCGTCGTTGTCCAGGTCCGCCACCGCCACGGCCCACACCCCAGCAGGAGCCTCGTACCGCCAGCGTTGGGTGCCGTTGGCGGATAGGGCATAAATACCCGGCTCCTGGCCTCCGCAGGCGACGAGTATCTCTTGGGTCCCATCGCTGTCCAGGTCGGCGACAGCCAGGTCGGTCACGGAGCAATCTTGCATCTTTACCGATTTGCTGATTTGTTGATTTGCTGATTCATTGATTTCAGTGATCATGACCAGGTCTCCAACGTGGGACCCAGCAATGAGTTCCGGCAGCCCGTCGCTGTCCAGGTCGGCCAGGCGCACCCGCCGCACGTATCCCTCCAGCGAGGGCAGGGAGTGCAGATCACCGCTTGGGGACAGGAGGTACAACCGGCCTTTGTTGGTGGCAATGGCTACCGTCCCATCGGGACCCTTCGGCAGGCTCAGGACGAAGCCGCTGTCCAGGGCTGAGGCATATTCCACGCCCGCCTCGCCCACCGCGTAACGCTGGTACAAAGTGCCATCGGGGTTTACCTGATGGACATAGCCGTCCCAGGATGCGACCATGATGGTAGTGCCTGTCAGATTGGTGGAAGAGGAGAGGGCGGTGATGCGGCTGCCGGTGCAGTATTGCCAGCGCTGGCGCCCAGCGCCGTCCAGGGCGTAGAGGCAGTTGTCGTCGGAACCGACGAGAACTGTGGGTTGGCCGTCCAGATCAGCCACCTGCAGGGCGTAGACACTGGCCTGGGTGAGATGTTTCCAGAGAGGCCGGCCCGCTGCGTCGGCGGCGTAGGCATGTTTGTCCAGCGAGGCTATCAGCACCTCGGCGTGGTCATCCCCGTTGAGATCGGCCACGGCCAGGTCGGTGACTGTGCCCCAGGTCTGAAAGCGCCAGCCCTCGTGGAGGGCCAGAGGGCGCAGGGGGGGGGGCGGTAAAGCGGCGTCAGCCTCGTAATGGGCAAAGGCGGCCTGGAAGAAGTTGTAGAGGATGCGTTCGCTGGCGTCGCTGTAGACCTGATAGCCGCGTTCGATCATGGGGGCAACCTCTTCCGTAGGCAGGGAGAGGCGGGAGCTGTAGCGCAGGATGGTCTCTCCCCGTTGCGGATTGATCTCCGGATGGAACTGCACGCCCCACACGGGGGTTTGGCCGTAGCGGAAAGCCTGCACTGGGGATAGGGGCGACGAGGCCAGCACCGTCGCTTCCGGCGGGAGAGTCACCGCTTGCTCGATGTGGTAGTGAAAGGGCGAGAACTCCTGCGGCACTCCGTCAAATAGAGGGTCCTTCGTCCCGGCTTCGTTGAGCTGCACGGGTAGCCAGCCTACTTCCTGCTGGCCGTCTTCAACCTCACCGCCCAGAATATGGGCCAGCAATTGGTGGCCCAGGCAGAGGCCCAGGATGGGCAGCTTGAGCTGCAGAGCCTGGCGCAGGAAATCGGCCTCGGCGCGCAGGAAGGGATAGGCGGGGTTATCTACGTCATGGGGCGACATGGGACCGCCGGAGAGGACGACGATCTGTCCCCAGCCGGGCGGCGGCAGGGAGTCCCCAGCGTAAACCCGGAGGCGATCGAAAGGCAGCCCCAGGCGGGTCAGGTAGTCGGCGACCCCAGCGGCCCGCTCTTCGGCGTGCTCAATGACCAGGATGTGCGGAGTGAGAGGCGTAGGAGTGGGAGAGAGGGTGGCTGAGGGTGATGGGGTGGGTGATGGGGTGATGGAGGGTGATGGGGTGGGTGTTGAAGTAGAAGTAGGTGATGGGGTGGGAGAGGGAGTGTAAGTGAACGATGAGGTGGGGGATGGAGTAGGAGTAGGAGTCGGTGACGGGGTGGGTGTGGGAGATGGAGTGGAAGTTGGAGTCGAAGTCGAAGTGGGGGTGGAGGTAGGAGTGAAAGCGGGAGTGAGGGTGAGGATGGGAGAGGGGGTGGAGACAGGGGGATTGGAGGAGCTAGCTGGTGTGCAGCGGATAACAGTTAGAGAAAAGAAGAGAAGTACCCCTACCAATGCCAGGATACCAGCCAATTTCCAATCTCCAATCTCCAGCTTCCAGCTTCCAGCTTCCAGCTTCCAGCTACTCATTGATCACCACTCTGGGGATGCTCGTGAAATAATTGTAGACGGTGGCCGACAGGCGGCGGAAGATGGGGAAGCAGCGATCCCAGTTGATCCAATCCGTGTCCTCCCACACGAACAACCCGAACAGATAATCACCCTGCGGTGTGAAAACGACCCCAATGTCGGAGCGGGTATCGCCGCCTGCCCAGCCGTGTTTGTGGGCGATGGGTATCTCTGGCGGGACGCTGGCTCCGATGACGCTGCGCACGGGATTGGTCTTCAGCCAATCCAGCATTCCGCAGGAATCCTCGGCGGTCAGGTTATCGTAGGCCACCAATAGCTTACCCTCACCCTGGCAGCCCTGGTAAATCGCCCGCCACAGCACGGCCAGGTCGGCCAGCCAGGTTTGCATCATGGGATCGGGGCGGGTGTCAATGGCGGCCTCGGCAGCAGGCACGTCCACCTCGGGCAAATCGGGTTTGGGGATGGAGGGCCAGTGGGTCCCGCCCTCGACATAATAGGGCTGGCGCATGAAAGTGCGGGCCAAACCCAGGTCGCGGAAGGTCTCGTTGACTCGCTTCACTCCCTCGGTCGCGTCCCCCCCGCCGATGCCCATCAGCACCAGGTTGGCGGCGGCGTTGACGCTCTCGGAGATCATGTAGGAGACGCTGAGCTGAATATCGTCGGGTAGATCTCCGTCCCAGGTGCGGTAGGCAGTGACCAGGATGCCAGCCTTGAGCAGGCTCATCCCGGCGTATACTACTTGGGTGTTGTGGGTGAGCTCCTCGCCGGTGGAGAGGTTCTGGACGTACAGGCCGGTCGTGCCGGTGAAGTCACCGGTGATGTCGAGCAGCAGTGGCTTGAGGTCCGACAGAGTGAGAGGCGTCGGGGCTACGTCGGTGATGGTTAGGGGCACAGGCTCTGTTTCATCGGATGACAGGGCGGTGGCAATGGCCGTCAGCGAGATTCCCACGTCCAGCGTGCGGCCCATCTGCCCCGGCTCAAAGTCATAGACGGTCATGTCGGCATCAAAGGGCGTCCACGACTCGGGCCAGCGCGGGTCGTCTTCCAGAGTGGTGCTGATAGCCTGCACTGGCTTCGGTCGGGCGTAGGTGGCAACGGCGATACCATCCAACTCAGAACGCAAGTCGGTCTCGCTGAGGGGCGTAACCTCGACGGCGACAACTGGCAGCTCGACGGGCTGCATCTCTCCGTCGGCTAGGGCGGCGGTGATCCTGGCCACAGCCTCGTCGCGGTCAAGCTCGACCCCCGCTTGGCCGGGATAGAAGGCCAGATCTACTGCGCTGAAGCGATGCTCCTGCGCCGGAATATCAACGCCTGCGGCGATAACCTCCAGCTCAGAACGCAGAACGGCCTCGTCCAGCGGCGTAACCTCGACGACGGCAACTGGCAGCTCGACGGGCTGCGTCTCTCCGTCGGCCAGGGCAGCGGTGATACGTGCCACAGCATCATCGCGGTCAAACTTGACCCCTGCCTGGCCGGGATAGAAGGCCAGGTCTTCAGCGCTGAGGCGATGCTCTCGTACCGGAATGTCAATGCCTGTCGCGATAGCTTCCAGCTCAGAACGCAGGTCGGCCTCGTCTAGCGGCGTAACCTCGACGACGGCAACTGGCAGCTCGACGGGCCGCGTCTCTCCTTCGGCCAGGGCGGCAGTGATTCTGGCCACAGCTTCATCGCGGTCAAGCTTTGCCCCCACCTCGCCAGGGTAGAAGGCCAGGTCTTCTGCGCTGAGGCGATGCTGTTGTACTGGCTGATCAATGCCAGCAGCGATAGCCTCTAGCTCAGAACGCAGGTTGGCCTCGTCTAGCGGCGCGACCTCGATGGTGGCAACGGGCAGGGTGACGGTACGTACTTCTGGGTTGGGAAGGATTGCAGTGATCCTCGCCACAGCCTCATCGCGGTCAAGCCCCGAACCCGCTTGGCCAGGATAGAAGGTCAGTTCTTCCGCGCTGAGGCGATGGTCTCGCAGCGGACGATCCACGCCTGCCGCGAGATCGTCCACCAGATCGGCCAGCAGCGCGCGGTCGAACTCGGTCTGCAAGGGCACGTCGTGCCAAACTCCGTTTGGCCTATCGAAGGGCAGCGGCGTTTGGAAGAGGAAATCGCTGAAGCGGGTATCTTCGCCGACGGCGGCGGCTTCGTCCGCCATTGCATCCACAAGCACGTTGAAGCCTACCGATGCTGGGTCGAGCTCCTGACTGCGGTCAAGGTGCGGAATCGCCGCCCAGCGAAGCTCAATGGGTTGGGCCAGCGGATCCGCCCACTCCTGGCGTACCAGGTCCCGGGCCTCGTCGGGCGTCATCCCGCCCACGTCCAGGCCAGTGATGGTCACTCCAGGTCGGATGCGGGCCATGTAGTCCTGGTAGACCTGCCGGCGCTGGTTGACGTACAGCCATCCGGCGATGAGCACCACGATGAGCACTGCCACGGGGATCAACCACCACAGGCGGCGCGCGCGTGATGATGGAGTCCCTTGGGGTATCTTCGTAGGTTTTTCGACTGACATTTTCTCACCTCAATATCTTTGACAACAGCCGCCGTATCTCGACGGTGGACAGGTATTGCCCCACGTAACGGTTATCCAGCCAGATCTCGAAATGCAGGTGCACCTCGGCGCCGGCATCGTACAGCGACGCGGGTGTGCCGGAGTTGCCCACTGTGCCGATGACCTGGCCCTGGGTCACGTCGTTGCCGACCTTCAACCCATCAGCGATGCCGCCCAGGTGGGCGTGGCGGGTGATGAGCCCGTCGCCGTGATCCAGCCACACTTGCCGCCCGCGTAGGCCGTCCAGCACGTCCTCGGGGGTGTATCCCTCTTGGCGACACATGGCCAGCCACTCGTCCATCTGCGATGTGGTGGGATTCTCGTAGCCCCAATCGGCGCGGATGACGATGCCGTCGCGCGCAGCCAGCACTTCGGTGTGGGTAGTGACCGCGGTGCCGTCGGGGTAGGCGTAGAAGTCTATCCCTTGATGTACCCCGTAGCGGTAGTGGCGCGGCGCGCCGGGCAGCGTGTTCAACCGCTGCGGCAGGAGCATGCCGGCGATGGGCATCGTCAGCCCGCGCAACTGGAGATTGGAGATTGGAGATTGGAGATTGGAGATTGGAAGTTGGAAGTTGGAAGTTGGAGGTTGGAAATTGGAAGTTGGATATTGGAACAAAACATCCGGCCCAATCAGGAGCAAGCCGTCTTTCACCGGCCAGCAGCCGCGCAGGGTTACGTCGCGGTCAATGAAGGTGTACATCGCGCGCGTCTCGCCCGTTGCAGTGTCCAGAGCCAGCACGCGGCGGTCGTTGCTGTCAAGTACATACAGCAGCCCGTCGGCGGCAGCGCACAGAGCTGATGGGTAGTCCAGGCCGCTCGACACGGTCCAGGCTTTAGCCCAGTCCGGCCCGCGATATTTGATTACCTCGGGCCGCTGGCCGGGCCACTCGCGGAGGAGGACGTACACGCCTTCGCTGTCCACCGCCAGGTCAACCCCTCGGCTGCTCGGCGCCTCGGCCACGACTGTCGCCCGGCTGCCGGCCACGCGCCATACCTGCCCACGGTTGGTGTCGAGGAAGTAGGTGGCGTCTTCGTCAGCAGCGACGGCGGTGACGTAAGTACCGCCGGTGCCGGCCACGGTCTCCCAATCCGAACGATGCCAGGTCTCGTCCGCCGCATCGTAGCGGAACACCTCGCCGGAGCGATCCACGATCAGCAGCGACCCGTCTGGCGACAGCGCCAAATCAGTTAGCTCCTGGACTGGCAAGCCGGCCACGCTGTCGCCGGGCGCAGCCATCACCACCGGCGGTTTCGCCGTTCCTAGAGTCAAGCGCAGCAGCCGGCCGCTGTCCACCATGTACAGCGTATCTCCATGCCCCCCCTCGGTCCCCCCCAACTTTGGGGGGGAAGCCACAGCCAGGCTCACGGGGTGGGGGAACGTTCCGGCTGGGTAGCGGTAGGCGGTCACGCTGTCCTCGGAAGCAAACGCGGCCTCGGGAGCGGACGCGGCCTCGTCGAGCCAGTGCGCCTGGCCCGGCGCGTCGTCAAAGCGGGCGGTGACGATGTCTTCCACCGCCGCCAGCACGGCCCGCACGCCTTCCAGGTTGCGCTCGAACTCGGTGTCCTCGTGGTTGGTAAGCTCCACCTCGGCGACGGCGATGCCCAGGTCGGCCAGGTAGTCGTTGAAACCGCCGGTGATGGGATAGCCCGTCCAGCCCTCCTCCGGGAAATCGTAGCTCGTGCCCGCTGCCAGCGTCGTCGCCAGTAGCAGCGATGAGGCGTTGTCCCGGCAGCCGCCGGTGAACACTGCGCCCGCGCTGCTGTGGTAGAAGATGGCCACGTGGGCGTCGGCCAGGAAATCGCGCGCCGCCCGCGACTCCGGTTCGGAGAAGGGATACGAGCCGCCGGCGCCGGGCTGCGGGCCATCGCTGGTGTAGGTCGTGGGGTTCCAATCGTTGCCGACGCAGCCGTCCAGGTCGGTGTCGGTGTTGCGGTTCAGGTCCACCCCGCGGGCGTTGAACCGCGTGTCGGCGGCCAGGCCGTCGGGGTTCAGGGTGGGGATGATCCACAGGCTGACATCGTCGGGGACGTCCTCAGTATGGGCCTCTAAATGGGCCAGCAGCTCCCGCGCCAGCTCGTGGGTGTTGGCCTCCCAGCCGCCGTGGATGTCGCCCACCAGCACCACTTTGTAGCGCCCCTGGCCGAAGCGATGCGCCTCAATGGGGCGACCCTCGACCGATTGGCCGATGGTCAGGGGCGTGGGAGTGGGCGTAGGGCTGGGAGTAGGCGTGGCAGTCGGGGTCAGGGTGGGCGTCGTGGTGGCGGTATGGGTAGGCGTGGGCGTCGCCGTCGAGGTCGAGGTGGCGATGTGGGTGGGCGTGGCCGTCGAGGTGGCAGTGTTGGTTGGTGTGGATGTCGCCGTCGGGGTCGGAGTTGGCGTCGCGGTATGGGTGGGCGTGGCCGTGGGCGTCGGGGTGTGGGTGGGGGTACGGGTAGCAGTCTGAGTCGGCGTCGCGGTGGCAGCGCGAGCGGGTGTCGGCGTCGGCGTCGGTGACGGCCTCGCCACAGCGCAGCCGGAGATGAAGGCCACAATCAGGGCCAGGGTGATTCCAGTGATCAGTCCAGCGAAGCTCCGCCTCAAACCGGCAAGTAACGGGACGCAGATACACGCAGACTTTCGCAGATAAAAAGAAAAATCAGCGCGTAAGCGAAGCGGCATCAGCGTTAATCTGCGTTCAGAATAGCGATTACTCGTCATAATATCAACGGTTGAAGTAGTTATAGGTGGCCTCGGAGATGCGGGCCATGAGCGGGGAGCTGACCTCCCACTCCAGCCAGTCGGTGTAGTACAAGTAGATGCACAGCACATAGTCGCCGCCCGGCGTGAAGACGATGCCGGCGTCGCCGTGGGAGTCACCCACCCAGCCGTGCTTGTGGGCCACTGGCGTTCCCTCCGGCACGCCGGCCTCGATGAGCGAGCCGATGCGGTTCTCGGACATGATGTCGAGCATGGCCTGGCACTCGTCGGGGGTTATCTCGTCGGGATAGGCGGCGATGAGGGTGCCGCCACCGTCCGCGCACTGATAGATCATCTCTAGCAGGCGGCCCATGTCCTGCGGCGTGGTCTGCATGAAGGGGTCGGGGTTGGTGCTCACGTCGGTGCGCTGGTTAGCCGGGGTGCTGATGTGCTGCGGCAGAACGTCTTCGTCGTAGGGGGTGGCCATAAAAGTGTTGGCCAGCCCGATGAGCTTCATCGTCTGGTTGAGCCGTCGCACGCCCTCGTAGGCGTCGCCGTCGCCGATGGTGTCGCGCAGCAGAAGGTTGGAGGTGAAGTTCCCGCTGAGGGTCATGGTCTCGCTCAGGATCTTGGTGGTGTCCACGTCGGGTGGGCCGTCCAGATGGCGGTAGGCTTCCACCATGATGGCGATCTTGAGGATGCTCATGCCGGCGTAGGCCACGTCTGCGTCATCGCTGAAATTCTCGCCGGTAGCCAGATCCGTGATGTAAATGCTGTAGAAACCGGGAAAGTCGACCATGATGCCCTCAATCATGCCGTTTCCACTTCCGAGCTGGCCCATCATCCACAGGCCAGGCTGGCGTGGGGGCGGGCCCAGGTTCACCACCAGATCCACCTCGCGGTCGGTGGCTGAGTTCAGCGCGCCGACGACCAGCGGCAGCGAGGCAGCGATGTCGAGCCGCTGATCGGCCCGGCCCGGTACGAAGGCCAGGGTAGCAGCGTTGGCATTAGGCTCTTGCAGCGGACGGTCATACTCGTCGGCGATACTGGCCAGGAAGTCCTTCAACTGAGCCTCGTCATAGCTGGCCTGGAGGGGGATGTTCGCAGGCGGCGGCTTGTCGCTCAGGATGTAGTCGGCGAAGCCCGGCCAAAAGCTGGTCTCGGCCTTTAGTTTGTTCACTTCCTCCAGCATCTCGTCGGCCTTGAATTGAAAGCCGACATCCTGGGGGTGGAGGAGGAGGCTCTCGTTTAGATAGTTCAGTTTTATTGGCTCTGAGATAGCCTCTCCCAGGAGTTCCATTGCTTCGGCTTCCCATTTGCCTCCCATGGGGATGCCAGCCAGTGAAACTCCTTGTGGGATCTGATTTCGATAGGCTCGGTAGTCGTTTAGTTTGTAGACGAAAACCAGCATGACAACTATCAAGATCACGAGAATCGCAAATCTCGATGTTCGCAAAATGTCCTCCCCTTCGCCTCGGTCGCGGGAAACCTCCACGACCTTCGGCGAACGAAAGCTAAGAATTTGGATCTTCCGCGTCTGCCTCTTCTTCGTTCGACTGAGGCTCACGAACGTCTGGCGGCCAATCGGGTGGCAGGCTCAGAAGCTCTTCGGCCTCCTGGACCAGGGCTTCTGGGACCATCACCCGCACCTCGCCCAGGCCGTCCACGATGATGCCGAACACGACGCCCGCGCTCTCATAGTCCAGCAGAGCGGGTATGCCCGCGCTTTCCAGTTTGGTCTTAATGACATGAGCTTCCAGTTGCCCGGAGGCGGTGTAGATCGTGGTCAGCCCTGGCCTGTTCACCTTTTTGTGACCTATCATGGTGTCCCTCCTCTCAATCTGTACCAGAAGTATGCCACAATCTGCCGAATTAGTCAATTAGAACACCGATGGCGCAGGATTTACGGATTTCTCCTCAGTCCAGGTCACTTGATCCGTTAAATCCTACCAGTCCGTTGTAGCTATTTGTCAAGGCCGGGAAAAACTGGTATAATTATCCTTGACATCATAGAATCTAGGAGGACCTTTTGATGATTGTAAGAGAGACCCAAACAGCGGCGCATTGGCAGGAATTCGTCGTTGATGATCGGGATCTCGATTACCTGTATGAATTGTTCTTGGAAGACGACAACATACCTCGTACCAGTGACGATCTCACTTTGGCCCTGATGAGAAGGCTCTGTGAAGATGAGGAAGCTCTTATAGAAAAGGAGTTGGCCAAGGGGATTCTCTTTCAACCGAAGGAGAGCTACGAGGTGGGAGAGCAGGTTGTCTTTCCTGCTCTGGGTTATGCTCTGGCCTCTATCATTGGTGTGCGGCCGGGCCACAACCCGAAATATGGCGATTTCGAGGTCATCCAGGTGCGCTTCGAAGGCCAGGACGAGACGAGGGAGTTTGCCTCGAAGCTCGACTACCTTCACAAGCTGAATCGTGAGGAGGGAGAGTTGCTGGAAGCCGAGGGGCTAGCGTCGCCAGTCGAGCTCTACGATCAACATGGTTCGGATGTCCAGCGGAAACTGCTAGAGCGTTTACGACTCAGCGGTGATTTCGCGAGCTTCCGTGGCGAATGGTTCCTGAAAGGCTTGTTGGCCGAGGTCCATGAGGGACATCTGAACATCGCCGAGGCCATGCTTGACTTGAAGGGTATGCCGCTTCCCGCTCAAGAATTGCTCCGCGAGCTGGATCTGCCGGCCGAGATCGCTCCGGTGGCTCAGGTTTTCTCCCTCAACTACACCCTGGCCCAGGACGGGCGTTTCGACGATGTGGGCAACGATGACCAGAGCCTTTGGTTCCTGCAACGTTTGGAGCCGCCTGAGATTGTTCATCTGCCACCGCGCTTGCGCTACGCGCCGGTGTTATACGATAGAGCGATCCTCGGTGAGGAGTTGCTGCGCTGGGAGATGGAGATTGACGATGAGATCACGGAGCCGGTTGCCCCTGGTGCGGAAGAGGAGATTCCCAGCGTAACCATTGTCCTCAACTATCCCCACCGCCGGGTAGGCAGCATCCCTTTGACGAGCAAGACAGAGGGTCTTTTCCCGAGGGGGGATACCGAGCGTATGATGGTCACTCTCGTAGATGGCCGGACGGGCAAGCAGATGTTGGGCTGGGTTATTCGCCAACACAAGTATGTCTACGGTCTCAAAGAGTGGTATGACAATAACGATATACCGGTGGGGGCTTACATTAAGCTGGAGAGAACCGATGACCCTCTGACCGTTGTCGTGGATTATCGCCCCCAACGTAAGAAACGCGAATGGATCCGAGTGGCTACGGTTGAGGACGGAAGGCTGTCGTTCGCTATGCAGATGAGGGCCATCGGCTGCGAGTACGACGACTTGATGGTACTGGACGAGGATGACGCGGCCGAGATTGACTTCCTATGGATGCGAAGTGAGCAGAATGGCAAGTCTGTCTCTGAGGTAGTGCGCCAGGTCTTTCCCGAGCTGGCCAAGCTCAATCCCCAGGGCACTGTCCATGCCAAGACTCTCTACAGCGCTATCAACGTGGAGAAGCGCTGCCCGCCAGGGCCGATCCTCGCTGAGTTAGCCAACACGGCTTGCTTCCTGGCAGTGGGCGATGGCTACTGGGTCTACGATCGGGAAGCTCTCTAATTCGAGGCTCTGAACTATGGTTAGATGGATTAAACCGGATCTGGAAACCAAGTTTCACATTGATTCCGATTGGTGGGAGAGAGAAGGTCGCGACCTGCGCGTCTACGTGCAGAGCCACCTGTGCTCTGAGTGCAAGGTGATATACACCAACCACCGTGGAAGCGCGGAGGTTGATTGGATTGACCCCGACACGGCCGAGGTGACGCGGGTAGATGCCCTTTGGCAGTCCTTGCGCACTCACTGCAGCCAAAGGCCAGAGTTTATCACCGAGAACACTCCCTTGACGGACGCTGTCTTTCGCGTCTTTTTGGCCAATGGCAACAAGCCGCTATCCGCGACCGAGCTCCACGAGATACTGGGCAGGCGCACTCCGAAGACTATCCTGCGCACCCTGGGTGGCCGAAGGGTTTACAAGGGCATCAAGCCTGTGCTGAAATGAGGTTAGGCATGGACCGCTCGCTGCCGGCGCGGATTCGGGAGTCGGCCGAAGCCACGGAGGGCATCGAAGCCATTGGCTTGGATCGAGTTTGGGCTGTGGCCAGGGAGTTCGATGTTTCGTCCAGGGAGGTAGAGCTAGCAGCTCTGAGCGTACCCCAGCAGGGCTTCGAGGTGCAGTTGGGTTGTCCCGCTGCCACGCCCATGATGGTGGCGGCCTGGCAGGTGCAGGAGGTGCTGAAGATCCTCTTGGGTCGAGGTCAGCTCTTGCGGCATAAGATGCTGTTCATGGATGCCGAGGCAGGCACCGTCGAAGTTCTGGAGATCGGGGGCTAGGGGTTGAGGTTCTTCATCGCTGGCATCATGCAGGGTTCTCTCGCCGAGGTAGGCATCCACGACCAGAGCTATCGGGTGGCCATCGGGACAGCTATTAAGGCCCGCTTTCCTGAGGCCGAGATCATTGACCCCCTGGAGCTGCACCCGGATGGTGGCCTGAATTACGGGCCTGAAGAAGCCAAGCGGACCCTGCTGGAAATGGCGGCGGAGGCTGGGCAGGCCGACGTGCTCATCGCCTACCTCCCTGAGGCCAGCATGGGCACAGCGGTCGAGATGTGGGAGGCCCATCGGGCCGGTAAGCCGGTCCTCACCATTTCGCCTCTGGCCGAGAACTGGGTGGTCAGGTTCCTCTCGACGCGAGTTTTCCCATCGCTGGCGGCCTTTGAATCTTTCGTAGCCGAGGGGGAGTTGGAGAAACTGTTTGAACTTTGAGCTTTGAACGTTGTAGTTTGAACGTGCCCCTGTAGCTCAGTGGATGAGAGCAACTGCCTTCTAAGCAGTGGGCCGGGGGTTCGAATCCCTCCAGGGGTACCTATCACAGTTAGGTGGTCCGGCCAAGGTTGACTTAGATTGCGTCATCCAGCGCACGTTATCATGGAGAGACACACACGAAGGAGACAACAATGAAGAAAGCCACATTACTCGTAGTTCTCATCGTACTGCTGACTGCTTGTCAGTCTCAGCCGACGCCAGAAATCGTCGAGGTCATAGTGATTGTAACCCAACCACCTCCAAAGCCTGTTGAAGTCACGGTACTGGTGACCCAGCCGCCCCTGCCACCCCTGCCTACATACACTCCTTATCCTACTTATACCCCTTATCCAACTTATACCCCATTCGTACCCACTACGGGACCAGGGACGCCAACCCTGGCCCTACCCACGCCTACTCCTCAATCCACGGGGACACCCGTGGGTACTTCCACTCTTACGCCCGACCCCACGTCCGAACTTACGCCCGGACCCGTTGTTCTGTCCGACTGCCCCAATCTCCTGGCCAGACTCACTTATCCTACGGCGAACGCCGTTCTGAAAGGGGTTGTGGAAATCAGGGGCTCGGCGCAAATTGACTTCTTTGATTACTACAAGTTCGAGTTTCGTCACGAGGGGGTAATCGAGTGGTCGCACGTGCATAGCTTCGAGCACACGGTGGTTGATGGCATCCTGGGTGTTTGGGACACCTCGCCCCCCCTTCCCGCCGGTTCTTACATCTTCCGCTTGGTCGTTGTGGACAAAACAGGTAACTACCCGGAGCCTTGTGAAGTGGAAGTGACTATCGAGCACTGACCAGCGTCTTGGCGCGGTTACGCATTTCTTGACGATTGGCTTCTCGTTTGGTAGAATAGCTTCGCTTACAATCCGTAGCATATACTCAAGAGAAAGGAGAGAAACATGTCAGAGAGTGTGTACAAGGTGATCGAGTTGGTTGGTACCAGCACCGAGTCGTGGGAGAAGGCTGCTGCGGCGGCCGTGGAGACGGCGGCGAAGAGCTTGCGGGACCTTCGCGTAGCCGAGGTCATTGAGCTGGACATGCAACTTGAGGACGGAGAGGTTCGCGCCTACCGGGCGAGGGTGAAAGTCTCCTTCAAATACCGGGTTGACGACTGAGCCGAGTCCCATGCGAGCCGGGCGGCTTCCCTGCGAAGGTCGCCCGATTTCGTTCTAATAAGTAGGTCGCCATAAGTTCTTTGCGGGCCTCCGCCCCTTTTCCCTTGCTACGAAGGGGCGTCCCCGCCCCGATTTTCAGGGTTAAACAGCCACCAAGCGGGGCGAGGCTTCGTCCTGAGGATCAGCCCGAAGGGACGCCCCGTGATAGCAGTTTTGTTGCACGGAGAAAGTGCACTGTACTGGGCGTACAGCACAGTGCAAAGAACTTTTGGTAGGTTACTTAGAACAAGCAAGCCATCACCGTCGGTGATGGCTTGTGACATTCCCCAGACGCTCCAAACGGCCGGCGGTGCCTCTGCTCGGTATCTCCGTCCAGGATGTCGTCGTGGACGAGGGAAAAGTTGTGCACCAACTCCAGGGCGACAGCGGCCGGCAGGCTCGTTTGGCGATTGCCGCCGAGGGCCTCGCAGGTCAGAGGGAGTATCTTTTAGTCAACGAGACCAGAGGGAGGGTCAAGTGTTCCCAAAACTGCCAGGCGCGGTCATTGTCGGCGACCACGCCCTCGACCTCTCTGCGTAGTTTGCCGACCGTTGCCCGGCTAATCTTGACATCGGCGCCGGAAAACAGTGCCTCGGAGTGTTCATATAGGTGAACCAGGGTAGCCGCAGCCAGGCTGATTGGCAGCAAACAGGACTTGCGAATGCCGATCTCCTTGATAGGGATAATCAGCGTGTATTCCATCCCTTCGTGCAGGCGGCGATAGGCATAGGCGATCATAGGCCAGATGCACTCAACGCCATCCTCTGGCCTGAGGGGGAGAAATTGCTCGGGGATGTAATGTCGGCCTTCGCCATGGTCGCGGAAGGCATCCTTGATGATGTTCGTGAGCTGCAGACCGGTGGCGAAGCCGACTTCGAGAGTTCGCAACTGCAGCAGCCGACCATCCCTGATCTGGGGCGAGTAGACCGCAAAGAGCGAGGTCAGCATCTCTCCCACAATCCCTGCCACCGTGTAGCAGTAATCCTCGAGTTGTTTGAGACGGGACAAGCTCAGTCGGTTTTGCTCGTCGTGGCTGTCTACCCACGTCTGCATCCCCCGAATGGTGCGACTTATGTGCTCGATCATAACCAGCCGGTATTCCTTGGGCAAGGCGTTAAACTGCTTGAGAAGGAAAGGCGTTTGCCGCAGTAGCTCGACGTGATGATGATTTTTGACCTGCTCCTCGTGCTGGTAGAGGGCGGCGAAACGTTGCGCGCCTTCGAGGTCGGCGGGCTGATTGACTACCTCGAGCAAGATTCCCAATTCGGCGATCCGTCGCTCTTTGGACCACTGATAGGCATCCTCAATTGTATCGGCATTCCGGAAAAGCAAGTACCCCAAGGTCACTGCTTCGACCAGCGGGGAGGGCAGCATAGGAATGTTGAGCGCAAAGGTCCGTGAGGCAGTAATCAGTAACTCTTGCAAACGGTCCAGCTTGATCGACATCATATACTTCTCCCTTAGGCTGTTGGGTCCTGTAAACTCGTACCCGGCAAAGTCTCACAAAATCGTACTGCTTTGGGAACAAGATTCGCTGAATCAGAGCTCTGCCAACACGTTAACAGCCACTTCGAGATAGTTGGGAAGTCTATTTAGTGCTGTTATCGTCAAGGCTGGCGCTTATTATACATCAGCGAGGAGGATTAGTCAACCCAATGACTCTGGAGACTGTCCATAAGTCTGGTTGGGCTGGTCGCAGGCGGGCTACTATCTCCGTACCTTATGGTGACATCTGCCACAGTAACCCGCAACTGGACACTCCTCAAGACATGGGTAATCTCCAAGAGAAAGAGGTTGACTTTTCCGACTATGAGGATTATAATGAGGTTCCCGGTCAACCCAGGACGGTTTCTTGATGAGATCCATATGCATGAGCGGCTCTACTCCTCGTTAGGCCATCTTACCCCAGCCGAGGTCGTCGAGTTGGACATGCAGCTTGAGGGCGGTGCGGTTCGCGCCTACCGGGCGAAGATGAAAGCCTCCTTCAAGTACCAGGTTGACGACTGATCCGAATCCCATGCAGGCCGGGCGGCTTCCCTGCGGAGGTCGCCCGAATTCGTTACTAATAGCTGAATGAGGAGAGATGTATCCCATGGAAGTGAGGGATGCCACCGCAGGCCTGGCCCAGTCTATCACCCGGGCTAGCAGCAAGCAAACCTATTACACAGCCCGCCTTATGGTGGATAAGGACCTGGTGAGCGACTTCGACCGGGCTTACGCCTATTTCCGCTGGGCAGACGATATTATAGACGTTTCGTCTCAGTCGGCTGACGAGCGTACCTCCTTCATCAGACGACAGAGGGAGTTGATTGACCGCCTATACAGGAACGAACGACCGGACGACCTGACGCCGGAGGAGGAAATTGCTGCCAACCTCATCAGTCACGACAAGGGAGAGAACAGTGGGCTTCAGTCCTTCATTCACAATATGTTTGCCATCATTGAGTTCGATGCTTACCGCAAAGGCCGACTCATCAGCCAGCAGGAGTTGACGTGGTACTCGAACTGCCTGGGCAAGGCGGTCACTGATGGCCTCCAGTATTTCATCGGCAATGGTCATCCCTATCCAGTCACCGACAATCGTTTGCTGGCAGCCATTGCTGCTCACATTGCTCACCTGCTCCGCGACATGTTGCTGGACACGGCCGAGGGGTTCATCAATATCCCCCGTGAATACCTGGAAGCGCACGGTATCAGCCCGGAGGATGTAGACAGCCCCCCTTTCCGAGCCTGGGTGCGGGAGCGGGTGGAACAGGCGCGGCAGTACTTCCGCGAGGGCAAGCGCTACTTGGACGAACTGGACGTTTTATGTTGTAAAATGGCGGGTTATTGGTATTGCCTACGTTTTGAAGGCGTCCTGGATACCATAGAGCGCGACGGCTACATCCTGCACGCTGTGTATGACGAACGGCGCAAACTCCCCACCCTGCTCAGGATCGTCTGGTTGGGCGTCTCTGTCACCCTCCGGCACATCGTTCGTCGAGGCCCGCGTGATTCTTGAAGTAACACGTTGTCCGAGTTAAATGGATGTCCAGATTTTGCTGTCTGCTATACCTTGCTTATCAGCATCCTGGGATTGACCGTTGCGTCGGTGGCGAGCCGTTCCGTGTTCCTTGTCAGTATGGAGAGGTAGGTTGATGTTCCGCTTCAAGCGACTCATCCTGATAACCCTCGTTTTACTGGTCATCGCCTCTGTGCGCCCGGCAACGGCCGACAGTAACCCGCCCAGTCCCCAAGGGGAGGTTCCCCAAAGCGTCCTCACCGCTCGCCTGGCCTGTGATCCAGACGGAGTGCAGGAGAGCGGCGCAGTGTACCGCATTTGCATGCCGTTTTTCCCCCCCTGGAACGGCGATCTGGTGGTGTTTGCCCACGGCTACGTTTCACCCACCGAGCCAGTGGGCATCCCCGAAGATCAGATGACCCTGCCGGGTGGCATAACCCTGGCCAGCATAGCCAATTCCCTGGGCTATCCTTTGCCACCACCAGCTACAGTGTCAACGGCCTGGCAGTGCTTGAGGAAGTCGCTGACCTGCTGGACCTGGTGGACGTCTTCACCGCCCAGAAGGCTGCGCCCGGCAAGGTCTACCTGATGGGCGGTTCGGAAGGGGGGCTGATCACCACCCTGGCCGTGGAGCAGCATCCAGATGTCTTTGAGGGTGGGCTGGCGATGTGTGGGCCGTATGGCGATTTCGGCCGTCAGATTGACTACTTTGGCGACTTCCGCGTGGTATTCGACTACCTCTTCCCTGGCCTGATGCCCGGCAACCCCATTGATGTCCCCGACTGGCTACTGGAAGAGTGGGATACATACTATGAGACGACCCCATCAAGCCGCAGATCGAAGACCCGGCTAACGCTAGCCTGGTTGACCAGCTTTTGAGCGTCACTGATGCTGCCTATGACGCCGAAGACGCCAGTACCAAGGAGGCTACCATTCAAACTCTTCTCTGGTACAACGCCTTCTCCACCAACGATGGCCTGGACAAGCTGGGCGGCCAACCTTTCGATAACCAGGATCGGGTCTACGCTGGCTCCGACGACGACGCCCAGCTCAACCAGGGAGTGCAGCGTTTCAGCGCGGATCAGGCCGCCCTCGACGAGATTGCGGCTAACTACCAGACCACTGGCCACCTAAGCGTGTCCCTGATCACTCTGCACACCACCGGCGACCACCTCGTCCCCTACTGGCACACCACCCTCTATCGCGGCAAAACCATCGCCGCCGACGCCGCTTCATCACATGTACGTAGCGGCATCGCCCTCCACGAACACTTTGAAGCCGACCGCTATGGCCATTGCAACTTCACAGTCACCGATATACTCAACACCGTCTACCGTCTGGTGGACATGGTGAATAACCCACCCCCGTACCAGCCGGTGAGCCGCTCGTTTTTGCCGTTGATTATGAATGCACCGTGATCTGGTGGAAACGAGGCCCAAGTGGGAAAGCCACCTGCATTAGCCGCGCAGGTGGCTTTTTGGGTGCCTGTCAAGTCAAATGAAAATGTTACCGAAAGGGGATCGTTAGATCAAAAGATAATGTTACCCGGGTTGTCCCCTCCCTTCTTTGATTTTGATGATCTGGACAGTGCTGAGTTGAGTAGTC
>SDBT01001658.1_pt1 | contig 39526 bp, 48 predicted proteins | sample 2277101 | NCBI WGS metagenome assembly SDBT01 (sample SAMN10404973, study PRJNA504765) | marine sediment metagenome | isolation source: marine sediment core GS10_PC15, 103 cmbsf | place: Arctic Ocean: Southern Knipovich Ridge | collected 2010 | reverse complement strand
CAACAAGTAAAGGAAGTAAACACACTGAAGAAGCTAAAAGAAAGATGAGTGAAGCAAGAGCTATGGAAAAGCATTATAATTGGAGAGGTGGCGTATCGTTTGAGCCTTATACAATTGATTGGACAGCAACGCTTAGGAGAAGCATTAGAGAAAGGGATAAATATATTTGCCAATTATGTGGGATAATACAAGGGGATAGAGCATATTGTATTCACCACATTGACTACGATAAAAAGAATTGTAATCCTGATAATTTGATTACTTTATGTGTCAGGTGTAATCCAAAAGTTAATTTTAATAGAAAGTATTGGACACAATATTTTTATGACAGAAACAATCACAATATACAACCCAAGACTGTGGAGCCGAGCCCTCCACGAAGGAAAGGAAAGGTGGAAGGTAGTGGTCGCACACAGGAGGGCCGGTAAAACGACTGCAGGGTTAAATCACTTGATAAGAGACGCACTAAGAATACCAAAGAGCAAGTACGCTTTTATCTCACCTACATACAAGCAAGGCAAGAACATAGCATGGGACATACTGAAAGAATACGCAATAAAGATAGAAGGTGTTACTTTCAATGAGAGTGAGTTAAGGAGTGACTTTGCAAATGGGAGTAGGATAACACTATACGGATCAGACAATCCTGACGCACTAAGAGGAATGGGTCTATGGGGAGTGATCTATGACGAGTACTCACAGCAACCAAGCAACGTGCATACAGAGATTATCAGACCGGCACTGGCTGATCACAAAGGTTATGCAATATGGATTGGAACTCCTAAAGGTAAGAATGACTTTTATAGGCTTTACGAATACGCCAAGAGAGACGAAGATTGGTTGGGAATATTACTTACGGTAGATAACACAAGACTAATTGATCAAGAAGAGTTGGATGATAGTAGAAAGGTAATGACTGAAGACGAGTATCAGCAAGAGTGGTATTGTTCCTTCACTGCTTCAATTAAAGGTGCTTATTACGCAACAGAACTAGCAGAAGCAAGAAAAGAGGAACGTATCACAAAGGTTGATTGGGATAACATGATAGGAGTTTATACAGTTTGGGACTTAGGAATATCAACAAGGTCAGCTGCACCTGCAGGAATGTCAGTAGGCTTCTTTCAAAAGGTAAGACAGGAAATGAGGATGATTGATTACCATGAAACAATAGACAAAGGACTTGATTGGTGGAGTAAGTTCTTAAAAGAGAAACCATACACCTACTTAAAGCACCTTGCACCACATGACATCAAAGTCCCTGAATTGTCAACAGGCAGATCAAGACTAGAGATAGCGAGAGAACTAGGAATCAAGTTTGAGGTAGCGCCTAACTTACCTGTGTCAGATGGAATACACGCAGGGAGACTGCTATTTAAGAGATTGTGGATAGACGAGAAAAGATGTCAAACATGGCTTGATTACATTGCTCAATATCGCAGAGAGTGGGATGACGCTAAGGGAATGTTTAAAGATATCCCATTGCATGACTTCACTTCACACGCTGCTGATATGTATAGGTATGCCGCAGTATCAGAGAACCTAATGAAAGAGGAGAAAGGCGCTTTACTAACAGATGACACACCAACCACAGCAAGGAGAGGCATCTTGGTAAAGGATGGCATGGTAAGTGAAGATCAAATGGTGTCCAAACCAGAGCCTAAAGATTGGAGATATCAATAAAAGTCGAAACTTATAAACTAAACAATTAAAACAAAACTATGAAAAAATTACTATTAAAGATAAACCCTCGTTTCGGTATTAGAGGACTATTAAATGATAAGTATGCTAAGGGAGGCTTGGGCCTTGAAATGCTAAGAGACGCTCAAAACATAATGCAGAAGATCCTAGTAGAGATCATATGGTCAGAGAAGCCAGAGAAGGATGGAACTATAAAGGCAACAGGCAAGGAAGATGCTAAAAAGGTTAACTTGCGCAGAACTCTTGTAATACAAGATGGTAAGCAGACACAGCAAATCGTTTGGGACATAGATAAAGACAAAGGTAAAGAGATAGAACTTAATGATGACGAAGCAAAGTTGCTGGTAGAATTGATTAAGGATAAAAACACAAAGAAAGAGTTTAAGATAGACGATGCATGGGTGCAAGGCGTAGCTGAGCAATTGGAAATTAAATAAAACTATGAAGAAAGAATTTAACTTATCAAAAGAGGCAGAAAAGGTTTTAAGAAAGATGACAGAACTTGATGTAGAAATAAACATAAAGAAATATGAAAGAAAAGGATTAGGAAAAGAATTTACCGACTTAACGCTAATGAATCTTGCTTGGGGGGCTTTTTTTAATGAAGAAACAGCAAAGCTAGAGATAGGGGAGGTATATTTTTCAGACTTACTTACAGTAGAAGAAGCAGAAGAAATACGTGGAACAGGCAAAATAGAAATGCAAAGGGCGACTGGTTATAGAGTAAAACAAAACGAGAAAGGATTATAAATTAAATAAAACTATGGACAATAAAGAATTGATAGTAGAAGTTAAAAAGGAGATGGAAGAAGAAAACAAAAGCAGAGAAAGAGAGAAGGTAAAGGCAATGCTTCAAATGATTAATAATAAAAAGGCAGAATTAAGAAGAGTCAAGGCAGAACTGCGGAAGCTAGAAGAAGCCTTAATAAATGAAGACTATAGTGCTTTAAATGCTAGCAATATCACTGTTTGTCATCCCACAGATTCAGGTACAAGCACAGTCACACCATGCCCTATGCCATTATTGCCTGATGATAATAAATCGACAGGATATATTGGCTGGCTTGAAACAAATACTACCTACTAAAATCATGGAAACTAAAACTTACAAGCTATTTGGCGTCACAATATTGACTATTACAACTTATGGTAGCGGGGAAGAACCAACCCCTAAATCGCTTAAAGGGCCAGTGGGAGAGATTTTAGATTATTCTCCAGAAGAAGCACAAAGAGACAAAGATAAGAAGATAATCAATAAAATGCAAGGGAAATGATTACTGTTATTAATCGCAAATTCAAAGGACACTCGAGACAACCCATATCTGAAATTAAGAAGATGCAACGAAAGCACAGAAGAGAGTTGATCCAACCTCGGAGAGAGGGTGAGATAAATCCTGAATTCTTGCGAGAGTATGGCTCAAAAAATATTCGGATTTCAGAACACGACATAAGAAAAATGGAGAGAAAAAATCCTAGGTTCGCGGAAAAGTTGAGGAATGATTTTAAAAAACAGAATGCAAATTAATGTTAGGAAATACACTATCAGTAAGATAGAAAGAAGATCGGTTGTCGATTTAAGGTGCTTAAATTGCAACTCTTTGCTTGGGAAGCGAATAGATCATGTAGAGGGTAAAGTACAAATTAAGTGTAGAAAATGTAAAACACTCAATCTCTTTGTACTTGTATAGGTTGACATCGTTTTCTAAGAAAGTATAATTAAAGATAGAGGGCCAGATGAGTTGAAACTTACAAGAGCCCCAACGATTGCCAGTTTTACTATTGGTTAATTTTTGGGGCTTTTTTGTTTATATGGCTAATATTGTAAGAAACATACTAAATTCGTTCCGTAAGCGAGAAAAGGACTTTTCAACAGAAGGAGCAGAGGAAACGAAAGAACTTTTGAAGCTCTCAATGAAAGATAACGATTTGATTCGTCAGATTGATATTGACATTAATGGAGCAACTCCTCTTTATACTAAAATGAAAGGCATCCAAGATGAGAACGAAGATTACTATCTAGGGGAGCAATTGGACAGAAGCAGGTTTAAATGGGAATTGCCTACTGCAGAGAACTTGCTTTACATGGCAATAGAAACAATTATTTCAATTATTACAGGCAGAAGAAAAGAACCATTAGTTCTATCTGCTCAAGACACAGAGGAGAGTAAAGCACTAGCAACTGAATCACAACAGTTTTTAAGTTGGAAATGGCATGACGAAGACATGGTTATTAAGTTTGAAGACTGGGTTAGAGGAGCAAGCATAGCAAGAATAGGAGTATTTAAAATCCGTTTTGATATTGAACGAGATGACTTTGAAATAGTCACTCTTAGAGCTGATAGGATAATGGTAGACAAAGATGCTACCAACGAATACAATGCTAAATTCCTCGCTGAATTTAAAGAAGATACGCTTGATGATTTAATCAAGTTTTTCCCAAATGCTAAAGATAAACTAACAAAAGTCTATGGCAAAAAGCTAGGGACGCTTATTAAATATGTTGAGTATTGGACTAACGAATTTGTTGTCTGGAAGGTAGGCAATATCTTGCTAAAAAAGAAAAAGAACCCTAACTGGAACTGGGATGAAAAAGATAGGAAAGCAAATCTAAAGAAGTTAAGAAAACAATGGATTGACAAGACTCAGAACGAGAAACTTCAGAACATTTTATTAAACTATTTCAATGAACCAAGAAAACCCTATATCATACTTTCATTAAAGAACTTAGGTAAAGATATTTATGGAGACACAACTGACTTTGAACAAGGAAAAGTAATTCAGGACATTGTTAACCGAAGAAAGAGACAGATTGACAGAGCTGCTGTAAGAGGCATCGGTAGAGAAGTCTTTAGTGGTTCTTATATTAGTAAAGAAGAAGCAAAGAAATCAATTGCTAACCCCAATTCTCCTTTGTGGCTTGAGAAAGGCAAAGCATCAGATGCTGTAACTATCATTGCTCCTGCACCGGTCTCTCCAGTGTTGTTTAGTGACTTACAAGAGAGCAAGTCGGCTTTAGATAATGTGATGGGCATACATGGAACAACAAGAGGAGAAAAGGGATCACAAGAAACAGCTAGAGGAAGAACCATATTGCGAGAAGGAGATTTTGGTAGGATTGATTTAATGGTTCGCAGGATTGACAAGAAGCTCGAATTGTTATATGCATGGATGCTTCAGATGGCTAAGGTTTACTATAACGAACAGCATTATATGAAAATGCTGGGAGAAGAAGGAGCTATTACTTACTTAAAGTTTAGTCAAGACAATATAGAAGATGGACAGGAGATTTTAGTTAAAAGCGAATTGACAGTCGATAAAGCAACTCAAAGAGAAAATGCTTCAAAGAGACTTGAATTGGGACAATCAGATCCTCTTACATATTTGGAAGCAATGGAAGTTCCAAAGCCAAAGGAGTTGGCAAGAAGATTGGTACTTTACACTATGGATCCCAAGTTATATCTTCAGCAGTTCTTGATTGATGAAAACACAGAAGGAGCAGAGAACACTCCAGAAGGCAAGGCAAGCAAAGAGAATCAGCAACTTGAGCAGGGAGAACAAGTTCCACCTTATTCCGGTGCAGACAAGATACACATAGAAACTCACACTCGAAGAATGAAACAATCAGACTTTAAGAATTTAGAGATAGAGATACAGAACAACTTCATGGAACACGTAAAAGGAGAAGTTGAGATACTAAAACAACAAAGACAATCAATTTAAAAATTAATAATTAACTTTTAAGAGCACTAAAGCTCGTTAAAAAATGTAAAGAGTTATGGAAAACACAGACGACATCAAGGTTGAAGAAGAACAACCTACCCCCTCGTCAGAGGAAGAACAAATCCCTTCTCAAGAAGGCAAAGAGACAATTCCTTATGAGAGGTTTAAAGAAGTCATAGATGACAAGAACGAGATGAAAGATAATCTTCAAACCTTACAGCAAGAAATTGAAACTTTAAAACAGCAACGACCAGAAGTAGAAGAAGAAGAACCTTTAGATTGGAAAGAGGCAGAAAAGAGAGCAGTTAATAAGGCAGTTACCAAGATGGAAGAAAGTGCCAAGAAAGTGGCAGAGGAGAGTCGCAAACAAGATCAAAGGATTGAGAAAAGCTTTGAACAGTTGGAGGAAATAGGTCAGAAGATAACTCCTGACATAAGAAGAACTGTTCTAACTAAAATGATAAAAACAGGAAGCAAGGATGTTCTTGGAACTTACCTTACAATCAAGGAACAAATAGTTAAAACAGAAAAGGTAGAACAGCTAAAGAAAGAAGGCTTTGTTCCTTCTTCTCAAAAAGGTTCTGTTGCTGGCAAACCTGGCCTTTCTTATAAGCAGTTAAGAGATACACCTCTTGATGAAATTGTAGAGAGAGCTAGTAAAGCCGAGAAACAGTCGTGATTGGCTTATACAAATTAGATAAATAAAATTATGTCTGGAAGAACGATAGATACACAAACAGTGTATATAACCCAAGACGATATAGCAAAGAAAGTAGTTGACGGTATTTTGGATGGTAACCTTATCACTTCTCTTTTCATTTCTAATGGTAGAAAATGGAGGGGTGAAAAGATGAAAACAAACTTAAAATATCAGAAATCTACTGCTATGGGTTGGTATACAGGAATGGGTGATTTTAATGTCACTCAGCAAAAAACAAGGGTTCAAATGGAATCGACTCCTGCTTCTTTGTATGGATCGGTTACACTCCCTTACCTAGAACTAGCAATTAATAAATCACTCCCAGTTGTGCAGCAAGAGACACTCGAAATGCAAAGTGCAGCTGACGACTTGCTTGATACGATTGGAGATGCCTTCTACGGAGACGGTAGTTCAGACGCTTGCGATGGTTTAGCAAACATTGTAGATGACGGTTCAGTTGCTTTGACTTACAGAGGACTAACTCGCTCAAGCTATGATGCCCTAGATTCTGATGTTTCAACTTCAGTGGGAAGCTTCTCACTTGATACAATTGGTTCTTCTATCGATGGAGCAACTATTGGAAGTGAGGAACCTGACATCATTATCACTACTAAAACTCTTTGGAGAGCATTAGAAGACCTCTTATTCCCTTCTGTAACTGCTACTTATGGAGCAGCTGGAAGCAAAAGAGGAAAGATAAATAGGTTGGGGGACGTAGGAGCTGGGCAGGCACTAGTTGCATTAGCCGGATATACCGCTATGTATTACAGGGGTATTCCTATTGTAAAAGACGCTAAATGTACAGCTGGGTACATCTACGGATTAAACCGCAGCCTCATTTACTGGTCTGGACTATCTCATCCAAAGCACGGAACAATTAATCTAGGTGGAGACATGATTATAGGAGTTGACAATATGGTTCCTAAAAATCATGGAATTGCTTGGACTGGGTTTAAAGAACCACTTAATCAGGATGGTGAAACAGGACAGTTTATTATGTATGGACAGTTGATGACCGACTCACCAAGGCACCATTTTGTTGACCAAGATGTGACTGCATAACAACGAAACAAAAAGTCGAAAAACAAATTAACAAGATTATTATTAAGTGAGGGACGAAATAACTCTATTAAAGAGTGGGCTACCAAACTTAATTTGTGAACTAATTTATGCCAAGAGGGACTTATGAAAGGACAGCTAGACATAAGAAAAGGATAAGTGATGGAGGTAAGAAAAGATATACAGATGTTAAAGAACGAGAAAAAACAAGTAAAGCAATGAAAGGTTCTAAGTCTTGGAATAAAGGATTGACAAAAGATACCGACAAGAGGGTCAAAAGGCAGAGTGAAAGAATAAAGGGAAATACTAACGGATTTCAGAAAGGAGAGAGAAATCCAATGTGGATAGATGGAAAAACCTTATTTTATTCAGATGACTGGAGAGATACTTTAAGAGAATCTATTAGGCAACGAGATAGTTATATCTGTCAATTATGTGGGATTCATCAGGGCGAATTAGATAAAAGATTAGATATTCATCACATTGATTACGATAAAAAGAATTGTGACCCAAAGAATTTAATATCTCTTTGTAGGAGTTGTCATCTGAAGACAAATCATAATAGAGAACGTTGGTTAAATTATTTCTTGTCATTAATTAGTTCACAAAACAAGAAAGTGTAGAGAACTCGTAAAATAATAATTTACAAAAATGTCTAAAACAAATATAAAAAGACATGTCCAAGCTGTTCGTCAAAACAATGGTGTTTTACTAACAGATCAGGTTGAATTGGTAGAAAGAGCTACTGCTCCAACTGTAGACTTGCTTGATGGTAGGATTTATTACAACTCTGCTACTGAGAAGTTTATGGGAAGATCAAATTCTGCTTGGATTGACTTGGGAGCTACAAGTTCTTCTAGTGGTGTTAATACTTGGGATGAGCTATATGCTAATGACCAAAGTCTTACAATTAGTGCTACTTATGGAACTCTAACCTTCACTGTTAGTGGCAATACTGCTGGTTTGACTCTAAACAAAACGGCTTCAGGATCAGGTGGAGTGTTGGTTATTGCTAACTCAGGATCAGGTGATGATATTACCGGGCCTGACTTTAGCTTTAACGGGAATGGAACTTTGACAGTCGTAGAACTTGGAACAGGAGCTACTATTAATGCGACAGATGGTGATTTAGAGTTGAGTAAATCTACTTCAACTACCACCATTCAAGGTGATTTGACTGTTGACGAAGATGCAACATTCACAACTGATGTAGTATTGTCAGATGGTTCTCTTACAATCACTGACGCAGACGAAGCTGCTACATTGGCGATTATCAATAACACAGCCGCTGCTGTAAACGTTGTTAGTATTACTGCTGACGCAATTGCTGCAGGTGGTTCATTATTGTATCTTGATTCTTTAGCTGCCGGAATGAGTACAGGATTGTTCATAAATTGTTATGACAATGCTGCTACTGTTTGGTCAGTTGGAGACAATGGAGCAACCGTTATTGCTGGGGCAGGAGCTGCTAACGTATTTACTATTACCGCAGGAGATATTTTAATGTCTGCTGGTGGAATAGCAGTTACAAAAGCGGCAAATAACGCAACGCTAACAGTAACAAATGACACAGCAACAACTGCTTCGGTATTTGTATTTGCTGGTGCTGGAGCATTTACAGGAACAACTACAACTTCCTTTATGACGATTACTCCTTCAGGATTAACTTCAGGAACTGCTGTATATCTGCCTCTTGCTGCTTGTGATACAGGAACAGGATTACAGATAGTAGCTAATGCCATAACAAGTGGACAGGCAGTAGAGATTACTTCTTCTGCTACCACTCTTGCCACAACTGGCAGGTTATTCTTAGTTGATCATAGTGGAGCTACTGGAACAACTGCTGTGATTGCTGAATTTACTTCAGATGCAACAGATGAAACTACAGTGTTAAGGGTTGCTGCTACAGCTGCCATTTCTGCTGGAGTGATACTTGATGTATCTGGTGCTGCATTAACAGATGGAGTTTGTATTGATATGACTGGCTTAGCCGCTATTACTGCTGGTAAAGCAATTCATATTGATGCTGACGGTGTTACTCAAACTGATGGTATTCTTGTCCATATTGATTCTGCTTCAACAGCGCTTACTTCAACAGGAAGATTATTGTTAATCGACCATACTGGAAGTGAAACTGTTTCAGGTGTAATCGCAGAATTTGCTTCTGCGGCCGATGATGAAACATTGATTGTAAAGATTTCGGCAAGTGATGTTCTTGCTTTAGGAGCAATGCTTCACTTTGAGGGAGCAACCGTAACCACTGGTGACATTATTGTCGCTGAAGCATTGGATGCTTTAACTACTGGAATCGGTATTCACATAGAATCAGGGGCAACAGCAATCACAGGAGTAGGTAGATTGGCTTATTTCAATCACACAGGGAATGCAAGCACTTCTGGTACATTGGTAGAAATTGCATCTGCAGCTACAGACGAAACCATAATGTTTCAATTAACTGCTTCAAGCACGTTAATCGCAGGTGAGATAATTAAAGTAACCGCTGCCTCATTGACTACTGGTACAGTACTTGAAGCAATCTCTTTAGATGCACTTACTACAGGTATTGGTGTTCATATCGAATCAGGTGCTACTGCAATAACAGGCGCTGGGAGATTGTTAAGAATAGACCACACAGGTGCTACTACAACAACAGCTGGTATTATTGCAGAAATTGCATCTGCTGCGACTGATGAAACCATAATTACTAAGATCACAGCTTCTGGAGCATTAGCCGCTGGTTTTATGCTTCAACTTGCTGGCTCTTCAGTAACTACTGGAGACATTATTGCTGCTGAAAGTTTAGACGCACTTACCGATGGAATTGGAATACATATTGAATCAGGCGCTACCGCAATCACAGCTACTGGTGGATTAGCTTACTTCAATCATACAGGAGCAACGACTGCTGCTGGTGCTGGAGTATTGGTAAAGGGTCTTACTGCAGCAACTGACGCAACAGTAATGCTTGGGCTTACAGCTTCAAGTACTATTACTGGTTCAATGATATCGATTACAGCTGATTCTTCTGTAACTGGTAAAGGAATAGATATGTCAATGGATGCCCTTACTACAGGAGTAATGGTTAACCTACATTCAGACAGTGCTGATGCTACCGCAAGAGATTTGCTTCATATCCATAACGATAATACTGCTGCTGTTGCAACTGTGCCTTTGACTATTGTACAAGACGCTCTTGTCTCAACTAACTTCCAGAAATGTATAAAGATTGGGGCAAACAGTATCTGGGTGTCAGATGGAACAACTCCAAATGCAAATCTTGCTGCTACAACTGGGGATATTTGTCTTAATGGAACGAGTGGACAAACATTCTATTGTACAAATGGAGCAGGTTCAGTATGGGCAACGCTAGTATAAATTGATTAGAAATATAAAGGTCGAAATTATCATTTAATAACTTTTTATCTAAAAGCTAATTAATAAGGTTTTGGCTTAATTAATAACAGCCATATAGATAAAAAGAATAAAATGTCCTATCAAGAAAAAGACGTTAATGGGAGATTGCAAGCTACTAAGCTAACTGCTAACGATGTTGCCGCTCAATTAGATATTGGAACAATTAGAAGGCTAACTGATGGCAGATCCTTCAGATATGTTCAGATGACCGGTGGAGCATTAGCACTAGGTAAAGGAGCAGTGCCAGCGGCAGTTGTCACTATCTCTAACTTGACTTCTGCAAGTGGAGTAGGTCCAGATGGCGCAACTACGACTATTATCACTGATTCAGATGCAACTTGGACAGCTGACGCTTATGTTGGATATTACTTCAAGGTAGATACCAGCATGACAGGATCAGAGGAGGCGATTAAGATTGTTGGCAACACTGCTACCACTCTTACGCTTGAAAAGAGTATTGCTACTGCGTTAGCCGCAGGAGGAACTGACGATGGCGAAATTGTTCCTCCTCTTGGAGTTGTAGTAATTTCTGCTATCGATACTGCTGATCAGGTTTGTTCCGGGTTTGGAATAGGAACTATTACTCAAAACTACTTTGGATGGATTCAGATAAAGGGTTATGGGAACGTTCTTCCTACTTCAGCCTTAACAGAAGGTCAGAACTTTACTCTCGGAGGCGCAACTACGACAGGATCTGTGAAAGTCGGAGCTGCGGTGACAGATGGTTCTGTAGTTGGAACTGTTATAGCAGCTGGAACAAGTACTGCAGCTCATTTGGCGATATTGAACGTTGCTGAATAGGGTGAAAAGATTTGGGAAGAGGAGCGTAAAACCTCCTCTAACCCAAGTAGTAATTAAATTAAAATTATGTCTGAAAAAAACTTACCAATAGAGTTTAAAAAGGTTACGAATCCGACCGATGAAGATCTGCACTTCAAGTATGATTCTGCTAATTATGTTTTAAAAGCAGGAGAAACAGAGGACAGATGGTCTGTACACATGGCTATACACGCAGCCAAGAAACTTGCTGATAAAAATATAGTAACTACTGATCCTCAAGAACATAGAGTTTTTGTCGGTGCTTATCTTGAAAATTCAGAAGTTGAAGTTATTGCAAAGAATCTAGGAATTGACATAAATAGAATTAGAAAAGAAGCAATGACTAAGGAAAAAGAGAAATCAAGAGTAATAAACTTAGAGGCACAGGTAGCAGAGGAAAGAGCAAAAAGAATAGAATTAGAAAAGAAAGTAGATGAGGTTTTAAAGATGAAGGAGAAAGAAGTTCCTGTTATATCTGTAGAAACACCTAAGATTGCTTCAGAAACAACTGTATCTGAAGAACAGAAAGAACCAGAGGGAAAGATTGAGACGATCTCTACAGAATCAGAAAAAGAACCAAATAGATTTGGTGCTATGGGAGCTGGGCAGGCATTAGAGGGAAAAGATGAGACGATTTCAGAAGAACCAGCAGAGCCAGTGAAGGTTGACAAACGAACTAAAGAGTATAAAGAAAGTCAAGCTAAAGAGTAAAGGTCTAAAAAGTAAAATCAAATCTTAAGAATGTCAACAGAAATACATAAGCGAATACCTTGGAATAAAGGATTAAAGGGATTACAACCTTGGCACAATATTACTGGATTGAGACCCCATTTTCAGAAAGGATATAAACGAACAGAAGAAACTAATAAGAAATTGAAAGAGTTGGCTAAAACTCCGCAGAGAATTAAAATCTCTATCCAAAACTTGCCAGATAATAGTGGTGAAAATCATCCAAATTGGAAAGGTGGAATTACACCAGAAAATTTAAGAATTAGAAAAAGCGTAGAATTCCGCCTATGGCGAGAAGCGGTATTCGCAAGAGATAGCTGGACTTGTCAGAAGTGTTTAGTCAGAGGATTAAAATTACATCCTCATCACATATTGAATTTCACCGAGTATCCTGAATTGAGGTTCGCAATAGACAATGGAATTACTTTTTGTGAGGAACATCACAGAGAGTTTCATAAAAGATATGGATTCAGAAATAACACCAAAGAACAATTAAAAATGTATTTAGGTTAACGAAACTAAGATTTGACAAAGCAAAATGAGTTTACCAGTTAACAAGAGTTCTCGTAATTACTACAATTACTTCCAAGACAATGTAGCGTATCTTAATGACGCTGGGACTGCTATTCCAATAGCAATATTTGTTGGAGGGCAATACAATTCTGCAGCTCCAACTTACGCAGACGGTGATCCAGCAGTCCTTCAAATGACTGCTGCCGGAAGATTAATGGTTGATGCTTCTTTAACTTTAGAAGGCGACATTCAAATTGGAGCAGTAGAACTAAAAGACGCTACATCAGACACAAGAGCTAAGATTAAAACAGATGGAACTGACAATGCTCTTGTAGTAATACAAAAAACATTACCAGCAGGAACTAATACGATTGGAGATGTAACTGTTAGTTCTTTACCTGTCTTACCTACTGGAGACAATGTTATAGGTAAGATAAAGATTGCAGATTCAACAGGAACTAAGATTGCTGATGTAACTGATGTTGGCGACCCAGGTGGTCATAGATTAGCTACAAGCGTTCACGATGGCGGAAATTCAATAACAGTTGATAATAGTGGAACATTTGCAGTTCAATCTACCTTACAAGCAGGAACAGCTTATGTTGGAAAAGTAAGAAGAACAGATGGAACGACTGATGAGACTTTGCCAACTACTGCAGCTTCAGTTTCTGGGGCAAGTGCAGCTAACTTGTTAGCAGCTGGTTCTGGGAAACACAAAATCTTTTACATGATATTGAATGTTGATACAGCTGGAACAGTTACTGTTTCTGATGGAATTGGTGTCTTTTACATGGGTGCAGCAACTTCAGTTGTTTTAGATTTTAGACCACTCGGCTTATCACAAGACACAGCTACTACAGCAATAACAGTTACTAATGGCGGAGGAGGAAACTTCAACGCTTCTTTAACTTACACTGACGTTGTTTAGAACTAAAAAAAGATTATGAAATACGACACAACCCCGTTCAAAAACATAAGCGAGAATGACTTTATTGGGAGATATGACAACGAAACATATCTCCTTAGAGTGGGAGAGATAAGATACTTTCCCACTCAGGCATCAGAGCATTTTGCCAAACAGCTTTCTGAAAAGATCATGGAAAAGAAGGACAAAGAGGGTTCTGATAGAGAAGCCGCTTTTGCAGAAATGAAGAAAAAGATTTTAGGTACAGAAATCATAACTCTTTATGTAGAAAAACCTTTAACTTTTAAAGAAGAGGTTTTAGAACATGAAAGAAAGTTTCTTGAGAGACTTAAGAAAATAAAACAAGAGGAAGAAGTTAAAAAGTTAGAAGCAATTAAAATAGTTAATGAATAAATATGTTTGAAGGATTCTTAGAAAAATCTCAAGAGAAATTTAATGAGACCAAAAAGATTTTAATCAAGGAAATGTTTAAAGATTATGATGCTTTTTGGAAAGAAGCTCTTAGTCAAGCTACTGAAACTAAACTAAAGCTGGAAAATGAAATCAAAACGCTTGGAAAAACTAAAGATGAAATTGAAACTAAACATCTAAAATTATCAGAGGAAATAGTCTTATTTAAAGGAAAAAAGGAAGAACAAGAAAAGGAATTAGGATTGATTAAAACAAAAAGAGATGAATTGTTAAAAGAAGTTACCGAATCAAGAGAAAAATTAGATGAGATAACCCAGAAAGAAGAAAGTTTAAAGAAAAAAGAAGAAGAATTACACCAGCTAAGAAATGAAATTAACATAGAAAGGTCGGTTTTAGAAGCAAAACAAGCAAGTTTAAAAAAGATTTGGGGTAAAATATAAATATGGTAGATGAAGTTTTACAAAGAGATCTTAATAGGATAGCCGTAATGGGGGCTGTAACTGATGATAGCGACCTTGAGATTTTTCAAGTAAGAGGCAACCCAATAACTAAGCGTCTTTTAGTAGATAACGACGCTTTACCTGAAAACACTGATGGCACATACATTGGTGATGTTAAGTTTGGGGAGAGTTTGCCTACCGGAACTAACTATATCGGTCAGGTTGGCATTACAGGAAGTCCTATCATCATTGGAAATGTCGGTGTATTGTCTGGCAGTTCTCGTTTGGGTAATGTTGCGATTGAGAGAGGTGTAGGTGGTTTTATGAGTAAAATTACAATTACACAAGCAGGAACAACAAGAGAATTAGCAATAACCAGAGATAATAATGACAGAGTAATTAGTATCTCTGAAACAATATCGTAAATGATAGCTTTTGACTTAATTACAGGAAATACAATCTTAGTAGATGCGCGTGAAATGAGACTTACGCTTGATGATTCTTATCTTCAGATTTTAAACAATCTTTCCGATTTAAATAATGTTGCTACTGCTAGAACTAATCTTGGTTTGGTTGCTGGTGGAACTGGTGATATCTGGGTAGAGAAAGCTGGAGATACAATGACTGGTTTTTTAACTCTTTCTGCAGACCCAACAGCAAAGTTACACGCAGCAACAAAAGAATATGTTGATACAGCTATCGGTTTTCAATTTGATTATTTCTTTAATAATACAAGTGCAGGAATAGGAGCTACTGGTTATTTCAATATGACCGACACAAGCTTGGGAGGTGCAGAAACTACTGATTTAGAAACATCAATATCTTCTGGTACTGATAATCAAGAACTTTTTGAATTCATTACTCTTTCAGGACAACCCGGAGTAGAAGAATTATCTGCTGGTGTTTATAGTTTTCATTTCCATGCAGAAAGAACATCTGGCAATAGTACAGTAGATGCTATTTATGTAAAATTGTACAAATATGCAATAGGCCCAACAGAAACATTACTTGGAACTTCTGAATTAACTGCAGAAATTGTACAATCTAAAGAATCTTATGAGATACATCTTTCAGTCGGTTCAGAAATAACTCTTGACCCTACCGATAGACTGCTTGTTAAATTCTTTGCTAATACTGGCAGTGGAGGAGGTTCTGGTTCTGATGTAGAAATATATGCAGAAGGAGATACAAGTTCTCGTTTTTCATTTCAAACTTCTTCTGAAATTTTAAGCACTTTGTATATTAGACAAGATGGCACTAAAGCTTTTTCTGGGAATCAAGATTTTGGTACTAATGATATTACTGGTGTTGGTTCGTTGGGAGTGACTGGTACAAGATTAACTAAAGGCTGGTTTGATGATTTAGAAGTAACTAATGCAGTGGGTATTGGGATAACTCCAAGTTCTGTATTTCATATTAAAGCAAATACTTCAGGGGTAATTGGTGATAACCAAGCAGGACAACTAATTATTCAAAGTCCTACTAACAATGTAAATACCAACGTAGTAATTACAGGTTATAAATCAAATGCAGGTGGAGCCCCTGACGTACAACTCTGGTATCTTGGAAGCTCAACAACTGCTAATGCAAATATTACTTTCTTAAACCGACAAAATGATACTCTTACACTGGGAACAAACGATACTACCCGTTTAACAATTTCAGCTGCAGGTTCAGTTGATGTAATTGGTGCATTCACAGCAGGAACTATCTCAAGTGATACGAATATTACCGCATTGGGAAACATAGAATTAGGACATGTATCAGATACAACACTTATAAGAGTAAGTGCAGGATTAGTTTCTATTCAAGGCAATAATATATTGGTATCAGGTGGAGCATTAGGAACACCTTCAAGTGGAACACTTACAAATTGTACATTTCCTACATTAAACCAAAATACAACTGGAACAGCTGCTAATTTATCGGGAACTCCTGATTTACCAAATGGAACAACTGCTACTACACAAGCAGGTTCAGATAATTCAACAAAACTAGCAACTACGGCTTATGCTGATGCTGCCGCCGCTGCCGGAGGAGCAAATGTAACATTAAGTAACTTAACTGCTGATAGTGTAGCTATAAATACAACTCTTGCTTCTGATGCAGACAATACAGATGCTTTAGGAACAGCAGCTATCTCTTGGTCTGATTTGTGGTTAGGAAATCTAAGTGTGATAACTTGGAGTACCGCACCTTCAACTGCAGATATAACATTAACTCATGCAGCTGATAGTCTTACTTTTGCAGGTGGAACAATAATTTTAGGAACAGCTACGGCTACAGGAGGACTTACAGGAAATGTTACAGGTAATGTAACTGGTTCTTCTGGTAGTACAACAGGCAATGCAGCTACAGCTACAACCTTAGAAACGCCTCGTAATATTGGGGGTGTATCATTTGATGGTTCTGCAGCTATCACTGTAGCTTCGGCAACAGGAGGATTTGCAATATCTGGTGGCAACCTTACCTCAACAGGAACATTACAATCAGGAGCAGCGGCAGGAACAAATGGACAGATAACATTGACTGGTTCAACTTCTGGTACTGGTGTTATAAAAGTAAATGTAACAGCAGGTGCAGGTATTGTTTTCCAATTGCCATCATCTAATGGTGCTAATACAAATGTTTTACAAACTAATGGTTCTGGAGTTACCTCTTGGGTAGCTGCTGGTACTGGAGATGTAGCTGGAGATTCAGCGTCTATCGACAAAGAATTGGTTAGATTCAATAGTACTACTGGTAAAATAATAGAATCACCTAATACAGATAACAATGCTGTTACTGCAACGCTTTCGGATAATGTAGATTTGACCTTATATGAAGCAACTAATGATGGAAACCCAGTATTCTCGTATGGTTCGTCATCTACTAACAGATTAAGGATTACTCCTACATACGATGGAACTGCACAGACACTTGATTATGTGGATATTGCCACAGATTCTGCCAATGCAGGAGGTGATAAGGGAGAGTTCAGATTTAGTGTAGATGGTTCTCTTATTGCGACAATAGACGATGGAGGAATAGAACTTGCTGATACCAAGTCGTATTTCATAGACACAGTAAATGTATTGAGTGAAACAACTCTTGGCTCTTCAGTTCTTGCATCATCTCTTACTTCAGTAGGGTCTCTTGCTGGATTAACAATGGCTGGTTCAATAACAATGGCAGCTAATACTATTACTGGAGTTGGTACTATTACAGCAACTAATGCTGCTGGGCCAACAATAGTTAATGAAGCTGCTACTAACACAAATCCAACATTGATACCAAACAAAGCAGAAGATGACACTGGTATTGGATGGACTTCAGATGAATTAAATATCGTATTAGGAGGAGTAGACGAATATAGTTTTACTACTACTGCACTTGTTGTTGGTGTTAATAATATAACAATGACAGGCTCATTAGGAGCTACTGGAGCAGCAAAACTAACTAAGATATGGGCTACCGATGCAGAACTTACTAATCTTCCTACTATTAATAGTGGAACCTTAGCAAGTGCATTAAATCTTTCAGGTACTAATACTGGAGATAATACAGTAGCTACAGCACTTACTGGGACTCCAAGTATTACGGTCAATGCAATAATTACAACTGGAACTATAGATTTAGGACACGCTACAGACACAACATTTGCAAGAGTTTCTGGAGGAACAGTTTCTATCCAAGGTCAAAATATACTTACAGCAGCAACAGGAGCGGCAATAGCTCAAACCTTTTATATTGGAACAACACAAGTAGCAATTAACAGAGGTTCTGGGGCTTTAACCTTAGCGGGATTAACATTAACGACTCCGAATATTGGAACGCCAAGTGGTGGAACATTAACAAGTTGTACTGGATTACCAGCTGCTGGTGTGGTAAATACAGCAGCAACTTTGACAGATACTCAAACTCTTACTAACAAGAGAATTACTCAAAGAGTAACTACAGAAGCCTCGTCTGCAACACCAACTATTAATACTGATAATTCAGATGATCATTCTATTACGGCTTTAGCTACAAATATAACCTCAATGACAACCAACTTGTCTGGGACTCCTACTAATTTTCAGAAATTGATTGTCAGATTTTTAGACAATGGAACACCAAGAACTATTTCTTGGGGAATAGATTTTAGAGATGCTGGAGTAGCTTTACCTGCTACAACTACAACAAGCAAAGTACTAACAGTTGGATTTATCTTTGATACTGTTACTGGAGATTGGGGATGTGTAGCAGTAGCAGATGAAACATAAAATATAAATAAGATAATGCCTTTTAAAATAGAAAAAATTATAAATCAAGCGAAATTCAGGATACTTCTTGATAAGTGGTCTGAAGTAGAAATACCAGAAAATGACACTCCAGAAGTTAAGATAAAGAAATGGGGAGATGAAGCTTACATTAAAATCAAGTTTAATGATTTTGATAAGAAGGTAAAACCTAGACAGGAAGGTGAAAAGCTAAAATGGAAAGGAAAAGACATGGAGGTTCATGTTTATCCTTTAGAGCCAACAGAACAGATGACACAAGGCGGATTTGAATTTGAGATTATTTTTAAAAAGAAACCATCTACAAATGAAATAGTTTTTGACATAGAAACACAAGGATTGAGTTTTTATTATCAGCCAGAATTAACCCAACAAGAAATAGATGATGGATTTTTCAGACCTGATAACGTTATAAGGAGTTATGCAGTTTATCATGAAGCTAAATCAGGGAACTACGAAGCATTAAATGGTAAAAATTACAAAGCAGGTAAGGCGTATCATATCTATAGACCAAAAATTATTGACAGTAATAATTGGGGAGTTTGGGGAGAACTAAACATAGATAAACAAACAAATAAGTTAACAGTAACTATCCCGCAAAATTTTATTGATAATGCTATTTACCCTATAGAACATGTTGCTGGGTTATTATTTGGGAACGATAGTTTGGGAGGAAGTATAACAGGTGGATGGCAATACAGGTTAGTTGCTCAAAAAGATGCTCCTGCCGAAAGTGGAGACGTAAGTACTATTGATGCTGGTATAAGTGATACAGGTTCAGGAGCAGCTCTTTGTGGTATTTATAATAGTACCGGTTCAACTTTAATTGATGGTCAAGAAACAGGAGAACTAACAAATATAGGAAGTAAAGACTTTTACACATTCACGTTTTCTACTCAACCAAGTATAACAGCGAGTACTGATTATTTAATTACTGTATATGGAGGAGCAGCGATTGAGTTTGCTTACGATAGTGGTTCTGGGATGTACCATCAATATATAGGTTCTTATAATAGCACTATGCCATCATCTTGGACACCTGGAAGTATTGGATTAATATATTCTATTTATGCTACCTATACACCAGCGGCAGCAGAAGCAACAGGTAATATGCTTTTAATGTTTCCATAATAAATAAAATAATAACATGATTTCATACGAACAACTTTATACAAGATGTCAAAGCCAAAGTTCTGATAGCGATGCTTCTACATTAGCAAACTTTAAGATTTGGCTTAGTGATGCAATTAGAAAATGCTATGGCGTTTTAAATAGTGAAGCATTTTTTGCTACACACACAGACGCAACAGCAGATGGCACAAGTGAGTATAAACTACCTTTTAATTGTGCCAAAGTTCATTCTTTAAAAGTAGCCATTGATGATGTTGAATATTTATCAGTTGAGTTTCCTGGGTCTTACAATGCTTGGATTGCTTTAACTGGCAGTGCCACAACTTCTAGTGAAACGTCTTATCCTAATTATTTCTATGTAAAAGCAGATACTTATGAGATTTATCCTGCAAGTTCAACAGATAGTTTAGTAATGACAATGCGATATCAGATAGCGCCAAAAGACTTATCAGCAGACGATCATACAACAGAATCAATTAAAACAATGGTAAATGGTTCTACTGCTGTTATAGGCAATACTGGAACAATTTTTACTGCATCAATGGTAGGTAGATATTTTAAGATTAATGATGATGGAGAATGGTACAAGATTGCAACTTTCACTTCTGTTACCGCTATAACACTTGCAAGAGAATATGGTGGGGCAGCAGTAACAGCAGGAACAGCTGATTACACAATAGGAGAGATGAGTTATGTTCCGGAACAATATCAAGAGATTCCTATTGATTACGCTTTATATCGTTACTATTTACAAAAAGAATCTACTTTAGCAGGAAGTTATAAGTCAATTTGGGAAGATAACCTACAAAAATTGAAAGAAACTGGAGGCAATCTTACCACAAGTGGAATTTTACAAGAGAATATTGAAATTAAAAATCATAACGACTATCCAACAGGACTTGCATAATATGCCACAAGAAAAATTACTATCAATAAACTTTTTTAACGGAGGACTATCAAGCGGAAGCAAGATTGGCTTGCGAGGTTCATTTAGATGGGGACAAGGTTTAGATATCCACTCAGACCCAGACCGATTACAAGTAATGCCTGTTACCACAAAAGAGAGTGGAGCTATTGTTACAGATTTGGTTTTATTCGGAATAAACAACACAGTGAATGCTAACAGATACTTCTTAGGAGATGCTGGAGCGTTGTATAAGCGTACTTCTACCCCAACTTGGAGTAAACTAGCAACTTATACAAACGCACAGGGCATGGGCTTCTTTTCAGGCACTAACAAGATATTCTTTGTTTCGGGAGATAAAGAATACCAATTAGACCCAACTAGTGACGCTGTAACTACTGGCAGAACATTAAATGCCTCAACCTGGCATCCGGTAGAAGCATTTTTAGATAAGGTTTTTCTAGGAAATGGGAGAGAGTTAATAAGTACAGACGCAAGCAATATTGACGCAGATAGTACAACAACAGGTGCAGGAATCACGATTGATTTTAATTATGAAATAAAAGTTTTAAAGAACATAGGAAATTGGTTTTTTATAGGAGCGACTTCAGCAAATAGTTCTGATGCAAGATATTTTTTATGGGATGGAATTAGTGAGGATTATAATTATGCGCGCACATTAAAAGGAGAGGATGGGATTAATGCAGTAGAAGTGGCTGACGATGGCACAGTTTTAATACACGCTGGAAAACAAGGACATGTTTACCAACTAACAGGCGTAGATGCTCCTTTAATAAAACTTAAAGAACTTCCAAGAGTTGAGAAGGATAAGACCATAGAGGTTTATCCGGGTTCTACTGCTAACTATCAAGGCCGCACTTTGTTTGGCTTATCAACAGGATCGTCTCTTACCGCAGAAAGAGGAGTTTATTCTTATACTTCTACTGATAAAAACTATTCCAAGACATTTAACATGGAATACGCTATCTCTACTGAAACTACCACAGGAATTACTTTGCAGATTGGATGTCTTTTATCAGCAAATACTAATGAGTTGTTTATCGGTTGGAGAGACGATACTTCTTATGGAGTAGATTTAGTAGATGGCACAGCAGTTCAACCAACTGCAATTTATGAGAGCTTAATTCACGATGATAATTCTCCTTATAGGAAAAAGTATTACAAGAAGTTTAAAGTTAAGTTAGCAGGAGATTTAGCAACAGGAGAAGTGGTAACACTTTCTTATAAAGCAGACAGAGCATCAACTTGGACAGATATAGGAACACTTGATTATTCTGCTGATGGATCGATAAATGTAAAAAGATTTAAGCCAGACATAAAATGTTTTGAACTTGAAATCCGTTTGAGTTTGGTAAATAGTTCAGGCACAGCGCCAAGCGTAGATAATGTAATAGTCGCATTTAGTGACGAACCTTTAATATAATGACAGAAAAAGTTACACAATTTCCAATACTTTTAGAAACACTTATTGAGGGTGATCCTTCTTTTAAGCCAACTGGAACAACTGGTTTTGCTAAGGAATTTCGTGGCGATATTTACTCAAGTAGGGGTAGATTTGGAAATGGAACAGCTTACGTAGATATCGGAGCAACCGAAATGAAAACTAACAATTTTGTTAGTGGTTCTACTGGATGGAGAATTCAATATAATGGAGACGTAGAGTTCAATGAAGGAGTTTTTAGAGGTTCATTAACTGCCACTTCAATATCATTAGGAACAAGTCCTCTTTGGTTTAGAGTTGATATTAATGGCAATCTCTGGTCTGGTAGTGCTGATTTTACTGAAGCGCAATCTAATACCTTTGCTGTAACTAACGCTGGGGCGCTGTATTGCACGTCTGCCACAATTTCAGGAGCCACAATCACTACGCCAACAATTACATCAATTCAAGCAGGTTCAGAAATAGCAATTCAGGAATGGCAACATGATTTAGTGTTTAGTTCAACAGACGCTGATACTGTGGCGTGGGCTTCAGGGACTATTACTTTAATGGATGGAACGACTTATTCTATTGACGCTGGAAACACAGGAAACATAGCTGCTTCTACTTATATCTATTTAGATGTTGGAACTTCAATTACCGTTTTACAAACAACTACTACTGCAGCAACTGCTGTTGGTTCAGGAAAGATTTTAGTTGCTTTTGCTAAAAATTCTACAAGTGAAGCATTATTTAAAGTCTTTAGCGGAGATGCAGCTTCTAGAATAATTGGAACAGATTTAGAAGATTTGTCTTTAACTCACGACCAGATAGCTGCTAACACAATTAGGGCTAGTGAAATAACTGCAAATACAATTACTGCTACTGAAATAGCAGCAACTACCATCACAGCCTCAGAAATAGCTGCTAACACAATTACAGCAAACGAGATTACAGCAAACACCATAACAGCTTCCGAGATTGCCGCTACAACTATTACAGCAAGTGAAATTTCGACAGGACTTTATGTACAGATAGATTCTAATTTGCCTTCTGACGAAGACCTTGTTGGTTATTGGAACTTTGATGAAGGAATAGATTCGGTAGCAAACGATGCTTCTGGAAATGGACACACAGGAACTTTAACAAATATGGAAGCAGCAGATTGGGTAGCGGGAATGGTTGGGACTTGCTTAGATTTTGATGGAGTTGACGAGTATGTTAGTTGTGGTGATATTGCAGCAACAGAAGGAGATGTTGATTTATCAATTTTTGTATGGGCTAAAGGTATTCAATCTGGAACTGCTTTTGGATTGGTTGCTAAATCAACAGGAGGAACAAGATCTTGGGCTCTCCAAAAAAATAGTGTAACCAATCTTAGAAGTAGGATTTATTTTGCAGAGGGTGGGAATACGGAAGTTAATTATACTGTCCCAAATGACGATGAATGGCATTTTTATGGATTTACTTATGATAAAACTACTGGTTATCATCGCTTGTATTTTGATGGTGTAGAAGTGGATTCAGATAATACCCCTACTGGAACAATAAAAGATACTGCTACTTCAGTTTATATTGGACGAACTTATACGGGTGGAACTAATTATAGTTGGGATGGGTTAATAGATGAACCAAAAATCTATAATGCTGTTATTTCAGCAGAAGAAGCATACGCTCTCTATAAGAATCCAGCAGGAAATAAGGGATTGACAATTCCTATCGGAAGACTAACCGCAGGAACAATCTATTCAAAACAAATTACTTTAGCTATAACTGCAGGAACAGGAGATAGTTTCATTAGAGGAGGAGCGAGTTTTGATATGGCTAACTGGAGAGGAGAAGACTGTTTTATTTTAGGACTAGACGATTCAGATAGTGACAAAGCAAAGTTTTTTATAGGAGATTATTCAAGCACCAAATACCTTAAATATGTACAAGGAGGAGATTTAGAAATGTATGGTGGAGTTATTGCTGGAGGAAGTATGGCTATTGGTACAGGAAATACCATTTTTAAAGCAGATGCTAACGGTATTTATTTAGGAAATGCAACTTTTGCCTCTGCTCCTTTTAGTGTAAACATGGCTGGAGCATTGATTGCGTCTAATGTAAGAATTACAGGAGGACTTGTAGCACCCCTAGTTATCATTAAAGAGAAAACCGCAGGATTACAGATAACAGGATTCTGGCCTATGTATGAAGCACAAGATGGTGAAGTTTATCAATGCGATGCAGATGATATAACTAAAACGAATTTCTTTGGAATGACAATGGAATCTGTGGCAGACGCGGCAACAGTAGGACTCCAAATAGCAGGAGAATCATTAGTAGCTTCAATTACAACTTCGGCAACGGTTGGAGAAAATCTAGACCACACAACCGCTGAAGGAATTGACCAGTGGGATGTATTTGATGCTAACGGGGAAACTGCATATCAAGGTTTTATTACAGGGGATAATGTGGGCAATGTCACAAAAATTGGGATTTGGTGTAAAGAGATTAATGTTTCTGCTTTTAACTTTGCGGCTGATTTACAAATTTTTCCAGTTGATACAGATGGTAAAAAAACTGGGTCTTTAATAGCAAGTGTTCAAATTAGTTCAAGTGATGTAGGGTTGGGTGGCGATTGGGTTGATTTAGAACTCGTGTCTCCTATATCTTTAAAACCACGGACTCAGTATGTGTTAAATCTGTCTAACTTTGCCAAAAGTGGAACTGGGTCATTTAATTGGTATAAAACAGACGGAGTAGGAACTAAGCAAGGATTAAAATATTATAGTGAAACTGGTGGTGGTAATTATCAAATAAATGACGAGTATTGTATTAGAACATATCACACAGAAGAAAGACATGCTTATATAGGAGATTTGGTTTATTTGTCAGATACCTTAGGCGCATTATCGTTAAACGAAGGAACGTATAGGATGCCTATAGGAGAATTAGTTTACAATACATCAACAGAAGGAAAACTTTTTATAAAAGACGTTACAAGAAGATATCTAGGAACTGCTGGGCTAAAAGCTCAAGAGTGGAATGCAGATCAAATTCACTACATTTCAGCTCCAAGAAATACTGGATACGTTCTAATCAAATTTAAAGTTCACGATGGAGCGGCAGATTATTCTGGAGAAACTGTTTTAACTAAAGGAGCAAAAGAAGCTAGTGACATGAATATATCAAATGTTGCAGGAAACGTTTCGTCAAACATTACTGTAACTTGGACAGGTAATTTGATTAGTTTAACAACAGATAAAGGAGGTTCAGGAACAGATTATTTTGACATTAAGGCTTATTATTATAATATTTAATTAAGAAAACAATAAAAATATGGCATACAAAGACCCAAAAACAGGGACATTATATCCCTCAAAAGAATACTACGAAGCCCAGAAAAAGATAGGAAAAGGGGCTACGACTTCTGCTATTAAGGAAGAAATGGCAAAGGTAACTTCTACTCCAACTACCCCAACTACTCCTACAACTCCCCCGAGTGAAGAAGAGGCAAGACGGATTGCAGGACTACCGCCCATTCCAGGAAAACTTGAACCAGCGGAAGGAACTGCGGCAGAACTTAAATTAAAACAAGCCAAAGAATCGCCACCCGAATCAGGAACATTACATCGCCCTGGTGAAACTAAACCAGAGATAACGTTTTCAGCACAAGGCAAAGAGCTTCCATTTCCTACAAACCAAGCACAAATGGCAGAATATCAGAAAGGTAATACTTTTACAGGTGGAAAGTGGTATGAAGGCAAGGGAACTACGCCTGCTGATACTCCTACTGACACCACTACACCAACCACACCGACCACACCTACTACAGACACAAAAACAGAAGACACAGAAGATGATTTTGAAAAGCAGACTGCAAAAGTGAACGAAGAATGGGAAAAGAAGTTTAAAGAAATGCAAACAGGCTTTGAAAAGACACAACAGGAAGCAGAGAAGAAGACAGGAGACATACTAACTAAGATGGGTGAAACAGCAACTGCCGATACTCTGGCTAAATTTGAAGAGACTCAAAAAGGAATAATGGAAGCCTATCAGTCTTACTTTGACCAGCAATCAGAATACTTAAAAGAACTTCAAGCACAACCTTCGGCAGTAGAGAACCTGCAAAAGTTCAGAGAAGAACAAGGCTTACCTCAAATGGAGAAAGAACTTGCTGGCATTGACCAGACAATATTAGACACCGAAGGATTACTAGCAAACATAGAGGAGGATATAAGGATAAGAACGGAAGGTCTTCCTGTAACTGAAGCTGCAGCAAGACGTTTAACCGCAATGGAACAAAGACCTTTAACTAAACAACTCACTGATCTTATTAGAGGCAGACAAGGAGTAGCTGCAGGATTTGAAGCAAAACAAGCAACCGTAGATCAATTTATGGCTGCTCAACAAGCAGAACTTCTTAAACAACAAGAAATAGCAGGAGCGCGACTAGGATTTGCTAAAGAAAAAGCAGAGGTTGGAGCGGATATGCAAACTCAATCATTTAATCTATTTACTTCTTTACAAGATAAGATGTTTAAGATTGATGAATTGCGTATCTCTGCGATAGAAAACGAAGCAGATTACAAGAATAAACTAACTGAAATGGGTTTTAATTTCTTTTCAGTGATGATGGCAGAACAAAAGGCTGACATTAAAGATAAAGAAGCATTTCAACAACAACTTATAGTTGAACAACTTAAAGCAGACTTAAAAGCTCAGAATCCAGATGTTAAGTTTCAAGAGGACTTTACTGATAAAGATGGAAATGTAACTCTTATTACTACTTATTCAGATGGATCAAAAGAAGTAGTTTCATTAGGTGCAGTTGGAGAAAGAGAAAAACCACCTACTCCGCCAACACCCCCAATGTCTTATCGTGAATGGCAATTAGCTGGAAGTCCAGGAACTTATGAGAATTGGTTGAAAGAAGAAGGTGGAAAGCCTCCTACATCAACACAACTTGAAGTAGCAGGTTACGTTGATAGGATAAGTGCAGATATTACTATTTTTGACGAGCTTGAATCTCAAATACTTCAAATGGATGTAATTACTTTAGCTGCTCAAAGAAAAGCTCCTAATATGTGGAAGTCACCCTGGTTTCAAGAATGGGAACAAGCAGAAAGAGACTTTCTTAATGCTGTGCTAAGAAGAGAATCTGGAGCTGCTATTTCTCCATCAGAGTTTGAAGAAGGAAGAAAGCAATACTTTCCTCAACCAGGAGATAGTGTGGGAGTTATGGATCAGAAAAAAGAAAATAGAGCAAGAATTAGAGATTCTTATACTAGAGAGGCGGGAACTGCTATTCAAGCAGAAGATATAAACTCTAACGACCCCATAGGGCTAAGACCATGACATTAGAAGAATTTGGACAAACAATTAAAAAGAAGTATCCAGTATATAATGATATGGATGATTTTGAATTGGGTAGAAGAATGCTTGATAAATATCCTGTTTATAGAGATATGGTAGCAGACGACAAAAGGGTAGGGAATATTGAAATGTTAAAACAGATGAGAGATCAAATGCCACAAGAGCTTAGAAACCAACCTATTACAAAACAAATAGGATCAGTTTTAGAAGGAATACCCAATACACTATTAGAGACTATATTTTCTGCTGAAAAGGGATTTGGGGAATCTATCGCTCATGCTATTGTTGCTCCGAAAGTAGCTAAAGCTCAACAAAAATCTACTCAAAGAGGTATTGATCTTCAAACCAAATTATTAAACGCATATCAAACCGCTACTGATCCAAAAAAGAAAGAGAGTTTAAAGAAGGAGCTTATAAGACAAGGGGTAGATTTGAAAGGGAGAACGGGGGTTGAGAAATTGGCAGAGGTAGCGCCTTCTGTTAAGAAAACTAAACTACAGATAGTAGGAGAAGCTGCAGGAGTTGCAGTAGATATTTTATCAGCAGGACAATATGGAAAATATGTAAAAGGAGCTAAGAGTTTCAGATTGCTTAAAGGAGTCGTTCCTGCGGCTGCTATTGCTGCTAAAGGCGCAAGGACTGGAGTGCAAGCATTTCTAAGAGGAGCTGCTGCTGAAGCACCACAGAGATTAATTGGTGGTGCTGTTTCTGCTGGAGCGTTTGCCTTACAAGAGGGAGAAAAAGGAGCAGAGGTTGGAAAAAGAGCAGTAACTGGGGGAATATTTAATGTTGTGCTTGGAGGATTAATGGAAGGAGTATCTGCAAGAACACAGTTTTCCGCTCCTGCCAAAGCTAAGGCATTACAACAAAAAGCAATAGTTAGATATAAGAAGGCACTTGGTGCTACAAAAGAAAAGTACAAGATAAAAGCTGGCAAGATTGCACCAGAGTTGATGGATAGAAATTGGTGGGGAACACGACAGAACTTACTTAAAAAAGCTGAAGAAGGAATCAAATTAAGTGCTAAAGAGTATGCAAAAATAGGAGAATTGCAGGGAGTAATTGAAATAGATGGTCTTATGGGCGCTATCTTGAAGGAAATGGATGGATATTTAAGACCAGATGGTACTATTAAATCAATACATAAGACAAGATATAAAGCCTTAGAAGGATTGCTTGACGATATAGGTGGAGTGTCAGAGATTGTTGATGGAATTATAGTTGCAAATAAACAGAGATTGAGAGAGTTAGGTGCAGAATTTGGAGATGATTTATACAACACAAGAAAATCATTAAAAACAGTACAAGAAGGAAAAACGTCACAGCAAATCTTCAAAGTAGATAGTGCAATAAGAGAAATACTTAATTCTGATAATATTGATTATGCAAAAGTTAATAAGCTTAATCATTTAAGCAAAGAGTTACAGAGTGTTTTAGAAGAAACAGCAGAAAGAAAAGCTCCTCAAAAATGGATTAGTCTTATAAAATCAGTATGGTTTCAGGCAGGAGCTACAGCAGGAATTGCTACTGGAAGTTTAGAAAAAGCAGTTGGACTTGGAATTGTAGGACTTGTTTTAAATACAATACTGGAATCTAGTTGGTTCAATACTCTAACTGCAAAAAATCAATGGAGGATCGCAAATAAGTTATTACAACTTTCCCAAAGTAGAAGAGTTGAACTTTTAAGATTAATGTCCTTAAAAGGAGTATCAGCAGTTGAGAATATAATAAGAAAGTGATTGTAGTTTTTTAAAGATTAAATAAGTCTAAGCAAATGAATGAGAATATAAGCAAGAGTACTGTAAAACAATACGAAGTTAAATACTTCTTGCACGTCATCAGTTGTTAGACCTATTTTATCTAAAAGTTTAGAAATTAATTCCATAGATTAATAATAACACTTTAAAATACTTTGTCAATGGAGAACAATAATAAACAAAACATAGCCATAGCTGAAATTAAAAGAGACGTATCCTATATAAAGGAAGGGCAAAAGAGAATGGAAGAGGGATTTAAAGATTTCAAGCTAGAAATGAAGAGTGCTATTCAAAATAACAGGATTTATGGCGAACAAAGATATGTAACCAAAAATGAAATCAAATCAACCATAGAGTTTGTAGATAAAGTAAAGGATAGGTTTTTTCAAGCATCTCTTGGAGTATTCATATTTATTGGAGGGATTATTGTGGCAGTATATTATTTAGTAAAAAATAGACTAGAATGAGTTGGGTAATTATAATATTAATTATATGGGTATTATTCCTTACTCGCGGACTTCAAGACCTAGAGGAAAGGTTCAATGATGAACACGAAGACGATGTGTGGGGATAATATGAAAAAATGAATAATAAATAAGATCATGCTAAAAGGACAAAGACACACAAAAGAATCAATAGACAAAATAAAAAAGGCAAGAACGAAACAAGTTATAACGAAAGAAACCTGTAGGAAGATTAGTGAATCAAACAAAAAAGTAAAACATACTAAAGAGTGGAACAGAAAGGTTAGTAAAGCGAAAAGCGGAAAACCAAGACCAGATATAACGGGGGCAAGGTGTCATCTCTGGAAAGGTGGCATTACTTCTAAAACAGAAAAGATTAGAAAAAGTATAGAATTTCGTTTATGGCGCGAGTCAGTCTTTGCCCGAGATAACTGGATTTGTCAGAAATGTCAGGAACGAGGAGATAAATTACATCCACACCATATTCAAAACTTTGCTCAATACCCTGAACTTCGTTTCGCTATAGATAACGGGATTACTTTTTGCAAAAAATGCCACAAGGTGTTCCATAAAAAATATGGTTTTAGGAATAATACTAGAGAACAATTAAAGAAGTTTTTAAATCTATGACAATACAACAGATACTAAGAAAACAGATAAAGGTGATTAGAAGAGTTATAAAACTCTTGCAAAGACAAATATCCTTACTTAAACCCGAGAAGGATTTTAGTGCTTTTGCTAAGGCATTAGGGAAAAGGGAATCGGGCAATAATTATAAAGCAGTTAATACTTTAGGATACTTGGGGCGTTGGCAGTTTGGAATGGCCCGACTTTGTGATCTTGGATACACAGTAAGAATACCTGGGACTATTGGATTTTCTAACAAGAATTTTAAATGGGAAGCCGCACATTCTAAATCAATGTTTTTACATAATCCAAATCTTCAAGACCTTGTTTTTAAAAAGCATGTGGAGAACCACCTTAAAAATATTGATAGGCTCTATAAAAAATATTTCAAAACTAAAAAACATGGGATACTAATTACTCGTTCGGGAATTCTCGGAGGGGCCCACTTGGGAGGAATTCAAGGAGTGGGTAGATTTCTTGAGAGGGGGTATGATAGCCACGACCAGTTTGGGACAAAAATATCAGATTATGTGAGGGAGTTTGGTGGGTATAATTTGTCAGAAATCATATGATTAAAAGAAATTCAAAGGATATAATATAACAAAGGTCGAATAGAAATAGAAAGCGTAATTAGAGCCACTAAACGCTAGTCTAAGGGCGTTTTTGGCTAAAAGTGATATGTTGTACCAAGATGAAGAAAAAGAAGTAGAGGTAGCACCAGAGACGCCAGCAACACCAGAAACTCCAGAAGCTCCCGCAGAAACTCCTGCAGCGGAATAAAACTTAACTAAACAGCCAGCAAGACGTTTGTTATTCGCGGCGTTGATGCTGGTTTTTTAGTGGACAAATAGACAAAAGACTTGACAAGTAAACCAACATAATATATAATGGAATTATGAAAACAAAAAAGATAACAGCAAAGGAAATTGATAAGGTCCTTGAGCTAAAAGAGAAAGGTTTATCACTAAGAGATATTGCTTCAGTAGTTAAAATAAGTCACGAGACTGTGTCAAAGATAATTAAGAAATATAAAAAGGTCGAAAATAAATAAATTAACAAACAATAACATGAAAGAAATAAAATGTATGCCTTTCATCCGTATAATGTTCTGGATCGGGGTTGGCGCTTCACTTGCTTTCGTTGCAAACTTCTTGATATCGCTTAGCAAGTACGACTTCTGTCCTTTATTTTACGGAATTAGATGTCTTTAAAAGTATCTATGAACCCAATAGAGAACAATAAAAAATTGTATAAAGAGTTTGAGGAAGCGATAAGAGAAAACAAGTGGGAGTGGTACGGATGGTTGCATCATTTCAAATGTATCCGTTGTGAAAAGTATTGTTCGTCAGGAACTTTTATGTTCTTTAATAAAAATCCTGAAAAAGTATTGTGTCGAGAATGTCAGAAAAATTAAAAACTAGCGACAAGATTTGAGGGGAGAAGCAGTTTTGGGTCACTACTTCTGTTTCAACCCTCAGACCTTAAAAAACATGGAAAACTCAATTTATGAGCAATATGCTCTAGTAGCAAGTCAGGTAAAAGAATTACAGATAAAACAGAAATTGTTAAGTCTTCAGTGTTTAGCAGAAATGGAGAGCAATAATGCTAATCAAATGAAAGCAGATTTTGGAACTTTCTCAACAGTAGAAAGAAAAAAATGGACATATACAAACATAGTGAAAGAACTTGAGAAGTCTGTTAAAGAACAAAAGAAAGAAGAAGAAGAAAATGGTGAAGCTAAGTTTGAAACATCCAAATCATTAAGATTTCAAGTAACAAAATAACACAATACTATGAAAAACGACAAATCATTAAAAGACAAAGCAATAGACATCAAAGGGAAACTATATGTTAACGTTTCCGAGAGAGTAATTTACTTCAATGACAATTATCCTACAGGATCAATTCTGACAGAACTTCTGTCCGAACCAACAGCAAAGCTAATTGTTATAAGAGCAACAGTTATGCCCGACATAGAATCAACAAGACAGTTTATAGGACACGCTCAAGAAGAAATCGGAGTAGGATACATTAACAAAACCTCTGCAATGGAGAACGCAGAAACATCAGCAGTAGGTAGAGCTTTAGGAATGATGGGTATTGGAGTAATTGAAAGCATAGCTTCGGTAGATGAAATAAGAAAAGCAGAAAACAGAAGCGTTGGATCAAGTAATGTAAGCACAAAAAGAGTAAAGAAAGTAAGTAATAAGATTAGCGTAAATCAAAAAATAGCTATCAAAAAGTTATTAGAAAAAGAAGGACATACTTTGATTAAAGGAAAACTAGAAAGAATGTCTGACTTACTTGAAATGCTAGTAACTGATGTGAATGAATTATCAATAAAACAAGCAAGTACAATTATTGCTAAAATACAAGGTAGTGAGCTGGCAGAAAGAAATCTTGGTGTTAAAGAAAAGAACTTCCCAAAAGAGGAAGATTTACCAAAAGGATTGCAGCAACCAAAAGTCTTAGATGATGTTGATAAAGGATTACTTTAGTAATAAAAAGTTAACAAAACAAGAAGTATGAAAAAAGTAAAATCATTCAAAAACTCTAAACATAATGGAATACAGTTGAAGTTTCCTAATGGCAACTGGATTTCTACCATCTGGGGGGCAGGTTCTTATACTGAGAACCACGATTATACAGAAAGTAAAATCCCTTTTGGTTATGAAACTTTCTTAGAGAGTGATGATGTTGAGATAATGGTTGATTGTCCTGAAAAGTTATCTAAAAAAATCCACAAAAAGTATGATGGAGATGGAAGTGTTATTGGACATCTGACTATTACCCAATGGCTTGAAATCCTAAACTTATTAGCTAAGTCCTCAAAATGACATTCTTTGGAAACATTAAAAGTGGAGAATTGAAATTAAACAATAGCAAGAAGTTTCAGCTTTTCATCAAGAAACAGAAAGATTGTGTAGTAGAGCTGACTGTAAAGCGAATAAGTGGGAGAAGAACATCTATTCAAAACTCCGCTTTACATCTTTATTTCACCCTATTAGCAGAAGCTCTCAATGATGCAGGATTTGATATGAGGAAAGTGATTAGGAAGGAAATAGATATCCCGTGGAGTCCCTTGAGCGTTAAGGAATATCTATGGCGACCAATTCAGAAAGAATATCTGAAAAAGGAAAGCACGACAAAACTGAATAAATTGAAAGATATAGACAAGGTTTATGACATATTGAATAGGGTGATATCAGAGAGGTGCGGAGTTAGTGTTCCTTTTCCTTCAATTGAAGAAGTAATTAGACGAGATTAGACGAGATTTCGACCCCTTTCCTGGCCCAAAGTTGTTTTAAGTGAAATACCTTTAACATAACAATCAGGGTAACAAGGAAGGGGTGGAAATTGTTCTTTAAAAGGTGAGCTGAGAATGTTGGCTCGTTTCCAACGGTAATACATTGGATGGTTCGTGTAAGATTAAAACTCTTACCAGCTCACCTTTTAGAGAATAATAAACTAACTAAATAACTATGCAAAGACTAATAAAGTTTAGAGCTTGGAATGGAAAGAAAATGTATTATGGAAAAGAGTTGTGGCTTAGGGATGATCAGTGGTGGTATGGGGTAGCGGGTTATGATACTCCTCCAGATAAGGTATTTAGCGGGAATAAAGGAACAGCTTTAATGCAATTCACAGGTCTTAAAGATAAAAACGGTAAGGAAATCTATGAAGGGGATATAGCAAAGATAAAACATAGAGATTATTTAGGGATAATTAAAATGGATGAACGTGGATACTGGATTAGTGAAGGAGAAAATAAAACAGAAAATGCTGTTCTGAACATTACAAGCGTAGAAGAAATCATCGGCAACATCTATGAAAACCCTGAACTTATGAATTAGACGAGATTAGATGAGATTTCGACCCCTTTCCTGGCCCAAAATTGTTTAAATAAATTATTTTATAACAGCAATCAGGGTAACAAGGAAGGGGTGGAAATTGGATAATAAATTAACTAAACAAATGAAGCTCAACCAAATACTACAAGGCGACTGTATAGAGGTAATGAAAACAATGGAGGAAAACTCTATTGATACTATTATTACTGACCCGCCTTATGGATTATCTTTTATGGGAAAGAAGTGGGATTACGATGTACCTAGTGTAGAGGTTTGGAAAGAAATGTTGAGGATAGCAAAACCCGGGGCGACCTTGCTTACCTTTGCTGGCACTAGAACTCAACACAGAATAGCCATTAATGTAGAAGACGCTGGTTGGATATTAAAGGATTGTATTATGTATCTATATGGAAGTGGATTTCCGAAAGCTACTGATATTTCAAAGCAGTTGGATAAGAGGAATGGGAAACCAATAAGAAGCGTAGAATTGGAAAAGTATTTATCAGATAGTATTAGTAAGAAATATAATAAGCATTATAAATTAGCAGAAGAAATGAATGTTAATGAAAGTATGATACGACATTGGACTGGTAAAGCAGGTAAACAATTTATTATCCCGACTAAAAAACAATATAATTTATTAAAGAAAAAGCTGAGATTAGATAACAGATTTGATGAATTAGTAGAATGGGAAGAAGCGAAAAGAGAAATTATAGGAAAGGCAAACTATAAAACATTAAATGAAGCTCCTATGGTTGGGGCAGATTGTTCACAGGAAAATCGTAGTTTCAAAGACATTACTCAACCACAAACTCCCGAAGCCAAACTTTGGAACGGCTGGAAATCACACGGACTAAAACCTGCTTATGAACCTATCCTTGTAGCAATGAAACCTAATGACAAAACCTATGCTAATAATGCTCTTAAATGGGGAGTATCAGGACTTAATATAGATGGGGGGAGGATAGAATATAAAAAGGAGGATGCCGAAAATAGGCTAAAAAGAGACGGTAAAAATAAAGCACGGAAAGAAAAACATAAAGGATTTTTAGGATATGCTACAAAAGAAGAGACGCATACTGAAATATCCAAGGGACGTTTCCCAGCCAACATACTCTTAGATGAAGAAGCAGCAAGAATGTTAGATGAGCAAAGTGGGGAGAGTAAGAGTGGAAAGTATAAAGGACAAGGAAGCAAATCTGGTGGAATATGGCAAAAATCAACAGGACTGCCAGCAGGAGAAGAATATGGTGACAAAGGCGGTGCTTCAAGATTCTTTAAAGTAATTAAATAAAAATATGAATAAAGAAGAACTAAGTATTAAAGAAATAGGCAATTCAAGCTTGTTAATGAAGTTTAAACAGCTTTGCTATATTAGGGGTGGAGACCAAAGAGTAATGGCAAATACCCCAAAAGGTTTAGATACGGATATAGCAATCGCAGAAGAAGAAATAATGAGAAGGCTAGATGGGTACATTATAAATTAATAAAAAACTATGAAGCCATCAAGAATAATTTATGTAGCCAAAGCAAGCAAAGCAGAAAGGAATATGGGGTGTGAGGGGTTGGAGGAAAAACAAACAACAAATGGATGTATTAGAAGTAACCCAGAAACAGCAAGAAAATATCAAGCAAATTCAGCATTAAGGAAAAACAACCACCCAACTGTTAAACCCCTTAAGTTAATGGAATATCTATGCCTATTGACAAAAACCCCAACAGGGGGTGTAGTGCTTGATCCTTTTGCTGGAAGTTTTACGACTGGCATAGCTTGTATAAATACCGAACGGGATTTTATAGGGATTGAGAAAGAGGAAGAATATATTAAGATAGGTAGGGCGAGAATGAAAAAAGCGTTAGATGATAAAAAGGAAAAAGATAGACAAAGAAAATTATTACTTTGACTTGTTCCAGTGCCTATGCTAAAATGAAAGTATATGACATTTATAAAAGAACAAATACCTTGGAACAAGGGAACAAAAGGAGTAATGAAATCTAACAAAACTTCTTTTGAGAAAGGACAAATTCCTTGGAATAAAGGGTTAAAGGGCATAATGAAAGCTAATTCTGGTAGTTTTAAAAAAGGTCAAAAGGGTATAAATTGTAAACCTATTGGAACAAAAACTATTAGAAAAGAGAAATCAGGGACTAAAAGAAGATACATCAAAATTAAAGAACCAAATGTTTGGATTGAATATGCTAAATATCTTTGGGTAAAATCTGGTAGAAAATTAAAAAAAGGATTTTGCTTACATCATATTGGGTTAGATTCATTAGATGACCGATTAGAAAATCTTTGTCTTGTTTCAAGAATAGACCACCCTAAATTACACAATAGATGGAATACAAAGAATAAAAGCACAACCTAAACCTTTGTTTTAAAAACACTTGACTTAACTTACTAAATAATATAAGATTAAGGGTATGAACAATAAAAAGCAAAACAGGGCAACTAAAAAATATCAACCTAGCCTTTTTGGTCCTGGTTTTTTATTGTTCATATTAGTTGCCCTATTTTGTTTGTAAAAAACATGAAAGATAAATACATTGACAATAGTGGGGATAAAGACTATTTCTCGATGATTCCCCACTATATCACCAACCATTCTACTGCTTATGAGCAAAGTTTGTATCTTCAAATGAAAAGGATAGCAGGAGAGCATAAAACTTGTTGGGCATCTCCTGCGTTCATAGGAGAAAGAATGCAAGCATCTGCTAACACAGTTAGAAAATATAGAAAGAAATTATTACAAAGAGGCTGGATTAAAAAAATTGGAGAAAAGAGGGTTGGTAAAACACAACAAACAATTGGAGAATATGAAATTGTAGATTTGTGGCAATTAAATATGGATTACTACGCCAAATTAAAGACCTCAAGAGATGAGACCTTTAATCAAAGGGTTCAACAGGTGAGTTTAAAGCCCTCATCTAGTGAGTTAAAGCCCTCACCAGTTGGTAACAAAGAAGAACCCTATAAGAAGAACCCTATTAAGAAGAAAGGGGTTTCCAAAAAGGAAACCACTCGCAAACAAATAAAATTTCCTAAAGAAAGCAGAATAAAAGTTGAGAAATCTTACAAGACGCTTCGTAAGATTGAGCCTCAAGGTAAAGAATGGCTACCCATCCAGCAAACAATTAAAACAATGTTTATGAGTAATCGTTCTGTTAAGGACATTATCGGATGTATGGCATGGCTTGCTGGGAACAGCGAAGAGTGGATGGAAAATTGGACAATCAGAACTGTAAAATTAAAAATGCCTTTTTATATAGCAAACAGAGAGAAAATAACAATTAAAAAGTATTAACATGGCGAAGATATATTTAAGATCAAGAAGAGAGGCAATATTTATTAATGATAAAAGAGTAGAGCAGCTTAAAAAAGACTGGATAAACAAAACACTTCCAGAAAAGATAGAAGTAGATGGAGAAGTTTTTAATAGTAAGGACATTAGAGGATTTTCAGGAATAGGACTTGCAAAAAGGGTAAAAGAATATAACTTAGATGATCCTCAAGACAGAGCAGAAATAAAGGCATTTGAAAAGGAGTGGGAAAAGTGGCTTTTAAAAAACAGTAGTTACAAAGGAGCTGCTCAATTAAGTGAAAAATGGTTTGCAGACCTAGGGGCTTCAAAGATAGATGAGAGAAGAGAAGAGAAATGGAAAAGACCCCATGTAATAGTTGTAGATTCTGATCTTTATTCAAAATTGAGAAGTAAGTGGAGCGCTTTGGGGGAATTATGTTCGAGGAGGACATACACAAAAAGGTTGGAAAAGGAAGTATTAAAAAGTTTAACAAATTAATAACAAAATAAACATGGAAGCACCAATATTGGTTCCGATAATAGTAGCTCTTTTGGAAGGTCTTAAGGGTTTTAAAATTAATCGTGCCTATTTTCCTTTCATTTCGGTTGTTGTAGGACTAAGCGTATCATTTTTATTCATTGATTGTAGAGAAGCAAGAGAGTGTATTTTTGAAGGGATAACAATGGGCTTAGCAGCTATGGGGTTGTATAATTTAGCTCTAAAACCGATCAAAAGAGTAATAGAAAAGAAAAATGAAGAAGCATAAAGTTTTAGTTTTAATAAAGCTTGTCTTAATAACAATTATATTTGTTTTAATAGGTAGTGCAATAATTAGGGCTATGAAAGAGATGCGAGAAATATCTATGCCATGAATGAAGTTCTTTTCAAATTAGACATTAAGGGGAAGAGAAGAATGGTCAACCTTTAGGATCGACTAAACACATTCTAACTCTACCCCTTTATGTAAACCCCTCCTGACGTAGTTGTTGGGAGGGGAAGATTATTAAAGGTTCTGGGCTGGCTTTTTGATGACCCCGCTGGAGGGTAGATAGAAGGCGCCAGCATTTTTATCATGGCTTTCTATCTAATCCAGCCTAGAGTTTTTAAGTAATTGTTTTTTAAAAGGTGAGCTGTGGCTGTAGCCAGAAAAATAATGTCCTAAGCTGGTCAATGAACCCAATGAGGCGAAATAGGATGCGACATCAGCCTTGATTAGTCCTGTAGGTTTGAATCCTACCAGCTCACCTCTTAGAGAATAACAAACAAAACAATGAGAACAATGTGGAAAGTAATCATCACGGTATTCGTCATTTACTGCATTATAGGACACTTCTATATAATGCCAATGGTGCCAAAGGATAAAGATAAAAAATAATAAAAGAGATTATGGAAGAGAACCAGTTTAAGTGTGCTAAATGTGATGGAGTATTTAATAAGGCTCTAACAGAAGAAGAAGCCATTAAAGAAAAGAATGAGTTATGGGGTGATATTCCTTTAGAGAAGTGCGAACTTGTTTGTGATGACTGTTTCAACGAAATCCATCCAGAAAAGAATTTAGAAATTGCTCGGAAAGCGGGGTATAAAAAATAACCTTAAAATGAAATCAGGAATTTATTACGAATATTTTTGTCCAAAGTGTGATTGGTTTCCGCAGATGGAAATAAACAATAAAAACGAAAAGAGAGTAAAGGAAACAATGCTACAAAAGATTAAAGAACATCAAAAGAGACACATCTCTGACACACCTCTGACACATCATCTAGATAAAGATAAAAAATAACAGGCGGAGATAGTTTAACAACGAGAAAACACTCTTAAACAGAGTATGGAGGTGCAAACCCTTCGCTCCGCTCAAGAAGATAAAAAATAACCTTTTACTTAGATGAAAAACTATGAAAAACTTAAAAAAGTAATCCAAGAAGCTGTGCCAGAGATAATGAAGTTGAAATTTGGGTGTGAAATCTATGTTCATTACAATGTAGAAGGTAGAATTGGAAAGA